>ERZ808040.1885-NODE-1885-length-13051-cov-60.537305_pt1 | contig 13051 bp, 9 predicted proteins | sample MGYA00380191_ERZ808040 | MGnify/ENA primary metagenome ERZ808040 (study PRJEB31490, sample SAMN06133395) | mouse gut metagenome | isolation source: J6 | host: mice | place: China: Chengdu | collected 2015-05 ... | reverse complement strand
CCTTATGTTGACTGGTCAACAGAGCGTGGCTCTATTAAGATTAAGCCTATTGATGCCATTAGAGCGCCTGATTTTCAAATTGCACTACTTGAATTAATTGAATATATCATGAGTCCTGCTAAGAAGGACAAGCCTCATAGCAAAGGCAATGCTAAGCAGCAAACTGTAAAAATCCTAGAGTCGCTATACAAAAAAATCAGCAAAGCCAGTGATCAGTTTGCCTCATTAAATATAGAAGCACAGCATGATGTCAGAAAGCGGCTAAAGAGCTTGCGCTATATTAGTGAGTTTGTCAGCCCTATGTACAAAAAGAAGAAAACCAAAGCTTTCTTACAGCACTTAGAACCTGCTCAAGAGCTTTTAGGGGACTATAATGATGATATCGTTGGCCAAGCTTTTTATAGACAAAAAGCACAGACTGACCCTGCAGCTTGGTTCGCTGTTGGCTATTTTACTGCCCAAGAAAGCCATGCTGCTTTGGAGTGCGCAGAGAGTCTGAAAATCATAAAAGATGCTCCTAAGTTTTGGTGAACTTAGTTCTTACTGAGCTATTAATCAATAACACCTCTAAGTAAGAATAAAAAATAAAAAAGCTTGTCCTTTGCTTCCCGCTAAGAACAAGCTTTTTTTATTTAGAGCCGCAAATTAACTTTCTACAATCTCAACTGGCGTGCCTTCTTCCACTTGATCAAACAGCCAGATCAGCTCCTCATTACGCATACGCACACAGCCATGTGAAAGAGGCATCCCCATTGGCTCTGTGTCTGGAGTGCCATGAATATAGATGTAACGCTGATAGGTATCACAGCAGCCTTCATCGTTCTCGCCTTTATTATGTCCCTCTTCACAGCCGCTCAGCCAAAGTATACGACTTAAAATCCAGTCTCGTTCAGGATACTCCTTACCTAGCTGCTCATCATATATCTCACCAGTGGCTACTCTGCCCACGAACACACTGTTTATAGGAGCATCATCTCCTATTTTGTTGGCAATGAAATGTTTTCCTAATGGCGTACAGCCACTGCCCTCTTGGCTGCCTATGCCATTTTTTGCTGTTGAAATGATAAATTCATGCGTGTCGCAATCACCTTGCGCATTAGGAAGGCTTAAAGTTAAGGTCTGTTTGGCGATATTAACAATAATTTTTGGCGTGATCTTTTCGAATATTTTTAAATTTGGCATGTTCTTGACTCTTATTATTAGATTATTAAAATTTACATTTAGAAGTATTTGGGCAACTTATGTGCAACGAAAGGTTGTAACTGAAGTAAATCGCCCTTATGATAACTATAAATAATTCATAGTAGTAGGTCTTATGACAGCTCTTTTACCCACCCGCGTGTCACTTTATGATTTTCTATTTGAAGATACTTTACCTATCGATGCCATCTTTGCAGATATAGGTAACGTCTCAATACCTCAGGCCCGAGTACTCATTCAAAATGGCATTCAGGCTATCATTAGTGGACTTATGGCTTATAACCAACAACACGGTGGGGAGGCTGTCCTAAAAAAGCTATTGAGCCGCAGTCAAATCAAAGAGCTGCGTAAATACAATGCTTTCAATCTAGAGACCATGAGTGCAGCCCATCAAAATGGCAATGCTATCAATGATACCTTATTTGGCTCAACTGAAATACAAAAGTTGATATGCCAAAAGCTTGCTGAGCAGACTCAATTAACAAGCAGTCAAGTACGGCCTTTATTCGGGGCGTTAAGCCTAATTTGCCTAAGAGAAATAGCCATATTAGCAGATTATGCACAATTAGATGCCCAAGAAGTTGACTGCTGGTTTGGGCTACAACCCCAGTTTTTTGAGTTAAATCGTATTGAGATAAATAAGTTAGATGAGCGCGGTAATGCTAACAATAAACTGCTAGCTGGTGAGCTGCCTAATTTTGATACGAATTGGCATCAAATAACCGGCTATAAACAGCCTGCTATATCCTCCTCCAATCCTGCAGAACAAATCCCGCATTACGCCAAAGTGATTGGTCGAACCCATCAGACCCCTTTAGCTCATAACTTATCCACTGACAATAATCAGCTTATTGTAGATAACGCTAATAACAGTGATGTATTAACTTTTGGGAATATGCCTAACATTAGCTTGCCTTACCAGCGCTGGTTATTACAGTTGGCTAAGATTTCAGATATTTATCTAAGCCGTAAACGTCTAAAAGTGTCCCCAGAACCTGTGCAGCCGCCCTCTAGACCGTTTGTTAACTTTGGTTTTTTGGATACAAGTAATAATAAGGAAAATCAAAACGTCTCTAGCAGCCTAGATTCTGAGCAAGGCAGTATTCCTTTTTGGAGAAACCCTGTGCTCATATTATTAGTACTGGTAATTGGCGGATTAAGCTTAATGGCGGTTGGTAAATACCAATATAAAAAATCTAAAGCTATCGACACTCCAGTTGAAATCAGAAAAATGAAAGCTTAACTCAAACTTATCGCCAACCTTAAAATCAAACATCAAAAAAAAGTGCAAGCCTAATAGCTTGCACTCAATATTAATCTTCGGATGATTTGAGATAAATTAATTAGAGTTGATCAATCGCCATTTGAGTCAATACACGACCTCGTGCGGTTCTTAGCACATAGCCTTGCTGGATTAAATACGGCTCAATGACATCTTCTAAAGTACCTCTATCTTCAGCCATTGCCGCAGCGATAGCCTCCACCCCAGCAGGACCTCCATCAAATCGGGCATGAACCATCTCAATATAGCGTCTATCTAAGTGGTCCAAGCCTCTTCTATCTACCGCAAGCATATCTAAAGCACTATCAGCGATATCACCGGTGACCTTGCCGTTAGATTTAACTTCAGCATAATCTCGAACTCGGCGTAATAAACGGTTGGCTATACGAGGCGTACCACGAGAACGTCTGGCCACTTCGACGGCACCTTCCGCCGTCATTTCCACATTCATCAAACGTGCTGAACGGCTCACAATAGTAGTCAAATCTTCAATATTATAAAACTCTAGGCGCTGCACAATACCAAATCTATCTCGTAATGGAGAGGTCAGTAGACCTGCTCTCGTTGTCGCAGCTACCAAAGTAAAGGGCGGTAGATCCAGCTTAATAGAACGAGCGGCCGGTCCCTCACCAATCATGATATCCAACTGAAAGTCTTCCATTGCTGGATATAAGATCTCTTCAATAACCGGACTTAGACGATGAATCTCGTCAATAAATAACACATCGCCTTCTTCAAGATTGGTCAGCATAGCAGCTAAGTCACCAGCTCGCTCTAGCACTGGACCTGAGGTTGAGCGCAAATTACCGCCCATTTCACGTGCAATGATGTTGGCCAATGTGGTCTTACCCAAACCAGGAGGGCCAAAGATTAGAGTATGGTCTAAGGCCTCTTGTCTCCGCCGAGCTGCTTCAATGAAAACCTCCATCTGCTCACGTACAACTGGCTGACCAATGTACTCTGCCAGTGTCCCTGGGCGAATATTGCTATCCACCCCATCATCTTGACGCTCTAAAGGATTAATCAGTCTATTTTCCATAATCTATTATAAACAACCTTATAAAATAACTAGCAGATAGCACATCTAAATTTATTCAAAAATATTTATTTAAAAACTTAGTTTAATCAAAAACATATGGACAAAAAAATACGCTGAAGTAGTGTCTTAAGATATTAATTATATATCATAAACACTACTTTAGCGTAAGCCTTAAAGTTAGAAACTATTTTAAGGTGTTAATTATGCTGCAGCATGAAAGTGCTTTTTTAGAACTTCAAGACAACGCGTAATTTTTGCAGGTTGTTGCTCACGATCTAAAGTAACTGCATATAGAACGAAGTGTGGTAATGCATATTCAGGAATTACTTCTACCAACTCACCAGAAGCCAATTCTTTTTGAACATCAAGTGACATGACACGTACTAGGCCATGACCTTCTTTAGCTAAAGTAGTCGCTAAGAAGACGTTATTGGTCTGAATTCTAGAAGGCACTTTAACACGGTTCTTTTTACCAGTTTCAATGCTGTTGAAGTCCAAGGTATTAGGATCTTTCATTAAATCAATGCTGATAAGCTGATGATTAACCAAGTCTTTAGGCTTAGTAATCTTCTCATGCTGTCTTAAGTAATGAGGAGATGCTACCAACATTTGCTTAACTTCAGCTAGCGGATAAGTCGCTACAGAGCTGTCTTTAATCTGTGGGCTCATACGAATAGCAATGTCAGCACGCTCATCGATCATATCGATATAATGGTTATCAGCTAGGAAATAAATGCTTAAATCATCATGAGCAGACATCCAAGTAGATAAAGCTGGAAGAATATGGTTAACCCCTAATTCAGGAGTAGTTGCAATTCTTAAACTACCTGCTAACTCGTCACGTAGTTGGTTAACCTTTATACGACCTTGATCTGCTGCGGTAACAACATCTTTAGCAGATTCATAGAAGCTAGCACCCGCTTCCGTTAAACTTAACTTTCGAGTAGATCTATGTAATAAGACTACGCCTAGATCTCTTTCAAGTGATCTGATTTGTTGGCTTACAGCACTGGTGGTGATACCTAACTGTCTAGCTGCCCCACTAAATGAACCATGGCCGACAACACTGGCGAATACCGCCATGCCTCTTAAATTGTCTAACATCATTCTTAACACCTAACATATAAAGTAAGTAGCATAGTATAACGTATTTAAACAGACAAATGTTGAGAAAGTGCAGACAATTGTTAAGTTTTTCCGTTTTTTAAGTTTACTTTTTGTGAAAACTAATTGTAGAAACTTTGCAGCAGGCGTAAATAATAGAAAAATGACTATTCAGCATCGGTCAAAAGCTTCAAATTAACTATTTCCCCTTTAGAATCATGGATTAGCCTTTGCATAACCGGACTCTGAATAAGGAGTTCTTTAGCATAATCTTTCGCTTTGACTTCACGCAGCTTTTGTCTGTTTTGTGGAAGTAAATCTTCATTATCAGAATTGAGAGAGGTGTCGACAGCAATCGATACTTGTGCCCCAAATTGTTCCCCCAAATGATTGGCTAAATGCTTAAAAATACTTTGCATATTTTTAGTATCAAAGGCAACTTTAAAGACACTTTCTCCGGATATTTCGCCAGTCATTACCCCTTGTCTTGCCATAGCAAGTTGGTCATAGGCCAATGCACCTACGTCCCTGGCAGTCTGTAACCAGTAATCCCATTTCTCAGGCGTCCACTCTCCCACCAACTCCATCGGAGCACACTTTAATAATGAGCGTGGATCTTCCGCTGAAAGCTGCGAATGAGTTTCGCTTTTAGCAGATTGGTTAGTTGCGGGTGATGAAGGGGCCTGATTCTGATCAGAAGAAGTTTCACTTGTTTCTAAAAACGTTTGTTGTTCAGCCGTTATACCGTCCGATTCCGCATCTACTGATTGAATAGGATTAGTATCGCGATGCGGAACCAAAGATTTTAAATCACTTTTGTCCGTAAATAAAGCATTTAATTGAGAATCAGACTCAGAATCAATATTATTTGTGGCGGTGTCTGTCAGATTACTTGCATCACTTTCTATCTGGTTATCTAAACTCTCAATTTGAGTCTCTGTATTACCTGATTCAGGGCCATAACCCTCCAGATCTTGCTTATAATCTTCAGTCTGAGTTATCTCTTGTGAACCTAAGCTTTCAGCTGTCGATGGAGCAAAATCCTGGTAGTTATTAGGGTTTTCATCAGCTTTAGTTTCAGTTTCAACTGCTAAAGGCGGCTCATTAATTGCTTCATGAGCAGGGGTATCACTAACCCCTTCAGCAACTGCTGGTGCTTGCGGCTCAAAAATCTCCTGCTCTTGCTGCTCTGACTGTGGGGTTTGTTCCATCTGTTGTGGCACAGCAGGCTCAATAGTTGCAGTAGTAGCTGCTACTTGAGGCTCAGCAACTGTAGGCACTTCATTAATCGCTAGCGGTCTGAATGCTAACAACCGCAATAGACACATCTCTAAAGCTTGAAGCGGAGTATTGGCCAGCTTAATCTGCTCTCGCCCTTGGATAATAATCTGATAATAAAGCTGCAGCACATCTGCAGTAATGGTATTGGCCAGCTGTTTGATTTGCTCAGCTTGCTTGTCATTGACGTTTAACGCCACGTTTGGCAATAGCTGCACCATAGCAATTTGATGCAGTAGTTCTGCTAGTCCATCAAACATACTGCCGGCATCGACCATCTGTGCCCGCATTTGTTCAATATGGACAGAGACTGATTCTGTATTGCCCTGATAGATATCTAATAGCAGCTTTACCAAGTCTGCATTATCAATTAGTCCCAACATATCATTAACCGTCTCATCAGTTAATGAGCCTTGACCAAAAGCAATGGCTTGATCAGTTAAGGATAAGGCATCCCGCACTGAACCTTTGGCAGCATTGGCCAATTGCCAAAGTGCAGGCTGAGTAAAGCCAATGCCTTCTTGGGTCAATAAATTAGCAATGTGATCGCTTAGCGCTTGCTGCGGCAAAGGACGTAACACAAACTGCAGACAGCGGCTAATAATAGTAATCGGTAACTTTTGAGGATCTGTTGTAGCGAGCAAAAACTTGACGTGCGCAGGGGGCTCTTCCAAGGTTTTTAACAAAGCATTAAAACTGTGCGTAGACAGCATGTGCACTTCGTCAATCAAGTAAACCTTATAACGACCTTGGGTTGGAGCATAAGGCACATTATCAATAAGCTCTCGAGTGTCCTCAACTTTAGTACGTGAGGCCGCATCAATCTCAATCAGATCAATAAAGCGACCTTGATCAATGGCCACACAGCTACTGCACACACCACAAGGCGTACTGGTAACCCCTGTTTCACAGTTTAAGCATTTCGACAAAATACGGGCAATGGTGGTTTTACCTACACCACGCGTTCCCGTAAATAAGTAAGCATGGTGTAGCCTATTATGATCAATGGCGTTAATAAGCGCTTTAGACACATGCGACTGCCCTACCAACTCATGGAAGTTTTTTGGGCGATATTTACGTGCTAAAACTTGATATTGCTGCGACATAATGGACAACCAAACCTATGATATATAATTTAAAATCTTAAAATAAACGGAAGTTTGGCCCAAGCTAGGGGTTAAGGCTTGAGCCACTTATTTATACTAACTAGCTTTTATGCTAACTAACTATTGGTAATAACGCTTTTCACTATCAGACAATACTGAGCCCGACTGATGATACACATCCATTAGAACCGTCACGTTACCTTGCCCATCATCGTTAGACATATCAAACCCTAAAACAAAGTACTCTTTCATCGCTGGGTCTTGAAGCTGAGCATTAATATCTAACAACAACTTTTGATGATTCTGTTGTAGCCACTGCTTTGAGTACTGCGCTCGTTGATCTAAACCATAAACAACGATTACATAGTGGTGACCAAAGTCATTGTAAGAATGCTGATGGCAAAGGTAGCCATTTAGACAGTCCTCTTTAGACCTGTTCTCATAAGCCATCATCTCTTCAATAATACAAATTCGAGTGTACATAGACTCAGCGACTAAAACTTTGACCTCTTCTAGAGGGATGGTCTCCCCTGCCTCATGACGACGTTTGATAGCCCCGTTTAGCAGCTTTTGAAAAATAGTCGCATGAGACTGCAGCTTCTGAGTCAATTCTACTTGCTCTTGAGTTGGGTGTGCTTCAGATTGTGGGCTAGTCTGATTAATAATGTCTGTTAATCGAGTTTCAACCTTGCCCAGCATTCCTATTTCAACCAGTTTTTGCTGAACCTCTACAGCTCTTTGATAAAAAACAGGGCTGTTTAAGAACTGATGTGCCAGCTCCAGCTCCCCTTTAAAGTCCTCAAAATTGACCAACTTAGTTAAGTGATAATCAAAGTAGCTCAATAAATCATTTGGGGTCTGTAGCAGACGAACCATCTGATAGAAGCTATTTAAACTAAATAACTGTAAAACCCTCGCTTCATCATCTAATTCAAGCACACACTGTTCTTGGAAAAAGGTGCTGCCAAACTCATGCTCTACCTGATAGCTTGTGTCTTGATGAACCAAAGTTAGCGAGGTAAGGCCGATGTAATGAATGTTTTGTATATCTTGAGCCTCATCTACTACAGGCAAATCTACTCTACTCATTAACTGCTGAAAGCGCTTATTAACATGAGTAGCTGCTTGCTGTCTGACTTCAGCCAGCATAGACTTTGCAACATTCGGGCTGTCCACCTCTGCCATCTGCTCATGAGCCATGACATATAAAAGCTGCTTACCTACCTTAAAGGCATAATCAAACTTACCTGCCCCAACCAACAGATCATCTTTTACCAAGTAGATAGATAAAAAAGTGCGATGGAGCATAGCTAGCCAATCAAAGCTCGCAACTTTACCGTCCTTAGATGGAGCCGCAGGTGCTTGCTCTTCAGCCGGTGCAGGTGCGTTATTGTTGTTACCATCCTGATCAGCGTAACGTTTCTCCTGATTATTTAGGGAGACTCTTTTCAATTTTTGGGCTGAGTAATTTGCCATAACATCTATTCAACCGAAACTGTGAAAATATTCAAAACAACGATTGTTACTATACCGTTTTTTTGACTCTGTTGCACATATGTTAACGGCTTTTAAAAAAATATAGGACTGCACTTAAGGCAGTCCTACATCTCATCTCTTCATGGCATAAAACTTAGTCTAAAGTTAAGTTTTATCTTAGTGCTTCATGCGCATGTGAGGGAATAAAATCACATCACGAATACTGGCGGCATCAGTAAACAACATAACTAAGCGGTCAATACCAATACCCTCACCCGCTGTTGGTGGTAAACCATATGACAACGCTTCGATATAGTCGGCATCAAAGTGCATGGCTTCATCATCACCCGCTTCTTTTTCTGCAACTTGGTTATGGAAACGTTCTGCTTGGTCTGCAGGATCGTTCAGCTCACTAAAGCCGTTTGCGATTTCACGTCCGCCAATGAATAACTCAAAGCGATCGGTAATTTCTGGATTCTCATCATTACGGCGAGCCAGTGGCGAAGTCTCAGCTGGATATTCAGTAATGAAGGTTGGCTGACGTAGTTTATGCTCAGCAGTTTCTTCAAAGATAATGGTTTGCAGCTTACCAACACCGAAGCCGTCTTTAACTTGTTGCTTCAATACGTTTTGAGCATAGTCCGCTAAATAATCACGGTCGTCGATTTTGCTCATGTCGAAGTTTTCAGCATACTGAGCAATAGCATCTTTCATGCTTAGACGAGCAAATGGCGCTTTGAAGCTAATGGTTTCACCTTGGTAAGTCAGTTCAGTCGTACCCAAGATATCCATTGCTAATTCATTGAATAAGCGCTCAGTTAGGTCCATCAGATCTTTATAATCTGCATAAGCTTGATAGAACTCAATCATAGTGAATTCAGGGTTATGGCGTGTTGATACCCCTTCGTTACGGAAGCTACGGTTGATTTCGAACACACGCTCAAAGCCGCCCACAACCAAACGTTTTAGGTATAATTCTGGCGCAATACGTAAATATAATGGCATGTCCAAAGCGTTGTGATGCGTCACAAACGGACGAGCCACAGCACCGCCTGGGATAGGATGCATCATTGGTGTTTCTACTTCCATAAAGCGCTCATTTAGCATGAACTTACGGATACCGCTCACTACCTGACTACGGATCATGAAGGTTTTACGGCTGTCTTCATTAGTCATTAAGTCTAAGTGACGGTTACGATAACGCGCTTCAGTATCTGCCAAACCATGGAATTTATTTGGCATAGGACGTAAAGATTTAGTTAATAAAGTAATCTCTTCGATATGGACGTATAAGTCGCCTTTGCCTGAACGGCCGATATAGCCTGAAACACCAACAATATCGCCCAAATCTAATGATTTAATGAGTGCTTTAGTATCATCATTTAGCTCTTTACGGGCAACGTATAACTGGATGCGGCCAGTCATATCTTGAATAACCATGAATGAGCCACGGTTTAGCATCACACGGCCTGCTACATTGACTTGAGTCTTATCGCCCTTAGCCGCTTTTTCTTCAATTTCTTCTTTAGAGACATCTTCAAACTGCTTTTGTAAATCCTCAGCATAATCAGTACGCTTGAACTGGTTTGGATAAGCCACTTTACCCGAGGCAGCAATCTCATCTAGCTTAGCTTGGCGCTGAGCGATAAGGTCATTGGTTTCATCGATTGATGGGGCTTGATCTTGATTATTTTGATTAGACATAAGACTCTCAAATTATTTATGACAATGATTTTTATAAAACAGCTAAAGAAGTTATTTCTCTAAGTTTTCTACTTGTAGACAATTGTTTTTAGACAATTATTCTCCGCTCACGCTGGCCATCAAGTCGGCTTGGTGCTCACGGGTTAAGGCGTCTAATAGCTCGTCTAAATCCCCTTCCATAATAGAATCTAACTTATATAAAGTTAGGTTAATACGGTGATCGGTCATACGACCTTGTGGGAAGTTATAAGTACGGATACGCTCACTGCGATCACCACTACCTACTAAGTTACGGCGTAGCGCATCGGCTGTATCCACTTGCTCTTGTACTTTGGCTTGTTGAATACGAGCAATTAGCATTTGCATCGCTTTGGCACGGTTTTTATGTTGGCTTCGCTCTTGTTGACACTCAGCAACCACACCCGTTGGAATATGCGTTAAACGTACTGCAGAGTCGGTGGTGTTAACGTGCTGACCACCCGCCCCACTTGAGCGGAAAGTATCCATACGGATATCTGCTGGGTTCAATTCAACCGTATCGTCAATCTTAACCTCTGGCATCACTGCTACAGTACAGGCTGAGGTATGTACGCGGCCTTGGCTTTCTGTTTCAGGGACACGTTGTACGCGGTGTGCACCAGACTCAAACTTTAAGCGGCCGTAAACATCATTACCAGAAACACGAGTAATGATTTCTTTATAACCGCCATGCTCACCCTCGTTAGCAGATAGTATTTCTACCGTCCAGCCTTGAGATGAAGCGTAACGCTCATACATACGGAACAGATCCCCTGAGAAGATTGCCGCTTCATCACCGCCTGTCCCTGCACGAATCTCTAAGAAAGCAGGCACCTTATCGTTAGGATCCTTAGGCAGCATCATAACGTTAAGCTCTTCTTCCATCGTTTCGATATCAGCAGCAGCCGTTTCAATCTCTTCTTGCATCATCGCCTTCATATCAGGGTCAGCTGCATCATTTAGCATCTCTTCGGCATCTTTTTTATCAGTTTCAGCCTGAAGGTAACGCTGCCACAGAGTCGTGATTTCAATCAGCTCACTGTGCTCCATAGACAGCTCGCGAAACTTGTTGTTATCACTAATGACATCGGGGTCAGAAAGCAGTGCAGTCACTTCTTCGTAGCGATCTACCATCTGATCTAAGCGTTCTCTTAACGAGTCTTTCATAAGTTATCTTTTCTTGAGTTTGGTTATAAACGATATTAACGATTGAATGAATTATTAATAGCTAAAAATATAGACTAATTTTTGATGTAAAAATAAGGTGGCTAATTATAGCAAATTTTAAGCACAATACCGAGACTAGTCTGGTCAATTATAAGCCCTAAAAAATCTAGCAGGCCCCCGCTATAGATTCATATTTTTATCTATCAGGAGTCCTGCTTAAATTATCGGTAATTAAGAGGCTTAGCTCAAAGAGTCAGTTAGACCTTTCTAAGTAGCACTGAACCAATCGAGTAACCTGCGCCAAACGAACACATCACACCCAGTTCACCAGATTGTAGCTTATCTTTGAAGCGGTGGAATACGATAACTGGACTGGCCGAGCTGGTATTTCCAAACTCATCAATTACGGTTGGGGTGATAGCAGGATCCGCTTGTTTACCTACTACACTGCGTAAAATCAAATTAATCATATTGATGTTGGCTTGGTGCAACCACATCATTTTAACTTCTGTGGCAGGCAAGTTATTTTCTGCTAAATGCTCGCTAATAAGCTCAGAGACTTTCGGGCACACTTCACGGAATACTTTACGGCCGTTTTGTAAAAATAGCTTGTCAGAAACTGGCTCTTGTAAGTCGCCATAAAGCTCAGCTTCAGCGGCCAGATACTCGCCTTTATCCAAGAAGCCGTACTCATTTTTGATGTTGGTTGAAAACTGGGTAAACAGCTTACTGTCTAAAACTTCATAGCCTTTGGGTGTGTCAGAAGCTTCAATGATAGAAGCCGTAGCAACATCCCCAAAGATAAAGTGGCTGTCACGGTTACGCCAGTTAAGATGTGCTGTGGTAATCTCAACGTTAACTACGGCAATTTTAGTACCTAGCCCGCCTTTAATAGCGCCTACCGCTTGAGCGATACCAAAAGTAGCGGCACTACAGGCGACGTTCATATCATAAGCAAAGCCGCCTACCATACCAATGGCGTGTTGTATCTCGATGGCAAGTGCTGGATAAGCACGTGGTAAGTTAGAACACGCCACGATAATACCGTCAAGCTCAGTAGCTTCGATACCGGCTTCATCCAAAGCTTGTTGCAAGGCGTCCACACCCATTTCAGCCATAACTGACAGCTCTTCACCCAATTTACGAGCAGGGATAAGTGGCGTCATGACATTAGGATCTAAAATGCCTGATTTTTCCATCACATAGCGTGACTTAATACCAGAAACCTTTTCGATAAACTCAGCTGAAGAAGGCTCTAATGCTTCTCGGGTGCCCGCTTCGATTTCACTGGCGTATTGACTGTTATAATTGTCAACATACTGATTAAACGATTCAACAAGCTCTTCATTACTAATGCTATATGGCGGAATATATAGACCTGTCCCTGTAATATATGTTTTCATATTGCTTCCTATTTCTCTTAGCAAATAAGGTATTTAAAGCGGCTTAACTCTAGGTTTAACCCTTATAGTTATCTTACGTTGACAGACTGTGCAGCACGCACAATCTCTGAACTGATACGTCTAACTCAATATGTTGCATCCATATCTTGCATAATGGTGCACAGAGTCATACTCTTTATGAATTAAAAAATCCAAGCTATATATTATGCCTGTTTTGGCCGATTATTCCTAATCTTGAGTGTTATAGATTCTTTACCCATTCATTCCTACAACT
>ERZ808040.1880-NODE-1880-length-13073-cov-3.614805_pt1 | contig 13073 bp, 12 predicted proteins | sample MGYA00380191_ERZ808040 | MGnify/ENA primary metagenome ERZ808040 (study PRJEB31490, sample SAMN06133395) | mouse gut metagenome | isolation source: J6 | host: mice | place: China: Chengdu | collected 2015-05 ... | reverse complement strand
ACGTTATTTTAGATGATAACACGGGGACAGAAGAAGTTCCAGTTGAATTACTGGAAGATATGGAAGATGCTTTTGATGGCTGTCCAACAGAGTCGATCAAAATCGCAGAAGAACCCTTTGATGGCGATGCATTAAAGTTTGATTAATATAGATAAAAGGTGATGCCTCCAAATTGCGGGCATCACCTTTTTTTATCTATCATACGATTTGTCTATCATTATTTTTGTAAATCAACTTGTTGTTGGTTAATCCAACGATCCATCTTTTTATATAGCAGCACAGATGCAACTGCGATAATAACCCCTTTGACAAGGTTAAAGGGTAATATTCCAAGCACAATCATTTGGTAAAGTGCATCACCTGTTACAGGTGCCATATTCAGGAAATATGTGTACATCGGTAAAAACACTGCATAATTTAGAACACTCATACCAATCGCCATCGTCAATGTACCCGCAACGAATCCACTAACTAATCCTTTTTGGTGTTTAAATTTATTGAAAATGAAGTAAATCGGCATAATGAATAAAATTCCTGTTGTAAAATTCGCAATTTCACCAACTGGTACACCAGTTGGGCTTCCGCTTAAAAACCAATATAGAACGTTTTTAATCAATTCTACTGCAATCCCTGCAACGGGTCCCATTGTCATCACTGCAAGAACAGCTGGCACCTCACCAAAATCAAATTTTAAAAATGGTGGTAGTGCAGGTAATGGGAAATTTAACTTCATTAATACTGTTGCAATACTCCCTAGCATTGCGATTAAAACCATACGACGTAACCGTTTGTTTCTCATGTTCTTTTTTCCTCCTATACGATTCACTTCTTCATTCAGAGGAAAGGTGACACTTCCATTGATGGCTACCTGTTTTGTCCAAAATAAAACCCTAAAGTATACAATACTTTAGGGAGAAAAACGAGGTACAGTTATATGCTTAATAAGACTCTACAAAGAAACAGTTATATTGCAAAATTTGCCTATAAACCACTTTGTAGTGCACTTTTACGCATCAAAATCAATGTTATTCGCGCACCTTCACCTTCTCCCATCCAGACTTTACTGTCGGCTCTAGAATCTCACTAGCATCAGCTTTCGCTCGCGGGCTTAGATTAATTAGTACATAGCAGCATCCTTATGCTTGTTCATACTGAAATCGTTTAAATCATTACCGCCGGTCGGCAATTACACCCTGCCCCGAAGATGAATCAATATTTAATTATTTTTAATTCTAACTATAGTTTACTATAGGATATTCTTTTTGTAAATGATATTGCTTGAATTCTATATAATCATTTGCAGAAATTTGTCGCTTCTTACTTTTCGATGGAGATTTTTTATAGTATATGCGCTTTGCTGTAAATCTTCTGGTGAAATCAACCAACTCAAAGAACTTTGATGAGTATAAGTTAAATGGCAAAGTTCATATCGCCTTTCTATAATTAATTTTTAAGGATGTTTACATTTTTTTTGTGATCAATATAAAGGTTGTTTCTTTATCTACAAAATTCTTCGTAGAATCTACAAAGTTTTCTGGTATACCTACAAATATTCAGTGCGTATCTACATATTTACAGGCTCTATCTACAAACAAGATTTTTCCTACAATAAACGGACTACTATCTACAAAGTTTTCTGGTATACCTACAAATATTGCGTAAGTACCTACAAATTGCTAGGCTCTATCTACCAATTTCCAGTTCATTCATGGACTATTATTTATTTTCTATAACAATCACGCGAGTGACGTACTACTGCTTGTTAATAGCAAAAACTGGTTTTAATCTCGGTTTAATTTCAATTATTGGGGTCGCGTAAATCAATATGTCACCTTTTTAATCATTCATCTTTATTCACACAAAAAAACATGTTATGGTTACGCGAAAACGTAATCATAACATGTTTGGATTATTGTGCGATTGGCATTGTAATCGTCATAATTGTACCGATTTTTTCGCCGCGAGATGCTTTAATTAGCCCATTATGTGAATCAACAATATTTTTAGCGATTGATAAACCTAAACCTGTACCGCCTTTCACACGGGTTCTCGCTTTGTCAGCTTTGTAAAAACGTTCGAAAATATATTCTAAATCTTCTTCAGGAATGCCTGCTCCTGTATCTTCAACCGTTAATTGACAGACGTCACCGATTTTTTCAATACCGATTGTAACCGCGCCACCTTTTGGCGTATGACGAATTGCATTGTCAATTAAGTTTGTAAATACTTGCTCTAAACGATCTTCATCAAAATCGATGATGACATCTTCTGTCGTCCGTTCATCTAAAGATAAAGTCACTGCTGCTTCACGAGCAGTTGGCATAAATTTTTGAACGATGCGCTGTAAAAAAGGAGCGATTGGCATTTCTTCTTTATACAATTTCATATGACCTGATTCCATTCTTGCTAAATCCAGTAAGTCTGAGACGAGTCGGCCCATACGTAAAGATTCATCATGAATGATTTGAATCATTTCATCTCGCTCTTCATCTGTTTCCGTAACACCATCTAAAATAGCTTCACTATAGCCTTGCAACATCGCAACGGGTGTGCGTAATTCATGTGAAACATTGGCAATGAAATCAGAGCGTAATTTATCGAGTTGATGCTGCTCTGTCATATCTCGAATCACGACGACTGCTCCGCGAATGTCGTTGCCACTATATAGCGGGCTAATCGTTACATTATAATGACGATTATGGATTGTTAATTCATCTTCGACACCTTCTGCGAATGACACAGAGTGTTCGAGCATATGCACAATTTCCGCTGGTAATTTATGCTCTTTTCCGGCTTGTTCATTAGCGAATGCCCAATTTTGTAAATATTTTTCAGCTTGTGGGTTTCGTAATAAAATGGTGCCATCTTTATTAAACGTAATGACAGCATCCGTCATTGACGTTAAAATACTGGATAATTGTTCTTTATCTTGGCTGATCATTTCGACATGGTCTTTTAATTGATCACCCATTTGGTTAAAGGCTTTCGCGAGCTGTCCAATTTCGTCATTTTGAGCAGCATATAGTTTCGTATCGAAATTTCCTTTTGACAGTTCATTTGCCGCCTCACGCATATTCCGTAGTGGGGATGTAATCCTTGTCGATAAGAAAAACGCAAAAATCGTTGTTAAAATAAAGGCAATAAACGCAGATAGAATGACGATATTTGTCGTTCGTTTTGTTGTATCTGCCAATGCTTCTAAGTTTTGGTAAATAAAGACGATGTTAATGTCCCCTGCTTTCGTTTCATACGGACTTGCGTAAACGAGATATTTACTTAACACGTCCTCTTCCGTTAAAGAAGGCATGACTAATTCTTCAGTCGTGTCTTTTCGAATATCTTTAGTCGGATTCTTAAAATTTGCTAAAATCTTCGTTTCGATTGTTTTTTGATGGGGCCCACGATGATACGTGTGCGTCACTTCGCCTTGTTGATCAACAATAAAAGCATTGGTTTCTTCATCTAATACTTCATGAATCATATCTGGCATATACGATAAATCTTCGTATTCCTTTACAACATTGGCGATCATATTCGCTTCTCTATGTAAAGAGACTTCCGCTTGCTCACGGTGAAAGTTCCCTAAAAATTCGAGCATTAATGCTGTAACAATGAATAAAATAAAACTGACGAGAAGCAAGATGGTTGCCCATAGCTTCCCGACAATTGACTTCCATAATTTCATTATTCTAGTGCCTCAAATTTATAACCGACACCCCATACCGTAACAATCATTTTTGCTGCTTTTTCTGACACACGGCTTAATTTTTCTCGCAGTCTTTTTACATGAGTATCAACGGTTCTTAGATCACCGAAAAATTCATAATGCCACACTTCTTTTAATAGTTGTTCACGGTCGAATACTTTATCTGGTGATTTTGCTAAAAAGTATAGTAATTCATATTCTTTCGGCGTTAAGTTTACTTCTTCGCCCTCTGCAGTTACGCGATGTGCATCATGGTCAATCGTTAAATTCGGGAAAACGACTAAATCTTTTGATGTAGATGTTTGCCCATTTGGAATAGATGCAGAGCGTCTTAAAATGGCTTTAATCCGCAACACAACTTCACGTGGACTAAATGGTTTAACAATATAGTCATCCGCACCAGATTCAAAGCCTAAGACGCGGTCAGATTCTTCACCTTTCGCCGTTAACATGATCACTGGTGTTGTATCGCCCTTTTCACGTAATGCTTCTAATACTTCAAGCCCATCTTTTTCAGGCATCATTTGATCCAGTAAAATACAGTTATAATCATTTAACGAAGCGAACTCAATTGCTTCAGCGCCGTCGACAGCTTCATCTACCTCATATCCTTCGCGGCTTAAATACATATTCAATAAGCGTCGAATACGATCTTCATCGTCAACGACTAATACAGAAACTTTTTCTTCCATCTTACCGTGCTCCCTTCAAATCCTTCATATCTCTATTGTACAAATAATTATCATCTTTTGAAATAAAAAAGACTGCATAGATTGAAATTCCAATCCATACAGTCTTATATCATCTTTTTTACGCGTATGAATGTAGCCCTGCTAAAATCATATTTACCGCAATAAAGTTAAACATGATTAAGATAAAGCCAATTACCATCAACCATGCAGATTTTTTTCCTTCCCATCCACGTGATAAACGTAAATGTAAAAATGCTGCATAGAAGAGCCATGTGATCAGTGCCCACACTTCTTTTGGATCCCAGCCCCAGAAACGTGACCATGCTTCATGTGCCCAAATCATTGCGAATACAAGTCCACCTAATGAAAAGACTGGGAAACCGATTAAAACGGCACGGTATCCGACTTCATCCATCAGTTGTATATTCGCATTTTTCGTTAACGGCTTAATCACTGCTGCGATTGGACGTCTAAAAATAAGTCGTAACAATAGATATAATGCTGTTCCGACAAAGAATGACCATGTTGATGTCGTTAATTTTTTCGCATCAATGATCGCTGGCATTTCTGCCCATGGTTTCATCGTACCTTCCGTTAATGCTTCGTACTCATGCATTCCGAATAATGGTGGCATATTGTATGTAACACTTTCGACTTGTTCGTTTTTATTCACGAATGAGAATTCTGCTTCATATCCTGCCACACGGAAACCTGTTGTAATTGCGATAAAACCGATAAATAGAATGACTGTATACACAATTGCTTCTAACCAAAAACGTTCTTTTGATCGTTTGGTTACATCGACTTCTTTAATTAATAAGATCAGCCCTGCAACTGCTGAAATCGCTAAAATTGCTTCCCCAAGAATCGTTGTAATAACGTGGATTGCTAACCATTTTGTTTTTAACGCTGGAATTAACGGCGTCACTTCTGTCGGGAACATTGACGCATAACCAATAATGACAATCGCAATTGGTAAAGCGAATAATCCTAATGAAGGCGTTTTGTAAATGACATATAAAATAATAAACGCTAGAACGAGCATCATTCCTAATGCTGTTACCGCTTCGAACATATTACTTACAGGCGCATGTCCTGACGCCATCCATCTTGTAATGAAATAGCTTACATGTGTTAAAAACCCGATAATCGTAATGATTAGACCGATCATCCCTGAACGGCTATTACGGTAGGATACTTCTGATTTTGCCCCTTTTACAGCACCACCGAAAAATAATGTAGCAACTAAATAGGCAAAAAATGAAACTAATAGTAAATTGGAACTTAAATTAGCGAGATCCATTATTCACCATCCTCCTTTTCCTTCTCTTTTTCTTTTTTCGCATCTTCACGGTCAATATAATCTGGTAATTCCGCATGTTCTTTCATACGGTCCATTTCACGTTTTAATGAGAACCAGTTTTTATTCGTATGACTTGCGATATACATTTGATTGCCATCCGCCTTTTGAACCCAAATACGGCGGTGGTTCCAATATGAACCTTGCGCAACCCCGATGAGGAAAATAATGCCCCCAGCTAATAAAATATACAATGTCTTATCTTTACGGATTGTCATCCCAGAGACATTGCGCGTTTCTGTGCTAACGAAGTTCACTTTAAAATCGTTTTCGTCACCTTCAACTGTTTGACGAATCGCAACAAAGCTATTTTCACCTTGTGGCTTTTCTGGTGTAATCATTTTGAAAATAAAGACCGGATTATTTGGCAGTGGTGAATTTCCTTTTAATTCTCCATTTTCAAAGCCTGCATAATCTGGCTCATATTCCAATAATACAACGGAAGCGCCATCTTCAAGTTCGTATTCACGTTCTGGATTCACTAAGTCAACGGTAAATTGTCCGTATGATTTATCGCCATCTTTTTCATTTAATTCGAATGTCATTGTTTTTAATTCATCCGTACGATAATCCATTTGGAAAATGCTATAGCCATCAAATTTCATCGGATCATTGACGACGACTCCTTTTTCCTCGATGAATTCCATGTCTGTTTGACCTGGTAAGCCACCTTCAGCCTTTTTATATAACGCTAAATCCGTTTGGAAATTTTTAGCAATGACACCGTTTCGATCTAATGCTTCACTAAATACCTCGCCGTCTTCTTCCGAATAGTTCTCTACAGTGAACCCTTTGTTTTCGATGAAATAACCAGGTGCACCCGGTACTTCTAATGTTTCGCCTTCACGAATCCACAATGTTTCATCTACATAAAACCCTGGAATTCCGCGTAATAAAATCGCACCGAGGAAAATGAGTAATCCAGTATGGTTCACGTAAGGACCCCAACGTGAGAAACGATTTTTCTCTGCTAAAATTGCGCCATCTTCAACTTTTACATTGTAACGCATTTTCTTTAATTCTTCTTCTGCTTTTTTCAGTGAGTCATCCGCATCTTGTACAGTCCCTTCACCAAATATACGTTGACGCTTTAAAAACGATACGTGACGTTTCGTTTTTTGTTGGTTTAATGACTTGTATAAAGGAATGACACGGTCAACACTGGCAATTAAAATCGATGTTCCAAGCATCGCAATTAATCCAATAAACCACCAACTATTGTACATATCATGAAATCCGAGCGTATAGTAAATTTTACCGAACACGCCGTACAGTCGTTCATAGTAATCTGCGATTTCAGCTTCAGTATTTCCTGGAACGTACATTTTCTGCGGGAAAATGGTTCCAATCGCACTTGTTACAAGAACAGCGATAATGATACTGACACCAATTTTTACACTTGAGAAGAAGTTCCATATTTTATCAATAATCGAGCGTTTATACGTTTGTGATCGACGTGCGGAACCTTCGTAACGCATATCGACTGTATCGCTTTTTTTCGCTTCTTCTGTTAGCGGTCGTCCACATTCTTCACAAAGTATCGTTCCAAACGGGTTTTCATGACCACATTGACATTTGATTTTCTCCATTTGAAAAACTCCTTACTTAGGTTGAATACTCTCCATTGCATTGATGATTGTTTGCTCATCCATGCCAGTCGTAATAATGTCGACGATTTTTCCTTCTGGGTTAATTAATACCGTTGTCGGTAACGGTACGACGTTATATGCACGGCGAATACTTTCATCCTTATCTTGTGCAATAGGGAACGTCAACTTATATTGATCCCGAAATGTTTCTGCTTTTAATCGTGTATCCTTAATGTTCAACGCAAGAATATGGACACCTTTTTCCGCAAACGGTTTTGATTGATTTTCCATAAATGGCATTTCTGTTTTACATGGGCCACACCAAGAACCCCAGAAGTTTAGGAAAACCCCTTCACCGCGATAATCCGATAATTTATGCGTATTGCCTTCAAGGTCGACAATTTCAAAATCAGGCGCTTCATCGCCGATTTCTAACACTTGTACTTTATCTTTAGATGTAATCGCAAAAATAACTGCCGCGACAATAAGTAATAAAACGCTTCCTCGAATATATAATCGACGTTTACGTTTTTTTGCGAGTAAGTCCGCCTTAGACATTTGCATGCCTCCTAAATCTCTATAAATTCTTCTACATTATACCAAAGGTTTCAATAGATTTCGTTTTCAGAAATGAAAGAACTGTGAACAATTTTGTTCACAATTCTTAAGACATATCCTAAAAACATCCTCATCCATGCTACATCCATTTATGCATCTACTGTAAAATGTTTCTAATGCATCGGTTAAGAACCGATTTTTCCAGTTTCTGCAAGGACGCGTAATTGTTTTACTTCATGAATCGTTAGGGGTCTTGCCTCTCCTGCGTTTAATCCGCGCGTAGTTAAGTTCCCGAAAGATTCTCGTTTTAAACTAATTACTGGGCAACCAATTGCATCAAACATACGTCTTACTTGACGATTACGTCCTTCGTGAATTGTAATTTCAACGATGCCTGTTTTTGCTTTTGTATCATTTGAAATCGACTTCACACGTGCCGGTGCTGTCATGCCGTCTTCTAATTTAATCCCACGTTCTAGCTTTTTTAAATTTTCACGCGAAGGAACACCTTGTACTTTCGCAATATACGTCTTTTTGATTTCGAATTTTGGATGGGTCATTAAATAAGAAAAATCACCGTCATTCGTTAAAATGATTAACCCTGACGTATCGTAGTCTAAACGACCAACAGGATAAATGCGTTCCTCGATTTCCGGGAAGTAATCAACGACTGTTTTACGTCCTTTATCATCATTAGCTGTTGAAATGACTCCGCGTGGTTTATAAAACGCGATATAAATGGGCTCCTCTTTTTGAATAGGTACACCGTTTACTTCAATTACATCTGAACGCGTTACTTTCGTTCCAAGTTCTGTAACGACTTCTCCATTTACAGTTACTTGTCCATCTAAAATTAATTGTTCTGATTTTCTTCTCGACGCAACACCTGCTTGCGCCATTACTTTTTGTAATCTTTCCATTTTGTCACCCCGTCTAGTTACTGTTAAAAATTATGTCACATTTAGCTTTAAATGAAAAGAAGACTGCCCAATATTTGAACAGTCTTCGTAATATCGTCACATTTATTGTATAAAATGATTTTTCACTCAACTAATGATTGCATTTCAATATGAATGCGATTTTTCTGTTTTGCGTTATGGAATGACTTTTAAGAATTGATCAGTCACATCACTTGTCAATATGGTTACTCCTCAATCGTAATGGACCTTGTCACGATCGGTTCACCATTTAAATAAACAAGCCATTCACCAGTTGCCGATGTTCTTGATAAATGCGCTCGGTGCTGAAGTTGTGTTTGTTCGCCATCTTTTAATAAAACGTGAATCGGTGCAGCTAACGTCCCAATGATTGTTGGGGAAAACTGATAGCGTCCTTTACGGGCAATCATCTCTTTATTGTATTCGCTAAAGATTTGCGCAGCCAATGCTTCATGCGTTTGCCAATCATTGCCGTCATTTAACGTTACAACAATAATTCGTTTATCATCTTGTTCAAAGTATGTGACAAGTGTCCGACCTGCAGTTTTTGTAAAGCCCGTCTTTCCGGCAATTGCCTGCGGATTGGAATGGAGAAGCCGATGTTTATTTTGCCAATGATACGTTTCTTTCGGCAATTTCAACGTATAATTTTTTGTCGATGCAATTTTTTTAAACTGTTCATTTTCCATCGCATAACGCATCATTAATGCCGTGTCGTAGGCTGTTGAAAGATGTGCATCATCATGTAAACCGGATGGATTTGTAAACGTCGTGTTTTCTAATCCGTAGATTACCGCTTTTTCATTCATTAATTGAACAAACCCTTCCACAGAGCCACCTGCATGTTCAGCAAGTGCATATGCAGCATCATTTCCAGAGCGCAACATGAGCCCATACAATAAACTCTCCACTTGTACTTTCGTGCCTTGTGGTAAATAAATCGACGACCCTTCGCTCATCGCCGCTTCTGGTGACATCGTCGTTTCCCCTAACGGTACACCGCTTTCCATTACGGTAAATGCCGTCCAAATTTTCGTTAAGCTTGCAATCGGCAGTTTTGTTTCTTCATTTTCACCAAGTAAAAGCCTACCCGTATCGGCATCAATAACCGCCCATGCTTGAGCTGCTTGAGCTTTTACAGGCACTATCCAAATCATTAGTAGCATACAAAGGAGGCCTACCAAATGGCGACGCTTGTTAATGTGTGGCTCCTCCTTCATCTTCAAATGAAAATGCTTCTTGGAATTGTGTCATGAATAAATCTGTTTCTCCGTCTTCAATTTGTTCAGGGTCCGTCGCAAGTGGTGGCAGTTGGTCTAATGATGCTAAACCAAATCGATCTAAAAATAATTCTGTTGTGCCATATAAAATTGCTCGACCTGCACCATCTGAACGTCCTTTTTCCATAATAAATCCTCTCGAAACGAGTGTTTGTAAAGGTCCCTCACTTTTGACGCCACGTAAATCATCAATTTCAACACGCGTTACCGGTTGTTTATATGCAATGATGGCGAGCACTTCTAATGAGGCTTTCGTCATCGTTTGTGGCGTTGGATTTTCCAATAATTTTTGAATGGCTTCCGCAAACGCAGCTTTCGTTACTAAACGGTAAGCACCACCATATTGTTTTAACGTAAATCCTCGGACAGTTTCTTCCTCATAACGCGCTTGCATCGTTTTTAGCACTTCTTCAATTAATGCTTCCTCTTGTTCAACGATTGTCTGTAATTGCTTCATCGTTAACCCTTCATCTCCTGCAACGAATAATAAGCTTTCAATCATTGCGGCTAGTTGTTCGTGCATCGCCTTCACCTCCTGAAGTCATGGCAATCGTTAAATCTGTAAAGTTTTGTGTTTGTTCCACAACAATATCTCCTCGTAACATTAATTCTAATAAAGAAATGAACGTTATGACGACTGTCGACACATCTTGATCCTCAAACAAATCATAAAAGTTACATTTTCCGCCAATTTTCGACAATTTTTTCACAATCTCCGTCATTTGTGCTTCTACAGACTGTTCAGATTTTGTAATACTAGCCGTTAGCGGTGCACGCAGTCGATTACGCTCCATCATTTTTTGAAAAGCACCGATTAAATCAAATACATTCAACGTTTGTTCCTGATCAACTGCAACAACTTCACTAAATTCTGCCAGTTGCTCAGGCACTTTCGTAAAATGTTCTGCACGCTCTGTTGCAGACTGTTTTAAGTTTTCAGCTGCTTCCTTATATTTTCGATAATCAATGAGCCGTTGAACAAGTTCATCACGTGGATCTTCTTCCATGTCGAGTTCATCGACATCTTCAAACGCCTCGTCTTCATGACGTGGTAAGAGCGTTTTGCTTTTAATTTCAATTAAGGTTGCTGCTAATACGAGGTATTCACTTAACTCATCAAGTTGCAATACACGCATCGCATGCAAATGGTTTAAATATTGGTCGGTTAGTTCTGCCATTGGAATATCATAGATATCGATTTCCAAACGGTTAATTAAATGTAATAATAAATCTAACGGACCTTCAAATACATCAAGTCGTACTTTATAAGACATTTTTATCACCTAATATTCGCGAGTTAAAGGAATGATTTCATGCATCCATTACATCATCCACACTTTGTCAATTTTATTGTGTATTTCAATGACAATCAAGACTTTTTCGAATGTCACGAAGAGCTTGAGCATTATTGGAAAGCACAGCCTGATTTTTCGAAAGACTATCCATTGACAGCTTATATTTTACTTGCTGTTGGATTATACCATTGGCGTAGAGAAAATTTCATCGGCGCCCATAAATTATTACATAAAGCAGAACGACGAATGGTGCGCTTTCTGAATGAACCATCTCCTTTTACAGAAGGCATTGACTTTTCTACATTATATCAACAATGCCGAGAAAGTATGCATGCTGTTGAGCGTGGAGAATCATTTCAATCATTCGAAATTCACATCACGTCTAACACATTGCGTGCGCTTTATGAAGAGGCTCAGTCTACTTTACCATTATTGCCGAAAAATAGCATCGACATTATCGAGAAACATCGCTTGCGACATCGAGCGTAAGGATGTCCTGAAAAGGATAACGTAAAAACCAGGTATGAGTGATACGGCTCATACCTGGTTTTATAGTTTGTACTTACAAAATTAATATTGAAATTTTGAAATGACAGCTTTTAAATCTTCCGCCATAAATGATAATGACTCTGCAGCTGAACGAATTTCTTCCATTGAAGCAAGTTGTTCCTCAGAAGAGGCTGCTACCTGTTGTGATGCCGCTGCATTATTTTGCGCACTGCTAGATACTTCATCAACACCGTTGGCAACATGATGAACAGATGTTGCCGCTTGTTCAGCCGTCGTCGAAATGGCTTCTACTGCAGAAAGTAATTGTTGCATTCGCTCCATAATATGGGTAAAACGTCTTGAAGCTTCTTCAGAAACCTCAATTCCGCTTAATACATTTTGTGTAATTTCTTCCATCACTTTAACGGAATTCCCCGTATCTACTTGAAACCCTTCCACAATCGCTTGAATTTCCGTCACTGATTGTTGCGATTGCTCTGCTAGTTTTCGAACTTCATCTGCCACGACGGCAAATCCTTTCCCATGCTCTCCTGCACGTGCCGCTTCAATTGCTGCATTTAATGCTAATAAGTTTGTTTGTCCAGCAATTTCTGTAATAACATTTAAAATCGATGCGACTTCTTTCGAACGGTCATACAATGAACGCGTTATGGTATTCGAACTTTGAACTGATTCATGTATTGAAGACATTTGTGCAACCGTATTATCAACTGCAAGCTCCCCTTCTTTTGCCTCATCAGTTGTTTGTTCTGTTTGTATCGCCACTGCCTGTGCATTTTCTGCAATTTCTGTAATGCCATGTGTCAAAGTCGTTAATGATTTGCTGGCTGCTGTAACATAGTCGGTTTGCATTTCTGCCGTATGTGCAACCTCTTGAATCGATTCCGCTACTTGTTCTGCAGCATCGCTCGTTTGTGCAGAACTGGCAGATAATTGTGCCGCCGAGCTCGCTACAACGTCGGCATCTTCTTCCACATTTCGAATGATCGTACGTAAACTTTCTTGCATCCGATTAAACGCTTCCCCTAATTCACCAATTTCATCAGTCGTTTTGACATCAATATCTTGTGTTAAATCTCCTTCACTAACGGCAATCGCTTGATTTTTCAATCGTACAATTGGTGTAATTACCGATTTAATTATGA
>ERZ808040.1878-NODE-1878-length-13078-cov-5.829167_pt1 | contig 13078 bp, 11 predicted proteins | sample MGYA00380191_ERZ808040 | MGnify/ENA primary metagenome ERZ808040 (study PRJEB31490, sample SAMN06133395) | mouse gut metagenome | isolation source: J6 | host: mice | place: China: Chengdu | collected 2015-05 ... | reverse complement strand
GTTTTTAGAGTTCCGCATCCGCCCTCCCTGCGCACTTTTCCGTGGAACAATTTATTCCCGCACAGCGTCCATAATTTGTTCCGTGCGCAGTACGGGCTTCTGCTGTTTTTAGAGTTCCGCATCCGCCCTCCCTGCGCACTTTTCCACCTGTTTTTGTTACTCCTGCAGACGGAATTCCTTGCGCTTTTTGGTCAGTTCCGCGTTGATTTCCTTGATTTTCAGATACAGGGTTTCCCGCGGGTTTGCGCCGCCGGTTACGACGTTGTCAAAGGTGTATTCTAACATTCGGCTTGTCATATAATGTCCCGGAACCGGCGGAATGCCTTTTGTGTGCTCAAATTGCTCAAGTATCTTTTCCAGATCCTTTGTCGCCCACGGAAGACGCGCCAGCACTTCTTTGTTGGCGGTGGCATAGCGGGCAGAGCTCCCAAGGATCGCCTCGATGGAATTTGCGTACTCCAGCTGGGTTTCCGTATCCATCCACCATTTAAGGAACGCCCATGCCTCGTCAAGCCTGCCCCGCTCCTCGGCGGTTTTTAACATAATGGACTGCACGGTGGTACACACCACGGTATTATCCACGGTGCCATCCTCCTTTAATACCCCCGGCATCGGCGCGAACGACCAGAGGTTTTTGATTTCCGGCGCAAGAAGCTCAAAACGGTTATATTCCGTGTAATCCGCGATGCCGACCGGGATTTCCCCCGTGCGGAAACGGTTTGCAAAGTCCACGGAAACCGGGAGTTTGTAGGCGGTAAAAAAGTCGGTCAGATCCTTGAACGTTTCCATCGCCACCTTTTCGGAAAGACCGCTGGCCACCCCGTAGCTCTTGCCCTCCCCAAGATAGAGATCCCCGCCTTTTTGCACCAGCATTGTTGCCAAGATGGACTGCACGCCGCCTGCTCCCGGAATGTGCGCATCATAATTGTTCATTTGCAGAACCGGCATAATCTCACGGTATTCGTCCCAAGTAACCGGAGGTGTAAGCCCGAGCGCTTCAAAGATATCCTTGCGGTAAAACAGCATGGAAAAAGACTGTGTTTCCGGCAGGCCAAAAACCTGCTCCTGGTAGGTCACACCTTCCAGGGCGCTGGGATAAAATACTTTTATAACCTCATCAAAACCTGCAAGGGAAGAAAGATCCACCAAAGAATTGCGCATGGCAAAATCCATCATCTTCGTCTGGTCCACACTTAGCACGACATCCGGGCCCGTGCCCGCCAAGGTAGCAGGTACCAACACGTCGAGCGGAACCAATTCCAGATTGACACCAATCCCGTTCATCGGTGTAAAACGCTCGTCAATCAGGTTGCGGATAACCTGCGCTTGGTCGCGCCCCGTTGCCAGCCATACCTTGATCGCCTGCTTGCTGATCTCCTCGTCGGTGGATACTTCCGTATCGTCCGTGAAGAAGGTCGCAAGGAAACGGATGGTATCATAGCCAAACCCCTTCGCAAAATTTGCACTTCCCGGCTTTAAGGTATCTGTGTCGCCAAACAGTGCGAACGCGTCAAGCTCAAGCGGCATTTCCGCAATCTGGATCAGCCATGTGGCAAGCGAGGTAATGTTGGACTTGAAATTGCTCAGTTCCCCCTTAACGGCTACCTTCTCCGGATCGGCGAGCAGGTTTTCCAGCTGAATCGCCATTTTTTCCACAAGATTGGCGTTCTCACCTTTCTCGCCCGTGATCGCGATCACATCCTCCAGTACCCCGCGCAGCCTTGCTGCCTCACGCCCCGCGACTTCCACAAATTCCGGCAGTTTTTTTACAATCTCATAGTCAATATATTGATCCGGTACTGTCCCGGTTATCTGTATAATTTTGCGGTACATTTCATTCAGTACCATGACACTTTCACTAATCTGTGTGTATGTTTCCCCGAAATCCCCCAGTACAACTTCCAGGGAAACCGTATTGATCCCTTCTTTAAAGTAAAACAAATAAGGTCCGTCTTCCGTCCCTTCCCCGATTACATAATTTTTCATCTTTGTGCTGTACGTAAAAGGCAGCGCCTCCGCCTCCAAAAACGGTACTTCGCCGTTGATACACAGCCTCCGGTAAGAAGTGACCCCGCGGTTTATACTCTGCCTGCCCTTAAAAGCAAGATGGTAAAGCCCCTCCTTTGGCACTTCAATCTCCCATTCGACGGAATCCCCGGAATATTTCCAGTTATCCCCGCCGATCGTGTTATAAACAATATGGTATGGATGGTACGGCATCAGTTCCGGGTCGGAAACATTATTTCTAATGGTGATGGAGGAAGAGGACCGCGTGATCGCTGTCGTGGCATCCATCACACGCTCCGCCTGACAATAAACGGCATCTCCGGAATACACCTCATATGTTTCTTTCAGACCCGACACCACATCCCGGTACAGTCCCGGCCTTTCCCTGCTCTCAAACACGAGCCCCAAAATCTCCATCGGCTCCTTGGTGGATTCAAATGTCAGGGTATGCCTCCCCTTTTCCAGATATAATTTAAACGGCTCAAAACCGCGCCTCTGGGCATCCTCCACATATACACTCCGCTCCCGGAAAAGCTCTTTTGCACCGGGACGAACTTCGTTGTCGCCCTTCACCAAAATTTCCGGATCTTCATCTGTAAACGTCCTTTGGAACGTCACCTGCCCCAAACCGCTATAACAGATTTCATCGTCCAGATACAGGACACGGCTGATCTGGGAACCCGTGCCGGACAGCGGGCGGTAAGTAACCAGCAGGTTATAAAAACCTGCCTCCTCTACCAAAAACTCCCAAGTGATGCTGCCCCGCTCCGAGGTCGCCACACCGTCCCCGTTTATGACCGCGTCCATCCCGTCCTTTGTCGTAAAATCACAGACATTGACCACAACTTTTTGCTGTGCCATCGCGCCCTCAAAGCCGAAGGCCGTCAGGTAATCAAGGTATGAGGATTCATAAAATTCTTCCAGGGAACGGATGTACGAGGGTTTCCCCTCCCCTTCCCGGAAAATAAGGAAAACGCATGCAAATGCCGCCACAACCGCCAATACTGTTATGATTACCTTCTTCTTTTTCTTGTTATTCGCAGCCATCACAGCCCCCTTGATCTTTTTGATGCTATCCCGCCGCAGGCTCTGAATAGGAGCCCCGGCGGGATATTATGTTCCTAAAAACCATCCACGGGCGGAGTGGATTGCCCATAAACGCCCAGCTTTCTTCTACTTTTTCTCGACGGTTATTACAAGGGTTTCTTTCGTCTCGTTCCCCGCATAGTCTTTAACGGTAATCTCCACATTATACTCGCCCGGTGTCGTCGTATCGAGTTCGGACAGGTCAGGGGTGATGTTATTCTTTAGATCAAGCCCGTCCACGTCCGCCGCTTGCTCTACAAAATCATCCTTCCAGTTGATGGAGGAAACGTCCTCGTCCAAGCCGACCGTGCGGTACTCAGACTTTAATACCAGCGTAGGGGCCGTCTTATTCTCCCCGTTGTAAATGATAACGTTCATGGATGCGGTTCCTTCATTGCCTGCCGCGTCCTTGATGGCATAGACAAGCTTCCCATCATAATTGCCCACGGCCGCAAAGTCAATCCCCGAAAAATCTACCGCGGCGTTCTTCATATCCAGCTCGCCGTCAATGTTATCGGAAGCTTTCATGTAAGATGCCCAGTCCACCGTCTCCGGATCCGTGCCGGCAGGGAATGCCAGCAGGCCGCCCGCAAGCTTCTCAAGTTTTGGTTTGACATTGTCATTGATCGTATTCCCGCTCAATGCCGCCTGGTAGTTTGACATCATGTCATCAATGATCCCCTTCTTTGCCTCTACCTGTACGCTGTATTTCGGGGAACCTTCGATCCCGTAATAGGAATACCCTAAAATATCGTGCGACCAGTATTCATAAATCCCTGCGTTTTTGCTGTAATCGTTTACCATCGCATTGTCGCCGGTCACAAGATAGCGGAACGCCGCAAGGATATTGCTGCCGTACTCTTCGTTTGTGATATCAAGGTTTAAGCGGACTGCCTCGTTCCGGACGGTGCTGTCCGAGTGCATGAAATCCATCGCCTTGTCGGAGTTTGCCAGCTTCTTATAATAAGACTGGGTGTACTCTTTAAATACCTTGACTGCAAGTTCGGTGCGCTCTTTCGAAAGGCCTTTCGGGATCGCGTAGCAGTCCGTCGCGTCGTTTAACTGACGGTAATTCGGATCGTCTGCCGCCATTTTATCCGGTCTTGGGAACGGTACAACACCCATCGCGTCACCGCGGTCTGCAAACTGCCCTACCATATCGCCCGCAAGCCACTGCGGCAGGTTGACAAAAGCAGTATGTCCCCACTGGAAACGCCAGGTATCCATCACTCCTACAACGTCCGCATTGTTGTTGTACTGGTTCTCCGAGAAGACAAGCCCCTTCTGGATCAGGCGGTCGATAAACGACACGGCTTCCTTTGTCTGGTCACTCGCAATCCCAAGGCCATTATCCCCGTAAACCTCGCCGCCGTTCGCATAAATCGCCTGTAAAGTTGCCGCGCGGTAATCGGTCTGGTATGCGTAATAGCCGTCCCATTCCTGCTTGAAATGGTCGTTTACCTTTTGCAGGTATTCTTCAAATACACTCCAGGTCCATGTCCCTTCGGCAAAATAATCGGCAGGATATTTTGTCTTGCCGTCCACCTTCAATGCCTCCACCTTACTCAGCATCCCGATGTTATAGCACAAAAGGTCATTTGCCCCAAAGCGCATGACATTGTTCATGAAATAATTATGTCCGTATACTTTGCCCCAGTAAATCCAGGCATCGTCCTCATCCTCAAACAAGGATGCGTACTCATCCAGCGGCTGCAGCACGTTCTGGGAAAGAATCTGTCCCTGGCTGCCGTTCACGATCCGGACGATATCCGCCACCGGGTCATTGGCAAGCACGGTCTGCAATATGATTTCCGTCACATCCGAAGGATACTGTACGAACTGAATCTCACAATTATATTTCTCCAGCACCTGCTGTTCCGCATAAAGCCTTGCTTCCATAGCCTCCGGGCTTAAAGACGGCTCGCCGGTCACCGGGTCACGGTATTTGGTATCCATCTCCGGAATCCAATTATGCCCCCATTTAATAACGGTAGGTGCGCCTTTTGGCGTATCATCCTTTTCCCCTTCCCCCGCCTGCGTCTTATCACCGTCCTGCTTTCCTTCATTCCCCGGATTTTCCGGCTCTTTTGTCCGGTCAGTATCCTCCCCATTATCCTGTCCCACCACTGGCGTTGGTGTGGACTTCGGATTCTCCTTCCCATTGCCGCAGCCAGTCAATGCTGTCGCTGCAAGTACCAAGCACAGGAATGAACTAAATAATTTGTGTTTCATACTTTACTCCTTTCTGTGACTGCATGATAGTACAGGGTATGCTTGTGCATCACTCCCCGGTTTTTGAGCGTAAAAGGTCACCCGGATATGGAAAAATGCAATATCACGAACATTATTTTCCCCATTTCCGGTCATTACCAGTCATGCCATATGGACATTTTTACTTTTAATTCTTGACTTTCCGCTCCGTTTTTATTACTATTGTACATTATAAAGGATTTTTCTTTGAACGTAAATGGAATTATGCTGACCGTATATGGAAGAATGATAGATTTTTTGTGAAAGTTAAGAAATTATACCATAACCCGCCATCTCTAATATAAGGAAAGTTGAGGTAACCAATATGGATAAGCGAACTGCAATCAATATCGGTCCCCATTTAAACCATACGGACCTGTATATTTACCAATGCGGCTCCGAATGCTGCCCAAGCGGACATTTCCACGGTCCTGCCGTGCGGGATCACTATCTGATCCACTATGTGCATAACGGCAAAGGCATATTCCAGGTGGGGGACACAACCTACCATTTAAAAGCGGGAAATGGCTTTTTGATCTGCCCGGATATCATCACGTTCTATCAGGCAGACGAAAAAGAACCTTGGCACTATTCATGGGTCGGCTTTCACGGCTTAAAGGCGGAAACCTACTTGTCGGAAGCGGGACTTACACAGGCACATCCGGTGTTTGAATATACAGAGGACGACTTTATCGAGAATTGTTTTTATGAGATGGCGGATGCCTATTATTTAAAACATGGCGGCGATTTAAAACGTCAGGCATACCTTTGCCTGTTTTTGTTTAAGCTCACCCAAATGAACACAAAAGACTTGTATTACAACTCGAAGGAAAGCCGCAATGACGCATATGTTAACGAAGCGCTGCAATTTATTGAAATGAATTATTCAAGGAAATTTTCCGTTGATATGCTGGCAGATTTTGTCGGGCTAAACCGCAGTTACTTAAATTCCATATTTAAAGATGCTATGGGGAAGCCTTTACAGCAATATGTGATGGAGTTCCGTGTCCTGAAAGCATGTGAGCTTTTGGAGAACGAAATATTGACGATCGGGGATGTTTCCCGCTCCGTGGGTTACTCGGACCAGCTCCTTTTTTCCAAAGTGTTTAAGCGTATCCGTGGGGTCACGCCCTCCGAGTATAAGAAGAATATCCCCCCGAAGAAACCGGAACCTCCCGCCGAGTAAAACGGCATGGCATTTGCACTTCCCAACCGTGCAAATGCCATGCCTGCCCGAAAAGATTTTTTCCGCCTCCGCCGCGATTCCGGCATGCGCACTGTCATGAACCAACAGAACCAGCGGATGCCGGCCGGCTGGCTGGTCATTGATGCGGAATGCGTTTCCCTCCGTTGGAAACACGCGGTTTTCTTCCAGAAATCCGGCTACCGGATCCGGATCGTCCAGGCTGTGCGGATGATGCCCGCATTCCGGCTTTATGATAACACGGAACGGGACACTGCTTTTTTCATAAGCAGCCTGCAATATCGCACCGTTTTCGGCATAAGGCACGACCTCGTCCTTACCGCCTGCCACCATGATAAGCGGAACACCCCATGCAAGCAATGTCCGTATGGCGGAATCCACTATCCTCCGGTACTCGTCCCGCGTCCTGTCCCAGAGCGCCCTGCATTCCTCCCATTCCGCCGCTGCTCCCTCTGATAAACCAAAACCGCCCGGCCAGCTGTAAATATCCACGACCGGCGCATCCAAATACAGGGAAGCTGCCCGTTCCGGGTATTTCGCTGCATAGTGCAGCGCATACAGCCCGCCCCGGCTAAACCCGAATAAAACTGCCTGTGATGCCAGCCTGTATTTTTCCTCTACCATCGGCTGGAATGCCGCCATCCGCCGCACTGCTTCCTCGCTGCCGTACAGGTCAGAAATCCGGTAGTAAACAACAGCATAACCTTTTTTTAGCATTGCCAGATCAACGGCAGGAAACGCGCCAAAAAATTCCACCCGCCAGACATAGGGTCTCCCTTCCGCCATCTCCCCCGGAAATACGATACCGTATTCATGTCCCTGAAAATTCCCGATTTCCATTTCATATCCTTCCCAGACCATATGTACCTCCTTTATCATCTCCCTGCATCACACCGGAAAGCATCTTTTATCCCCAGAGAATAAGCAGATTATATCATGCCTGCCCCGCTTTGTACACCACCATTCCCATGCCTCTTCCCCATATTCCGGGCCGGATTGTCTTTTTTCAAATTACACTACCTTTTTTTTGGGGAGTATGATATAATAGCGTAAGACATTATCTTTGCGCCAAAGAGCGCATGGATAAACATGGATATACAAAGAATCTGCAGAAAGGCATGTGATGAAAAATGGCAAGGTATGTTGAAATCGAAGACGTAATTGGCAACGACCAGAAGATCATCCATCAGGATATGAAGTTCCGCACCGGTAAATTTGTATGGCGCATTTCTTTTACTGCCCCGCTAAACCCCGAGACAGTAAACAATATGAACCTTTATGTTACCGACGCGTCGGATAATCCGTTAAAGACTTCCATCCGTTATGATGCGGTCAGCAACTGCATCGAGATCGAGCCGCTTGAACCTTATGCCCAAAACGAGTCCTACATACTTATAATCACGAAAAACGTGGAATCAAAAGGCGGGCAGAAACTTAAAAATGAGATGCAGGTCCGGTTCCACGTCTGATGCGGGTGAGCCGTGAAATAAGGCTGTCACAGAGGTATCTGCCATAAAAAACAATGCTACTGCCAAACACAGGCAGGGCGGTGCCGTACAGGGTACAAAAAAAGACGGGCAAGAAGCAGATTGTTTCTTGCCCGTCTTAGGTCAGTTTACAAGGAACTACACGCAGACCACGAAACGGGGCTGCTGACAACAAAACAGGCTGAGTATCAAACACCGGGAAAGTGTGAGATATTCAGCCTGTTTTGTTGTCCGGGGTTTCCAAAGGGGCTTGCCCCTTGGCACACGACTTTGCTTGCAAAGTGCAGTATGTTATACGCCCTGTCGGCATTGCCGCTTCAAATGCCATTGCCGCCGGGGTGGGCAAGGGCATTTGAAGCGGCAGGAAAACAGGGCTGTGATTGCGTGGAGTCGCAGGCGCAGGACTGGTTTCGTCAGCATACAGGGCGTAAATGAAAGCCCCCGTCCTACGCCGGACTTCGGGGCAAAATGTCCCGAACTTGTGGACACCACTCACGAAAAAGCAGCCGGATTTTTCGCTGTAAAATTGAAATGGGCAGGAAGCCATTTTAAGGCTTTCCCTCCATGATTGCCTGTCAGCAAAGGCGGGCAGGAGTGTCAACGGCGGCGCATTTATGCGCCGCCGTTGACTGGCTCAGCCAGCTTTGCTATCTCCACGATAAATGGGAATTGTTATCTGTCTGTCCAAGAATCGAATCTCGTTGAAATTTGTGGGTCGTATAGAGGGCAACCAAAATCAAGTAAAATATTCATGAGAGCGTTCATATCAGCCTCTTGCATACCATGGCAGTCAAACCTTACGATATTTGAATAGCGTTTTTTGTGGTGTTTTCTATGCCTTTTATTGCTGAAAACAGCGTAAAATCGTTGTTCTCTACCACTCTAATCAGCAAATCGGAATTCTGATAAGACATTTTTTATAGCATTTATTAACTGCTGTATCTTATCTTCAAAAAGTCCGCAAACCCTTGAAAATGCTAAATTTATAGCAAGTGAGTTTGCCCTTATGCTTTCCCTTGTGTTATATCCTTTTCCCTCATGTTACGAACTCTCATAAGGGCAAAAATAAGGGAAACAAAAACCTGTAACAAATTATAACACAGAATAAATTGGGCAGGAAGAACTGATTAAAATGCTTTCTTAAATTTCTCCAAAAATTCAATTAACAAAGAAAGGACTGATAAGATACGAAGTTCATATATGCAGAATATAATATGTACCACAACAGCATTGATATAACCACCTTTGATGGGTATCTTTTGCGGATTGACTGTAATAAAGTTGAAGATGGGTTGAGGACTACTTCTTGCTCGCAATGTGCCTTAGATGCATTGGCAATAGATGAACCGCTTGAATATGCTCGATTAGCACTTGATGACAATTTGCAAATGTGGGTAGATGCAGAGGATAGTTTGGAAGTGTGGTAAAAGTTTGAGTTTTGTCATTTTTTATGGGAACTGCCTTGACATATTGTAACGCAACATGGTATAATAAATAAAGTTGCATGTTGTGATAAATTAAGGAGGCGAACTATGGGAGAGGTAGCAAAAAAAAGTAATTCCTTACCGGATATTCCGACCAACAAACCAAATAAAGTTGAAACATACGCGGGAAAGCAAACTGCACGAGTTACCAAAAGTTTTGACCAGCCAGATGGCTCTGTTATTAAAGCAACAAAAAAAATCAATAAAGATGGTTCTATTTCTGATAAAATTGAGCACAGACATATGTAAAGTATAAATATTTTTACTTTCATAAATTAGGATATAATGGTAACGGTATATATTTCCCGCCCTTGCAGACACGGTCTCTCCTGTGGTTTAAAATAGGAGAGGCATTTTTTATATTCTTTCTTTTGGTAAAAAAGGGAAACATCGTTACAACAGAAGCGACCAAAGGCAATTAGTAGAAATGAATATCAACAAAATATTTTAATAGTTGTCATAACTGTTACATCTTTTCGATTTACTACAGTAAAGTGAGAATGATTTGGGATATCGTAGTATTATATATTTATTTAAAATAATTACATCACATTTGCGGTATAATACAAAATTTATAATCTATATTTATGTTGGCATTGGGTAGATTTCATTTAGTAACAAAGTGAGCGCTTCTTGTATAGAAAAACGATGTACCTTTGTTTCTTGTATAAACTCACAATGTAATTCATAACATTTATCCAAAACTGCATTAACTTTTTTAATTGCTTTGTACTCCTCTGTTGTTAGATTAGATGCCTCTTCATCTTCGCTAGTCACATCACGCAATTTCATTGCCTTATTAAATAATGGATCTCCTAATTCATTGGATAATTGAATTAAAATTTCTTGTTCCCGTTCCTTTTTTTGATAGCTATTATCCAACTCTACCAGAGTTTCTATAAAATTTAGGAATCCTTTAGAAGTAAACAGAATGTTTAGGATTCGTCTATATTTTTCTGATTCATATCCCCAATTTATACATTCACGTTCGGTTCCGGTTAATCGAATAATAGCATTTATTGCTTCAATATTAAGTCCTGTTTCATCAGAAATGATAGTTTTAAGTTTGGTTCCCTGAGAATAATCTTTTCCCCCTAATATATAGCCTAATTCACAATCAAAAAACTTACATATTTTTAATAAAATATCCATAGGAGGCATGGGGTTCCCGTGCTCATAATTTGATATTTGCTTTCCTGTAACCCTAAGTTCTTCCCCTAATTGCTCTTGCGACATTTTATGTTTTTTCCGCTCTGCCTTTATTAATTTACCTATTTCTTCCGGTTTGTACTCCATACATTTAAATTCCTTACCTTTTTCATACTTGATAATTCATTTTTTATAATATAATATATACTTACTTAAGTCAATAGACAGTCGCACGTCTATATAACATATTTATGGAAAATAAGGCAAACATTTTAGTAAAATGATAAGGAGGACAACGTATGAATGATTTTGGAGAAAATGTAAGAGGCTATTTGTTACAATTTAAGGCTATGCCTGCAAATTATTTTACACACGCTTTAAAGCAAATTAGCAGTAGCGAAGATGGAACAATGGTCGATGGGGTGCTTGAAATTGTAGACAGGTTAATTAGTGATAAGAAAAGGAGTGAAACAACTGCATTTTTTACTGGATGCATAGGAACTGCGGTTGTTGGAAGTATTTTTTGGATACACTCTAAGCATAAAGAAAAGAAAAAACATGAAGAAGAATGTCAAAAAATAATTGAGACCTTTGAAAATGAAATTGCTTTAGGAAAAACAAACACCAATCCTATCGTCGAAAAAGTGTGTTCTAATACAGATACTCCAATAATTGATGAGTAATTTAAGATGGTGTTTTAAAGTCAAATATCCTATTCATGTCACAATCAAGAATACGACAACAGGCATACAAAAATAATACTGTTGGATTTTGTGTACATTTTTCTATTCTATCATACGAGTAAATAGAGATATCCACTCCACTAGTTTGAAGTCTTGCAACCATATCTGTTTGCTTAATTTTCATAGCTTTGCGTATTTTTGCTATGTTCTTGCCTATGTCAATATTGTTTACTTGGATAATTCCTGCTGATTGCATTTTGCAAGCTCCGTCCAATAATGGCGGTCTGTTGTTTCATAGACCGCATACAGATTCTCTTGCTTCGCATGGCTGGATATATAAGTGATTCTGCCCCTGACATCGGGCAGCTTGCTCATGCGGATAAATGAATGTCTTTGTATTGTGCTTTGTCCTCCCTTCTGCAAATGGCAGAAACCAATTTCTGAAAGAGGCGGGTATGAATTTGTAAAATGTAAGTGGACAGCATAGGCGGCACATATACGAACTTATCCGCTTATTGGCAGTTATCACAAATGCGCCAGCATTTGCTAAGTCACGCTAGCATAACTTTTGCCCCCTGCAAGGGCGAAATCCCCATTGCATAAACAAAGTTTGTGCAATGGGTGTATTTCGCTCTCAAACGCCGAGGGCTTAAAAGAGAAGCGTAGCTCGTTCCCATATACCTAAATTGTTCTTGTAAAAATAAGGTTAGTAAAAGCGATGTCACTCATTTTAAAATGATAGCAAAAAGTGCCACCATGACCGCAAAAAAATGCTACAAAATGCCGCCACATTTCAAAAACTGGTTGCATATCGTACAAAGCACATGCTATAATCTATTTGCGTGTAGGTATATCACGGCTTCGGTCTGATACATACCATTGGGCGGTTTCATTAGAAGCCGCCTTTTATAGTGCTGATTTTCTTGTAACAGATTTTACATCGCTCTTATCCCGCAGGTTCTTTCCCTCGTTCACTTCCATGAACTTCTCTAAAATGTTGCTTTTGATAAGTACCTTTCTCCCGACTTTCAGGACGGGCAGCTTTTCCCACTCCACAAGGTTCCGCAGGGTATTTCTGCCGATACCTGTATAGTCGGCAGCTTCTTCTATGGACAGTGCAATTTTCGTTTCGGTCATCGACTCATCTCCTTTCTAATTGCATAACGCAATTTTGATAGTATGAATACTATAACGCTTTTATATCCTCTTGTCAAGCGTTATGATAATTAAAAATTTATTTTTAAGTTGCATATTGCATTATCGTTTTTTCTGTGCTATACTTTGTCCATACCGAAAAAGGAGGCGTATCAGTATGAAAGATAAAGAGTTGCGCAAGCTGATCGGTAGCAGGGCAAAACAGCGGAGGGTTGAGTTGGGACTGAACCAGCCTTATGTCGCAGAGAAGATGGGGGTAGCCACTTCCACAATCGTGCGTTATGAGGCGGGGACAATCGACAACACAAAGAAGCTGGTCTTGGAAGGTCTTTCAGAAGCCCTCCATGTGTCTGTGGAGTGGCTAAAAGGAGAAACGGAGGAATATGAAACGGACATTACGGATAAAAGGGAATTATTTATTCGTGATGTGATGTCCTCTATTCTGTCAAAGCTGCCTTTTGATATGGAACAGGCAGAATCTGACTTTACAAAAGACTTACTGCTGCTGATGTTAAGGGAGTATGAGTTGTTCGTGGATTCTTTTCAGTTTGCCTGTAAGAATTTCAAGGACAA
>ERZ808040.1873-NODE-1873-length-13108-cov-111.244801_pt1 | contig 13108 bp, 9 predicted proteins | sample MGYA00380191_ERZ808040 | MGnify/ENA primary metagenome ERZ808040 (study PRJEB31490, sample SAMN06133395) | mouse gut metagenome | isolation source: J6 | host: mice | place: China: Chengdu | collected 2015-05 ... | reverse complement strand
TGTCAGCTTGAGATAGTAAATGAGAGTTACACTACCCAGACCTGCTCGTGCTGCCTTAAAATAAGTGACAGTAGTCCGAAAGGTAGAGCAGGACTTGGAATAAGAGGATGGAGGTGTGCTGAGTGTGGCACATGGCATGATAGAGATATCAATGCTGCTAAGAACATCCTTGCGGTCGGGCTTGACCGTCTAGCTGTAGGAATTCCCTCGGTTTAGCGAGGGGAGGAAGTCAAACCCCATTGTATTTCATGCCCACTCTTATCGTTTAAGTATCAAGGAAACAATCATGGCCAAAAATGCCTTACAAGCCCAACTGTTAAAAGCAGGATTGGTAGACACTAAAAAAGCCAAAAAGTTAACCAAACAAGCTGCACATGCCAAACGCACCGGCAATGCTCCGGACGCAGAAATCAAAAAGTCAGTGGCTGAAGCGCAAGCTGAAAAGCTCAAAAGAGACCAAGAGCTGAATCAACAAAGACAGCAGGCGTTAGAAGAAAAAACTTTAAGAGCCAACATCGTGCAGATGATTAATCAGCATCAGATTACCGATACTCAAGGCGATATCGAATATCGCTTCGTTGATGACAGCAAAATCAAAAAGATGAACATTACTCAAAAGCTATTTGATCAAATTGTTGCCGGTCACGTTAGTATCGCGCGCCTAGAAGAAGGCTATGCATTGCTACCTCGTCCTTTAGCAGATCGCATTAATGAGAAGTTGGAAGGCTTTATTGTGGAGTCTAATGACAAGGCGGAAGATGAGCCTACTGAAGATGATCCGTATGCTGCGTACGTTATTCCTGATGACTTAATGTGGTAAGAAATAATAAAAACCACACGTTTATTAGGGTTATGCGCCTGCTGTGATGAGCCATTAACAAATATTTAGGCAGATAACAATAATTAGGTAGCGTAATTTAATATTACATTCTAAATACAGTAGGCGCTTGTTTAAAAAAACCAATTTGATACTATTAGATTAAGGCATTATTTAGGACATCCGCTACTGTTTAACCTATGCTGAAAAGTCAGTCTGTCGCGCTTTCAAGGATACATAGATTGTGCAGGGCAGTCCGTAAATAATAACTTTGGGTAAGTTGCTCCCTGATATATCAAAGAATAAGATTTTTTAACCCTAAGTTTTTTATAATAAACAAAAAAGGAGTCAGTCATGGCTAAGTCGGATATTAAAGAGCTAAAACAAGAGCTGAAGAAAGACATCAAAAAAGCTAAGAAAAAAGTAGAGAAAAAGGTCAAAGAGTTAGACAAACTAAAAGACCAAAAAAAGAAAGAAAAGAAAGCTAAGAAAAGCAAAAAAGACAAGAAAGCTAAGAAAAAATAAGCGCAGCTAATGGCTTATGATGAAAAGAGGATGGCGAAAGCTGTCCTCTTTTTTTGTTATAGCATAAGATAAAATCGCGGGGCAAAAGCTTAACGGCCAAAGCGTAACCATTTATCGGCAACACGTTGGTATTTAAGCATTACGATGTCACTTAAGTAATTGTTGGTAACATACCAAGGATATTTATCTCCTTGTTTTGGCAGAATATTTTGAGCCCGACTGATATAGCCTGCCGTTAAGGAACCCATTACGGTATCCGCTTGTCTAATGGCTTGATCTCCATCGATAGCGATAGGGGTTGGCTGCACAGTACTGTACCCATTTTGCCGCATATAACGCAGTAATCGAACCATATAATCGCAGGCTAAATCAATCTTTAGAGTCCAAGAAGCATTGGTATACCCAAACAGCACTGCCAAATTAGGAATGCCTTCGACCATCACCGCCTTATAGGTCATACGTTCATCTACGGCGATCACCTCTCCATCTACCACCACTTGTGCGCCGCCGAGCATTTGTAGCTTTAAACCAGTGGCACTAACGATAATATCTGCATCTAAATGACGGCCTGAAGTGAGTGCGATGCCAGTTGGTGTGATGTTTTTTATGGTATCCGTAACGACCTCAGCTTTACTGGTCTTTAACACCTTAAATAAGTCGCCATCGGGAACTGCACAAAGTCTTTCGTCCCAAGGCTTATAGTTGGGTTTAAAGTGATTGATATCGACATCACTGCCCTTAAGCTCTTTTTTGGCCTGTTTAATTAAGCCTTTTTTCATAAGGTTGGGGGCGATTTGGGCAAAGCGATATAAGCCTTGTTGGATAAGAATATTTCTCCAACGAACTAGGCCGTAAGCGGTTTGATCCTTTAGATGAAAGCGGCTTTTTAGAACCTCTAAGCTATTATCTTCACTGGGAATGCTGCCAATATAGGTAGGTGAGCGCTGCAACATGGTGACATGGGCAGCGCTTTGTTTTTTCTGGCCAGAACCTGCACTAAGCGGCTGTAATAAAGCAGGGACTAAGGTTACGGCTGTTGCTCCGCTACCAATAACCACCACCCGTTTGTTGTCATAATCAATGCTTTCATCCCATTGCTGGGGGTGAATAATTTGACCTTTAAATTGCTGCTCATTGGGAAACTCAGGCTGATAGCCCTGCTCAAAATCATAGTAACCGGTTGCCCCGATGACAAAGCGGCTGGTGACCGTTCGAGTTTTACCGGTATTGGCCTGTTTTAAGGTAGCCGTCCAGTATTTGTGCGAGCTGGACCATTCAATCTTTACAACTTCGGTATTAAACTCAATCAACGAGTCAATAGTAGCCTCTTGGGCGGTTTCTTCGATATAGGCTTTAATGGCGGCAGCATCAGCCAAGGTTTTCTTTCCCATCCAAGGACGATGTGCAAAGCCAAAAGTGGTCATGTCTGAGTCGGAGCGTATGCCTGGGTATTTGAATAAATCCCAAGTGCCACCGATGGCTGCTCGCTTCTCAACCACGGCTACACGGCCTTTTTTTACAGATTTTGACAGCAGTTTATCGCGGCTTAGATGGGAGGCAATGTCTATACCAGAAATACCTGCGCCAATGATTAATACATCAAGCTGGGGCTGTTTTTTACTAAAAGGTAGGCTGGGCGTTAGTCGGCGCACTGTGGCCGTAGCTCTTCTTGGTAAGTTGGGCAGAGCAGGCAACTGTGGCAGTCGGCCTACCAAAGCCGTAGTGGGTGCTACCGCTGACGGCTTCGAAGAAAGAGAGTTATTGCGGTTAGGGGAGATAATCGCTGTTTTTAGCTTACCGAGCATACGCATGGTTCATCCTTTGAACTCTAAGGGGGTAGTTTACTTTTCTAGGTTAGTGATGACCTTTAACCCAATGGGTTTCATTTCTTATTAACATTATGGGGATAAAGTCAGGCTTTAGCCAGCTTTCTAAGAGACAAGTCTAAAGACAGGTAGGTACCAAATAAAATAACCATAGACCCGACAATAGCAAAAATATCTAGTGACTCACCCAGCAAAATATAACCAAAAATAATGGCAAAAATGGGAATTACTAAGGTAATGCTGGTGGCTCGAACAGGGCCAATGCTTTTAATCAGTTGATTCATAAATATCAGCGCAATAGCCGTCGATAAAATACCGATACAAATCACAGAGCCCCAAGCTTTTATGCTAATCGATTGACCATAAGGAAAGCTGTAGAGAGCGACAGGCAGCATGACAATGCTAGCAATGATGAGCGTGCCTGAGGTGATGGCAATGGGGGAGATGTGCTCCAAGTGGTTCCGGGTTATATTGGCACCAGCGGCATAACCCACGCAAGCAAATAAGGCAAATCCCATCGGCCATAGCTGGGTGTGTAGCTCTCCTTGTGCTTCGCTACCTAACATCGCAACCAAGGTTTCACTCATTAAAATAATAACGCCCACCACCCCAATGGCCAGTCCAAGCAGTTGTTTTTTGGACATTTTGTCATTAAAAAATAAGCTGGCCATCACGCCACTCATCATGGGTACTGACGCATTTAATACTGCCAATACTCCAGCATTGACAGACTTAGCGGCAAAGCCAAATAAGATAAACGGAATCGCTGTAGAGCATAACCCAACGATGGCCATCAGCTTCCAATGAGCGAGAATGCCTTGGCGGTTTTTTGGATTAAGTAACACGAAGATGAGCATGGTCAGTCCTGCCAGCTCCAAACGAATAGTAGCAAAGGCCAGTGAGCCAAACTCGGGCACCCCGATTCGATAAAAAATAAAGGACAATGACCACATAAAAGAGAGGGTAAGAAAGGTAATTAGGTCGCGTTTGCTCACAGAGAGGTCCTATGGTCATCTAAGTTAGACAGCTGTATAAAATAACAAAGAAAGCTCGCTATTATAAGACGGGTTGTGAATCAAGGATATGGCGTTAACAAAATATAGCGAAAAAATTTCAGTCTGAAAGATACGCTATAACCCTCATCCTTGAATATCAAAATAGAAATTAGCCTTATACATTGGTATATTTGCTCGCCTCAGGCATCCAGCGGTGAATTAACTGGGTCACTTCCGTTTTACGTGAGTCATCATTAATCAGACGTTTGGCCAAATGACTGGCAATCATTAATAGGTTTTCATCTCGGCTTAAATCCGACACGTAATAGCCCACATTGCCGGTTTGGCGTTTACCGAGTAACTCGCCTGGCCCACGCAGTTGTAAGTCTTTTTGAGCAATGACAAAGCCGTCGTTACTGCCACGTAGCACGTTTAAGCGCTCAATGCCTGTCTCAGATAAGGGGGTTTGATACAGCAGAACACAGAAGCTTTTGGTAGAGCCGCGACCGACTCGGCCACGCAGCTGGTGCAATTGTGATAAGCCCAAACGCTCAGCGTTTTCGATGACCATGAGCGAGGCGTTGGGTACATCAACTCCAACTTCAATTACAGTGGTGGCTACCAATAAATCTAGCTCTCCATTTTTGAAAGCAGCCATGACCGCTTGCTTCTCAGCCCCTTTCATTTTGCCATGAACCATGCCGATACGGATATCTAGACGCTCACTTAAGTCGGCAAAGGTGGCTTCAGCAGCTTGAGCATTTAAGGTACTTGAGTCATCTACTAGCGGGCAGACCCAGTATGCTTGCTTGCCTTCTTTGCAGTTGGCCGCAATGCGTTCAATCACCTCATCTCGGCGGGCTCGGTCAATGGTGACCGTGGTAATCGGAGTACGTCCCGGCGGCAACTCATCAATGACGGACGTGTCCATATCGCCATAAGCACTCATCGCTAGCGTACGCGGGATAGGGGTGGCGGTCATAATCAACTGGTGTGGTGTGCTATCGGCAACTCCTTTGTCAGTCAAGGCCATACGCTGCTCAACCCCGAAGCGGTGCTGCTCATCAATAATGGCCAGTCCCAATTTGGCAAAAACCACGGACTCTTGGAATAAGGCATGAGTGCCGACCACAACTTGCACCTCATTTTCGGCAATAGCTTCTAAAGCTTCGCGGCGCTGTTTGGCGGTTTGTTTGCCAGCCAGCCAGCCGACACCGATGCCTAACGGCTCAAACCAAGCTTTGAAGTTAATCAAATGCTGCTCGGCTAGGATCTCTGTGGGAGCCATGACTGCCACTTGCCAGCCACTATCGAGCGCATAACAAGCCGCAAGTGCTGCAACCAAGGTTTTACCAGCGCCCACATCGCCTTGTACCAGACGTAGCATAGGAATAGAGGTGGCCATGTCACTGGTAATCTCTTTAACGACTCTGTCTTGTGCTCCGGTCAAGCTAAAGGGCAGGTTGGCCAGAAGTTTATCTGCTAAGGGGCTGTTTCTGTCACATTTAGGGGCTTTGTGCTGATGTAATTGCTTACGGCGATACAGCATACTGAGCTGATGCGCCGTCAGCTCTTCAACGATCAGACGTTGGCATGCAGGGTGGGTGCGTTCTTTTAATTGTTCCAACTGCGCCGCTTGCAGGGCGATATCGGTGTGCATCGGCGGCGTATGAATTAAGGTTAGTGCTTCAAACAAACTTAAATGTTGCCAGCTGGGCGTATTGCTAGGTATATTGCTAGAGGGATTGGTCGCTGGTGTATTTGAGGCAGAAGGAGTAACTGGCAGACCATAGCTGTTGGTGGGTAGCGGCGCTGGCAAGTGATTGACCGCTTCCCAGTCTGAAGTATTAAACACGCTAATGGGTAGGCCTTGCTGATGGATTGTCTGTAAGGCCAACTTTAATAAGGTACGCAGCTTGTTTTGATGCAACCCTTTGACCGTAGGATAAATGGGTTGTAGCCCGGTATTAACCACAGGTGCGCCTGGGCTGACCACATTGTATTCAGGGTGCGCCATTTGCACCCCGTAGCGGCTTATTTTAACCTCACCAAACAGTCTTAATTGGGTACCCAAAGTCATGGTCTGGGCCAAGCCGGCATAAACCTTAAAAAAACGCAGTTGAATGGCACCAGTAGCATCCTCAATCACCACCGTCATGCCGCTACGTTTGTTATCCACATAAGTGACTTGTCCCTCAATTAATGCAGACTGACCATCTTGCAAGTCGCTGATATTGACCAGACGGCTGCGGTCTTCATAGTCACGTGGCAGATGCAATAGCAAGTCAAATAGGCGCTGAACCCCCAACTGCTCAAGCTGTCCTTCAATCTTACTACCGACACCAGCCAGTACATGGACAGGTAAATCTACAGCAGTTTGAGCTATATTTGCAGAAGTTTGAGAAGAAGCAGGGGACGTTTGCCCATTTGAGGAAGTTGGCATAGCGAGTCTCTTGATTGACTGAATTTAAGACCTATTCATTATAATAATCGGGTATAACTAAGCCTCTGTATTCACAGATTATAGAGGATATTTTACCGGCACATCAGGGCTTATTATATATACTGTATCTGGTCTAAGATTTTTTGGGTATAGACTGTTATCATACGCATAATATTGGCTTTATTAATAGTGGTTTTAATAAGTGCTGTTTTTTTGCGCCTTATTTTAGCCAACAAAAGCCCCAATCTGCCGTTTACCCTTATAAAGATACTAGTTACCGGAGCCGTCATGCGAGCCTCAACTCAACATGTCCAAGATAGATTAAATCAGCCCTATAATGAGCAACAAGCTGCTTTACTGCCAATGGGTACAGCCGTTATCGTGGCTTGGTTGGCCGGGGCGATGTTTATGCTATCGTTGGCGCCTTATGGCTACTGGATTATTGCGCTGATTTCTCCAGCCTTACTGTACGCACTTCTGTTGGGGCCGATGAGCAATAAGCGAGCGTTCATCATTGGTGAAGCTTATGGTATGGGGCTGTGGTGTGTGGGGGCGTTTTGGCTATATACCTCGATCCATGATTATGGAGATATTCCGGCGCCTTTAGCGGTATTGGCCATTGCGGTGATGGGGCTAGGTATGGGGCTGTTCCATGGCTTTCTGGCTCTGATCTTTAACCGCTTTGTGGGTAAGCAGCCTTTGGCTTTTGCCGCTTTGTGGGTGTTACAAGAGTGGATGAAGACTTGGTTATTTACCGGTTTCCCTTGGCTCTTCGTTGGTTATGCCTTCACTGAACAGTATTGGCTGTCTTCATTAGCGCCGGTAGCCGGGGTGTTCGCGGTATCTTTTGTGGCGGTTTTATTATCAGCCAGTTTGGTCGATGTGTTTCGCAAGCGGGCAGGGCATCTGGTAGTCAGTGCGTTATTTATAGCTGCGAGCATTGGTCTGTGGTTGACCAATCCTGCTTGGACTCAGCCAAAGCCAAATTCCGAAAACTTAAAGGTATCGTTAATCCAAGGAAATATTCCGCAAGACCTTAAGTGGCTGACCGAATACCGTTATAAAACCCTTGAGATTTATGCCACGCTAAGCAGTACCGAATGGGATCAAGATATGGTTATTTGGCCAGAATCTTCTATTCCTATGTTTCAAACGGAAGCTTGGCCTTTTATTAGTGAAGTAGTCAAAGTAGCCAAACAAACAGACACCACTTGGGTCACCGGTATTCCTTATAAAGACGAAGCAGCCTATCAACAAGATACAGATAAATATGCGCCGTTTTATAACAGTGTGATAGCTTTAGGGGCCCAAGCTGATGGGCTGTATAAAAAACAAAACCTAGTGCCTTTTGGGGAGTATATTCCGTTTCAAGGGGCTTTAGACTTGTTTCCTAACTTGGCGGGCAGTCAAGATATTATGAGTTATAGCCGAGGTCCTAAAAACCAGTCACCGCTTCAAGTACGCGGTCACAATTTAGGCTCGGCTGTGTGTTATGAGGTAGCTTATCCTGATACCACACGCCGCAATGCACAGAATACTGACTTCTTATTAACCATCTCTAATGATGCCTGGTTTGGTACCTCAGCGGGCCCGCTGCAGCATTTACAAATGGTACAGATGCGCTCTTTAGAAACGGGACGCTGGTTCATGCGTGCGACCAACACCGGTGTTACCGCCATTATTGATCACACTGGTAAAATTGTGGCTCGAGCACCACAGTTTGAGCGTACTGTGCTGCGTGGTGAGGTGCAATCTCGTACTGGAACCACCCCTTATGTTCGCTTTGGTAATACGCCTATTTTATTATTAATAAGCTTAATGCTGGTGTTAAGCTACTTGGGTAAACGCTCTTTTAAACGCTAAATTTAAGTAACCGATAATAGTGGCTTTAACTTTCATTGATAAAAATGTACTGTTAATCCACAAATTGGACAGGGCGTTTTCACAAAAGGTAGCAAATTGCGATATAATAGCAAGATATGTGAACGGTTCTGACTGTGATATAGTGCTATTAATTAAATACTATATGGCAGAGGAACCCCTCTTCTTAAACCTTTATCAAACTATACAGATAGGTGACCTATGGCAGATGCAAGCCAAAATAAGCCAAAGAAAGAATTTGCCTACGCTCTGGTAGGGACTGCTGCGTTTTTGGCTATCGTACTTCTTATTGGTATTTCAGCCTTTTTACGCCCTGCAGGTAATCATGTAGCGCCTGAAGCTGCTGTAGAAGAAGCCACTGAAGAAGCTGTTGCTGAAGAGGCAACTGCAGAGCCTGCAGCTGAAGCCGATGCGGCAACAACTGAAGATGCGGCAGTAGAAGCCGCTGCTGATGCACCTGCAGACGAAGCTACTGCAACTGCTGAAGCAGAAGCCGATACAGCAGATACAGCAGATACTGAGGCACCAGCTGAAGCCATAGAGACACAGCCTGCAACAGAAGAAGCTGCTCCAGCTGAAGCAGAAGCCACAGAAGAAGCGACTGAAACGGCTCAGTAATTCGTTTTTCAAAGCCATTTAAAATGTGCTAAAACCCGCTCTATCTATATGATAGAGCGGGTTTTTTTAATATAACGTCACTAATTTTTCTTTACCCTTAGTTCAGCAGGTGAAACAATACTTCGCTTTAACAAAATATAAAGTTATGAATCTCCAAACTTTGAAGCAACTTTGACATAACTGCTTGCTGTAGAGACTGCTATATAGAGATGGACTGAGTTCACTGTACAGTTGAGAGTGGTATGTTTAACTGTTAGACAACTAAGGAATCAAGATTATGAGTAATGCAGACTCAAATGGGTCAGGGTCTTCCGCTGAAGCACAAGCGTTAGACAGCAGCTTTATGGGCCACCCTCAGCCACTGCGATCTTTATTTTTTACCGAAATGTGGGAGCGCTTTTCATACTACAGTATCCGTCCACTATTGGTGCTATTTATGGTGGCATCCATTAGTAATGGTGGCTTTGGGTTTGATGATGCGACCGCCTCAGCCATTTACGGTATTTTTGCCGGTACGTTGTATTTAGCAGCGGTACCTGGGGGTTGGCTGGCCGATAACTGGTTGGGTCAAGAGCGTGCCTTGTGGTGGGGCAGTATTATTATTGCTCTAGGTCACTTATTTATCGCTCTTTCTGCCTTATTTGGCATGTCGATGTTTTTCATTGGTCTGGTGTGTATTGTTTTAGGATCAGGGTTATTTAAGACCTGTATCTCGGTCATGGTAGGGGCACTGTATCCTAAAGGAGACGCTCGCCGTGATGGGGGCTTTACCTTATTTTATATGGGCATCAATATCGGTGCTTTATTGGCCGCCCTTATCGTGGGACTGTTTCAAGAAAGACAGATGTGGCACGTGGGCTTTGGGGTAGGCGGACTGGGTATGTTGGTATCGCTACTGGTATATCGCTTTGCTGCCCGTAAGAACTTAAAACGCTTTGCCAAAGTCAAAGGGATCAAGCCTGAATGGGAAGTGGCCAACGATCAGTATCAACATATAGGACGTTGGGTGGGTTTATTCGTTGTGGCTCTGGTTGCACTAATTGTGTTAATTGCCACAGGAATTATGCCATTTAATCCGAGCATGGTGGCTGAATATATGACCTACATCATCGCCGGTATGGTGTTGTTGTATTTCGCTTATATGTTTATCTCTCCCAAATTGGATAAAACCGATAAGCTGCGCCTACTGATTTGTTTCATTTTAATTATCGGCTCGACGCTGTTTTGGTCAAGCTTTGAGCAGCAACCCACCTCATTTAACTTATTTGCTGACCGTTATACGGACTTAAATGTGCTTGGGTTTAATATTCCAAGTATTTGGTTCCAGTCACTAAACCCTATCTTTATCTTAATGTTGGCACCGATTGTTAGTGTGATCTGGGTATGGTTAGGTAAGCGAAACCTTGAGCCAAACAGTATGGCCAAATTCTCATTGGGTATGCTACTAGCAGCAGCCGGTTTTGGTCTGATGATTATGGCTTCTAAACTGGTGGTAGCCAATCCGGATACTTTGGTATCGCCTTTATGGTTAACCGGTAGTCTATTGTTATTGACTCTAGGTGAGCTGGCGTTAAGCCCAGTGGGATTGTCTTCTATGACTAAGCTTGCCCCTAAAGGCATGCAGGGTCAGATGATGGGTCTGTTCTTCACCTCATTGGCCATGGGTAACTTAGTAGCGGCCTTCTTCGGCGGCCACGTTTCGGCCGATACCATTGACGGTCTACCGGGTCTATTTACCACTATGACGATATTCTTGGTAGTGACAGCGTTGATTTTATTGGCGTTATCCAAGCCAGTAAGAGCCATGCTAGATCGTAGTGAAGCTGAAGATGAGCGCCGCGATACTATTTAAGTCAGCTGTAGATTAAAGGCGATTTTTTAAGTCGCTTACTAACTGAAAACGGTTCTAAAAATCAGACGTGTTACTATAATTGGTAGCACGTTTTTTACTATTTGAAATTACCAAAAAATACACAATAAAAAATACACCATTCATTCTGAGGAATATTATGAGCAAGTCTGCAATCCAAGAGCGTATCAGTCAATTACGCCAAGTTCTAAAAAATAACGACATCAGTGCCATTATCATCCCATCTGCTGACCCGCATTTATCTGAATATCTGCCTGAATATTGGCAAGGCCGTCAATGGTTGTCAGGCTTTACCGGTTCAGTGGGTACTTTAGTCGTCACTCATGATTTTGCAGGGTTATGGGCAGATAGTCGCTATTGGGTACAAGCGGCTGATCAATTAGAAGACACAGGTATTACCCTACAAAAGCTACAACCAGGCTCACCCAACCACGCCCAGTGGCTAGCGGCCAATCTAAATGTGGGGGATAGTGTGGCCATCGATGGCAACGTTCTGTCATTGGCTGAACAAGACCGTTTATTGGACGCTTTTGATGAAGTGGCAGACAGTGAAGAAGACGGTATTCGTCTAATTACAGAGCTGGATTTATTGGGTGAGATTTGGCAAGACCGTCCAGAGCTACCAAGCGCTCAGCTGTATGCTCATGATGCTCAGTTTGTGTCACAGTCTGCCCAAGAGAAATTGGCTGAAGTACGAGCACAGATGCAAGAGATTGGTGCTACCCATCACCTAATCTCAAGTTTAGATGACCTAGCTTGGTTGACCAACTTACGTGGTAGTGATGTGGACTACAACCCAGTGTTCTTGGCACACATGATTGTTACTGCCGATAAGGCGACGCTTTATATCGATAGCGTTAAAGTGGGTGAGGACATCGCTAAGCTATTGACCGATGCCGGTATTAGCGTAGCAGATTACGACCAAGTTCAAAGCGCGTTAAGTGAGCTTACACCAGATGATTTACTGTTATTAGACCCTAATAAAGTGGCAGTAGGCACTTTAAATGACTTAGGCGATGATATTGCCATGATTGAGCAAATTGCGCCAAGTACCTTATTAAAATCTGTTAAATCTAAAGAAGATATTGAGCATGTGCGTGAAGCCATGCGTCAAGATGGGGCTGCCCTTTGTGAGTTCTTTAGTGAGTTTGAAGCCCGCTTGAATAACGGCGAGCGCTTAAGTGAGTTGGATGTGGACAGCATGCTAATTGAGGTACGTAGCAAACAGCCACATTATGTCTCACCTAGCTTCCCAACCATTGCCGGCTTCAATGAAAACGGCGCTTTGCCACATTATCGTGCCACTGAAGACAAGTTTAGCTACCTTGAGGGCGATGGCTTATTGCTGATTGACTCAGGAGCTCAATACCAAAACGGCACTACCGATATTACCCGTGTGGTAGGTATTGGTAATGTCAATGAAGGCCAAAAACGTGACTTTAGCCTGGTGTTAAAAGCACATATTGCGTTAGCTAAGGCTTGTTTCCCAGACGGTATTGCTTCTCCGTTGATTGATGCTATTTGCCGTGCGCCTTTATGGCAAGCACAAATGGACTATGGCCATGGTACCGGTCATGGTGTGGGTTACTTCTTAAACGTACATGAGGGTCCACAAGTCATTGCTTACGCAGCCAGTAATCCGCCAGAGCGTGCGATGAAAGTGGGTATGATTAGCAGTAATGAGCCAGGTCTGTACCGTGAAGGTCGCTGGGGTATTCGTATCGAAAACCTAGTTATTAACCAGCCTGTACCGACACCACAAGAGACAGAGTTTGGTCATTATCTAAACTTTGAGACGGTTACTTTGTGTCCTATCGATACCCGTTTGGTGAACCCAAGCCTATTGACTCAAGATGAGATTAGCTGGTTAAACGATTACCACACTCACGTTTATAATGAGCTAAAAGACCGTGTTGAGGGCGAAGCTCTGACTTGGTTAACTGAGCGTACTCAAGCTATCTAATTGCTGTAATTCAAGTTGTATTCAAAAAAGCCGCCTATTTGGGCTAATGCCAGTCAGTTAAGGCAAAAACTCAATAAAAGTAATAAAATAGCCCATCTAATAAGTAGATGGGCTATTTTACTATGAGACTACAAGACGCTATTAATGAGACGCATAAAAGGATCCCAGAA
>ERZ808040.1871-NODE-1871-length-13140-cov-5.824925_pt1 | contig 13140 bp, 7 predicted proteins | sample MGYA00380191_ERZ808040 | MGnify/ENA primary metagenome ERZ808040 (study PRJEB31490, sample SAMN06133395) | mouse gut metagenome | isolation source: J6 | host: mice | place: China: Chengdu | collected 2015-05 ... | reverse complement strand
TTCATGCACGAATCCCGATGATATGAATTATGAAACGCTTGCTAAAAAAGCACGATATTTTAAGCAAGACGAGAAAGGAGTTGCTGCCATGTGTAAAATTATGGAAGATATGAGAAATGAAGCGGCAAGGGAAGCGGCACAAAATAAGGCAAAAAGGACAGCGGTACATTTAATAAAGTTAGGTAAAATGACTTTAGAGGAAATAGCAGAAGCTACAGAATTATCCATTGATATAGTTAAAGAGTTAGAAAGCCAATCAATGCAATTAGCATAATCAGAGAAACAATTTAATGTCAGTAAAACAGCGCAAAGGCGTATGGAACAGCAAATTGTAGACCATGCGTCTTTTTTGATGTGTGCTTGCACACATTGCCCAACAAGGGAGGAACATGAGCGACAAAATTCAGACAAATACTACAGGGCGATTAATGCCCTGTTTGTAAAAGAAGATTGATAAGACGACCAACTTAGTTGAGGTGCATTTCTCTGTTGCCGGTACCCAAAGCGTAGAGGACAAGCTAAAGTGTGTCATTCTCCACGACTTAGAGCATGGGAAACCGAGAAAATCAAGAAAAGGTGATAAAAAATGATGAATATATCCTTGACAAAATGCAACAGGAAATGCAAAGAAATATATTTTTTCCTGTGATATATTAGTGTACAGACACATTTACATTTCGCCAAATGACTTGCCTGGATTTCCATCTGCAGCGTTGTCTTCACTCAACAATTGTTTTAGCAATTTGATACCGCATCGCCTCGTTCAGCCGCCTTGCAGTCTGAAAATCCATTCTGCGTCATTTATCTGAAAGTAAGTGTGTCAGCACACTAGAGCGTGTCTAAGCGGCCATGCCTGAAAGGAAGTGATGCGGCAGGGAAGGGGTGATGTATGGAGGAAGGAGTGTCTGGAAACGCTTATATTGTAAAGGAGGAGCGGAAACATGGATTGGCTGAATGGATTAAACAAAGTGATGAGTTACATTGAAGAAAATTTAACGAATCAGATACGGCATGAGTCATTGGCAAGTATGGCGGGTTGTTCTGTATATGAATTTTCAAGGGTATTCTCGTTTTTAACAGGAATGTCGGTCTCAGAATACATTCGCCGCAGGAGACTGTCACAGGCAGTTTTTGACATTCAGGGTGGCCGGGAAAGAGTTGTGGATATTGCTCTGAAATATGGTTATGAATCTCAGGCGGCCTTTACCAGAGCTTTTAAAGAATTGCATGGAGTTGCACCGTTATCCGCAAGAAAAACAGGCGTGTTTTTTAAGACTTACCCGCCCATGGCTTTTTCTCTTTCCGTGAAGGGGGCAAATGCCATGAAATTCAGAATTGAGAAAAGAGAATGTTTTCAGATTGTAGGTCTGTCAGGGTACGATGGGGAATGTGAAAATGGAGACCATCTGACCCCTCTGTGGCGAAGGTTTATGGAAGAGTATGATCATGTCCTGTGGAATGGCGGGGGTGTGGATAATTATTACACTGCACCTTTTTGGCAAGTGGGTGCATATTGGTTTCAGTCGGAAAACGGGAAGACAAAATCGATTATCGGAGCCGAGTTTAAGGGGAGAAAACCGGACGGAATGGCGGTCGAAACGATTCCGGCGGCCACATGGGCTGTGTTCTCCATCAATTCTTCCACAGGTATTGATTATGTGCCGGTTGCCTATACCAGTATTATGACGGAATGGCTTCCTGCGAGCCAATATAAGCGGGATGAAGGAGTGCCAAATTTGGAAGTGTTTCCGCAAGGTGATACCGCTGAGGAAGGCTATACATGGGAACTTTGGATGCCGGTACAGGAATTGTAAACTGCAGTAGCTGATTAGAAACTTTCAGAATGGAGGAAACAAAATGAATAAAGAAAAGTACCAACCTTACCTGGAAACAAGCGTTTATACATATGCAGGTGCGTACAGGGAATATCTTGCGTCATTGCCGGGGGATATTCCATCCATTGGAAAACTGGTCTGCGATCAGATTACCCATCCGACTCTGTTTTTTACTCCGCCGTCTTCCTATTTGGAAGATACTTATTTCGGAAAATTTGCTTCTTACCAGAAGGGGCGCTTTAAGGACGAAGACGAAATGTTCGTGACTGCGGCGGCTATGATAGCTGAGATTTTTCGATTGAATGAAGCCGGATTTGTAACGGGGAAGGATGTGACAAAAAGGATTACGGTGTCCTGCCGCCATGCTTCCGTATTGTTCAGCGCTATCCTGAAGGCTAAAGGGATTCCCTGCCGTTCCAGGGCAGGCTTCATAGATTTTGGGAACGATGGCGTAAGTTACACCGAGCATTGGGTAAACGAATATTGGAATTTTGCAGAAAGCCGGTGGGTTCTTGTGGATGTGGATGGGTATTATGAATATGAAAAACGCTTCGGATACAGCCAGTTCGATCTGCCCCGGCATAAATTTCTCACTGCCTCAGAGGTATGGCTGGGCATCAGAAATAAAACCTTACACAAAAAAATAGACTTATACACTACACAAGAAGATATTTTAGAGGGAGTCTGCGGATACTTGTTTATGGATTTTCATTCCTTGATGAATCATGAAATTTTTTATTCCTATCAACCGGAGTATCTACACAACAGGTTTCACCTGTTGAGTCAGGCGGAGTTGGAGGAACTTGACGAACTGGCTCTTTTGCTTCAGCACCCGGATGATGTCATCCATAAAAAGAAGGAACTTTGGGAAAAGCATGAAAAATTTTTCATTTTGACAAATCATGATTTGAATGATTTAAAAGATTTTTACAGAATGCAGAAGTAATTCCCTTGGCAGGGCGGACAGTTGTCTTGCCGTGGTTATGGTAGTGTGAAAAATCACACTGATGTGTTGATTTTTACACGCAAATTTGTGCCGGAGCGTCACAAATTTGTTTGATGGCAGACGCAAATTTGATATTTGCGTCGCCCCGTAAACGCTTCGGAATGGGGATTAATATGAACGAGGAAACTATGAATAATACGGCAGTGGATCATGAATACGGAGCGGATCAGATTCAGATCCTGGAAGGATTGGAAGCTGTCAGGAAACGTCCCGGTATGTATATAGGAACTACTTCCAGCAGGGGGCTTCATCATTTGGTATATGAAATTGTAGATAATTCCGTGGATGAAGCGCTTGCAGGATTTTGTGATACCATAGATGTAACGATCAATGAAGATAATTCTGTTACAGTGATAGACAATGGACGGGGCATCCCGGTTGGGATCAACCATAAAGCCGGTATTCCGGCTGTGGAAGTGGTGTTTACGATACTGCATGCCGGCGGAAAATTCGGAAGTGGCGGATATAAAGTTTCAGGCGGCTTACACGGAGTCGGAGCATCCGTGGTAAACGCCCTGTCCGATTGGCTTGAAGTGAAGATTTACCAGGAAGGCAAAGTATATCAGCAGCGTTATGAGAGGGGGCATGTATGCTACCCTCTGAAAGTGATTGGTGAATGTCCTTTAGAAAAGACAGGGACGGTTGTAACTTTTGTGCCGGATGCAACTATTTTTACAGAGACAACGGTATTTGATTTTGATATATTAAAGAGAAGGCTCCGTGAAATGGCTTTTCTGACAAAAGGCCTGCGTATTATCCTGCGGGACAGCAGGCAGGAAGAAGAGATAACGGCAGATACTGGGAACAGCCAGATCAATGAGCTGCTTCAGCGTGCAGAGGCTGATAAGGAGCTTGAAAAAGGACAGGATGGGAATACGGCGGAATCTCTTCCCGTTACGGAGGAATCTACAGGCCATGAGACCCCCAAGGGAAAGACCGGGGGAAAAATCGGCAAATCCCATATGGTAACTCTGGATAACGGCAAGAAGCAGAAGGTAATAGAGTTTTATTATGAAGGCGGAATTAAGGAGTTTGTAGCTTACCTGAATAAGAGTAAAACAGCGCTGTATGACAATATCCTTTATTTTGAGGGACAGAAGAATCATGTTTATGTGGAGGTTTCTTTTCAGCACAATGATTCTTATAATGAGAGTGTTTTCAGCTTTGTCAATAACATAAATACACCGGAGGGCGGTACCCACCTCATTGGTTTTCGTAATGCAATAACCAAGACGTTTAATGATTATGCCAGAAGCGCCAAGCTGTTAAAGGACAATGAACCTAATCTGTCCGGGGAAGATATCAGGGAAGGCCTGACTGCCATTATCAGTGTAAAAATCGAGGATCCTCAGTTTGAGGGCCAGACAAAACAGAAACTTGGAAATTCCGAGGCAAGAGGCGCCGTAGACAATATTGTAAGTGAACAACTGACCTATTTCCTGGAATTAAACCCCATGGTGGCAAAAGCAATCTGTGAAAAGTCTATTTTAGCACAGCGTGCAAGGGAAGCAGCGAGAAAGGCCAGGGATCTGACGAGAAGAAAGACTGCCTTGGAGGGGTTGGCCCTTCCCGGAAAGCTTGCCGATTGTTCCGACAAGGATCCTAAAAACTGTGAAATTTATATCGTAGAGGGAGATTCCGCAGGAGGCAGTGCAAAAACGGCACGTTCCCGCGCTACACAGGCCATTCTACCACTCAGGGGCAAGATTTTAAATGTGGAGAAAGCAAGGCTTGATAAAATTTATGCCAATGCGGAAATAAAAGCTATGATTACAGCCTTCGGTACAGGTATCCATGAGGATTTTGATATCAGTAAGCTCCGTTATGATAAAATCATATTAATGGCGGATGCGGATGTGGACGGGGCACATATCTGTACATTGCTGCTTACGTTTATTTACAGGTTTATGCCTGATCTGATTAAAGAGGGACATGTATATCTTGCAAAGCCTCCTCTCTATAAGCTTGAAAAAAATAAAAAGGTGTGGTATGCCTACAGCGACGAAGAGCTTGATGGAATCCTGCAGGAGGTAGGAAGGGATCAAAGCAATAAGATCCAGCGTTATAAAGGTCTGGGAGAAATGGATGCGGATCAGCTCTGGGAGACTACCATGGATCCTGAGAGAAGGATTTTGCTGCGTGTCAACTATGACGAAGAAACGGAATCGGACCTGGATGTTACTTTTACTACCCTGATGGGAGATAAGGTAGAACCCAGGCGTGAGTTTATTGAGGAAAATGCCAAATTTGTGAAAAATCTGGATATTTAAGGATGGTAATTCCCGGCAGTGTGAATAAAGCATTTTCGAAAAAGAAAGAGGAAATATGAACGACGATATTTTTGATAAGATTCATGAAGTGGATTTAAAAGAGAGGATGGAGACCTTCTACATAGATTATGCTATGAGTGTTATAGCATCCCGCGCGCTTCCGGATGTAAGGGACGGGTTAAAGCCCGTACAGCGCCGTGTCTTGTATTCCATGATTGAATTAAATAATGGTCCCGATAAGCCTCACAGAAAGAGCGCCCGTATCGTAGGTGATACCATGGGTAAATATCATCCCCATGGCGACAGTTCTATATACGGTGCTTTGGTCAATATGGCACAGGATTGGTCCACCAGGTATCCTCTTGTGGACGGCCATGGTAATTTCGGGTCTATGGATGGCGACGGTGCGGCGGCAATGCGTTACACTGAAGCAAGGCTTTCTAAAATTTCCATGGAGCTCCTGGCGGATATTAACAAAGATACCGTTGATTTTGTTCCAAATTTCGACGATACGGAAAAAGAACCCACGGTACTTCCCAGCCGTTATCCGAACCTGCTGGTAAACGGCGCTACCGGTATTGCGGTAGGAATGGCGACAAATATCCCTCCTCATAATCTCCGTGAGGTGGTAAAAGCCGTCATTAAAATCATTGACAATAAAGTGGAAGAAAATAAAGCCACTTCCATTGAAGAGGTTCTTGAGATTGTGAAAGCGCCTGATTTCCCTACAGGCGGTTTAATCCTGGGAACCAGAGGCTGCGAGGAGGCATACAGGACAGGACGCGGAAAGGTAATTGTCCGTGCAGTTACGAATATTGAGACCCTGGCCAACGGCAAAAGCCAGATTATCGCTACGGAACTGCCTTATATGGTAAACAAGGCAAACCTGATCATCAAAATAGCGGAATTGGTAAAACTGAAAAAAGTGGACGGAATTACCGATATCAGGGATGAGTCCAACAGAGAAGGCGTCAGGGTCGTTATAGAATTGCGGAAGGATGCCAATGCCAATGTTATTTTAAACCAGCTATATAAGCATACACAGCTTCAGGATACTTTCGGCGTAAATATGCTGGCGTTGGTGAATAATGAACCTAAGGTAATGAACCTTTTGGATATGCTTAACCATTATCTCAAGCACCAGGAGGATGTGGTTACCAGAAGGACAAAGTATGACCTGAATAAGGCGGAAGAAAGGGACCATATTTTACAAGGTTTGCTGAAAGCCCTTGACTATATAGATGAAGTGATCTCTATTATCCGCAGCAGCCAAAATACCCAGATTGCAAAGGAAAGGCTGATAGAGAGGTTTGAGCTCTCCGATGCACAGGCACAGGCAATCGTAGATATGCGTCTGCGTGCCCTTACCGGTTTGGAAAGAGAGAAGCTTGAGAACGAACATAAAGAACTGGAGATTAAGATAGCCCAGTTAAAAGCAATCCTCGCAGATGAAAAGCTTTTGCTTGGGGTAATCCGAAAAGAGATCATAGAGATATCTGATAAATTTGGCGATGACCGCCGAAGCAAGATAGGGTATGACGAGACAGATATTTCCATGGAAGACCTTATTCCCTACGGAAATACGGTTATAGCCATGACGAACCTGGGATATATAAAGAGAATGACTGTGGATAACTTCAAGGCCCAGAACCGCGGCGGAAAAGGAATCAAAGGCATGCAGACCATCGAGGACGATTTTATCGAGGATCTGCTGATGACTACAACTCATCATTATTTAAATTTCTTTACCAGCTTTGGACGTGTTTACCGTTTGAAAGCTTATGAGATCCCGGAAGCCGGAAGAACCGCAAGGGGTACGGCAGTGATCAACCTGCTGCAGCTTTCCCCGGGAGAAAAGATAACGGCTATGATCCCCATTAAAGAGTATGACCAAAGCAAACGTCTCTTTATGGTTACGAAGAAAGGTATTGTAAAAAAGACTTCAATTATGGAGTTTGCAAATGTTCGGAAAAACGGACTTGCAGCTATCAATTTAAAGGATGACGACGAATTGATAGAAGTGAAGATTACCGATAAGGACAGTGAGATATTCCTGGTCACGAAACAGGGTATGTGTATCCGTTTCCGGGAGACGGATGTCAGGACTACCAGCAGGAGTTCTATGGGTGTCATAGGAATGAACCTATCGGACGGGGATGAGATCATAGGGATGCAGCTGCAAAGCCAGGGTGATTCTATGTTAATCGTTTCTGAGAATGGGTTGGGCAAACGCACTTATCTGGAGGAATTTACAGTCCAGAAACGAGGAGGCAAGGGAGTAAAATGTTACAAGATCACCGATAAGACAGGTGATGTTATCGGCGCCAAAGCCGTGGTAGACGAGAATGAAATTATGATGATCACGGACGGAGGGATTATTATCCAGCTTAGGGTACAGGAAATATCCAATCTGGGAAGAATTACTTCCGGCGTAAAAATGATCAATCTTGACCAGGGCGTAAAAGTAGCCAAGATAGCCAAGGTAAGAGGCAAGATTTCTAATGGGGAACAGGAATTTGAAGATGTAGATGATGCCCTTGAGGACATTCCGGAAGAATATGTATCCAGGGAAATTTCCAGGGAAGAGGGTTCCGTGGAAGAGACAGCGGAAGAAGCATCAGCAGAAAATGATCCTGAAAATTAACGGATTCCATGTCAAAAAGGACTCATTATATTATGAGTCCTTTTTGTCTGATATGTTATTTCAGAAATTTGCGGAATATATATGGTAAGTTTTATTTTAATCATTAATATTATTTGAAAGGAATGAAAATGTCGGATCAATTTTCAAGGACAGAATTATTGTTAGGTAAAGCTGCCATGGAAAAACTAAGCCGTTCCCGTGTGGCCGTTTTTGGGATTGGCGGAGTGGGAGGCTATGTATGTGAAGCCCTTGCAAGGAGTGGGGTGGGAAGCTTTGACCTGGTAGATAACGATAAGGTATCCGTTACGAATCTGAACAGGCAGATTATTGCTACTCACAGAACCATTGGAAAAGAAAAAGTGGAAGTAATGAAAGAGCGTATAATGGAGATCAACCCAGACGCCCATATCAGAGTCTACAATTGCTTTTTCCTGCCTGAGAATGCGGACGGGTTTCCTTTTTGTGAGTATGATTATATTGTGGATGCGGTAGACACGGTGACGGCAAAGATTGAATTGATCGTAAGGGCAAAAGAAAACCATGTCCCTGTAATCAGCAGCATGGGAGCAGGGAATAAATTGGATGCCGGCCGGTTTCAGGTAGCGGATATTTATCAGACCAGGGTATGTCCGTTGGCAAAGGTGATGCGTCATGAACTGAAAAAAAGAGGGATACAAAAGTTAAAGGTGGTATATTCCGAAGAAGTTCCAGTGCAGCCGTCAGTAAATTCAAGTCTGTCTGAGACAGAACAAATTACCGGAAAACGTGCTGTACCCGGGAGTGTAGCGTTTGTACCTTCCGTGGCAGGATTGCTGATAGCAGGGGAAGTAATAAAGGATTTGAGTTTGTTATAAATGTATTTGGAGTAGGGATCATGCCGGATCAAAAATTATTTGAAAGCGCAAAAAAGAAGATTATAGGGGTGGACAGACAAAGGTTTGGGATAGGCACTCTGTCAGAGAAGACAGTCCACGCCATTTTAAAGAATTATTATGAACCTGATGAAGACAAACAGGAGATACCCATAGAAAATTACATTGCAGATATTTATGCTGACGGTGAGATCATAGAGATCCAGACCAGACAGTTTAATAAGATGCGGGATAAGCTGACATGTTTTCTTCCCCTATACCCGGTTACCATTGTCTATCCTATCCCCAGGGAAAAATGGATCATATGGATTGATGAAGAATCCGGTGAACTGAGCCAAAAAAGGAAGTCCCCTTTGAAAGGGAATCCCTATTTTGTTTTTCCGGAATTATATAAGATTAAATCTTTTTTAAAAGACCCTAACCTGCATATCAGGTTGGTTCTGATGGATATGGAAGAGTATAAGCTATTAAACGGCTGGGGAAAAGATAAAAAAAGGGGGGCCACAAGGTATGACAGGATTCCTACGGAACTTGTGGAAGAAGTGGAAATCAATTGCCTTATGGATTATATGCAGTTTGTCCCTTATGAATTAGAGGACGAATTTACTTCCAGGGAATTTGCCAAGGCGGCTCATATATCCGTCTCATTGGCGCAGAATGTGTTAAATATCCTTTATCACGTAGGTACCGTGACCAGAGTGGGAAAAAAGGGCAAACAATATCTGTATGCAGTTATGCTCTGATACTATATACGCTTTTACATATTGTCCAATGCCGTTTATGCCTTGTTATGGGAAGAAATTCCTTTAGACTCACTCTAAGCTGTAACATACGCATATTAGGTATTTTAATGTATTTTTGATTGACAAAACATATGAAAATGCTAAAATAATTTTAGAATAATCAGAAAATTTATGACACAAATATTTTTATGGATGGATGATTGATTTTTAGAGGGGAAGTTAAATGAAAAGAACAAAACATCTTCAAAAATTTATTTATGTTGCATTGCTTTTTGTGGTGGTTGTTATCCTGTTTCAATGGTATGCTACGCAAAACAGGAAACGTATGGAAGAACGGAATAAGAATTATGCATCAGATTCCGCGCGTCTGATGGCTGAACATATTGATGAAAAGCTGAACAATGCGATGGATCTGATCAATACATATACCTTTTTTATTGGAAAAAGTCTTTCAGAGCCGGAAATTTCTGATGAAATGTTAAAAGAAATAAAGGATAATTTATTATTTGACGCCCTGGTGTATACAAATGCGGATGGCATTAACCATATTTCGGATGGGCGGACTTCCGATGCTTCCGGAAAAGAGTATTTTGTCAATGGAATGAAGGGAGAAAGCGGGATATCCGTAGTAAATGATTCTGCATTTTATGATGAGACCATGCTTTGCTTTTACGCTCCCGTCAGGTACAAAGGAGAAATTATAGGAGTTCTCAGGGGAGCATATTTGGCAGAAGAGTATTTGAAGGATATGCTGGGCACAACGTATTTTGGTGAAACGGCATCCGTACATCTGTGTTTGCCGGATGGGAGCATTCTTGCATGTTCTGATGCCAAATTACATAATGGAAAAATGATTGACCTGCTTGTAGATATGGAAATGATTGACACGGATACTGCCGATAAGACAAAATCCGTGTTTGAAAACGGCGGGGAGGGCGCTTTTATATGTGCTCCTGGAAGTAAAACGGATAATATATGTGTAAGATACCTTCCGGAAAACAAGTTTGTTCTTGTTCAGACATTTCCAAAAAGTGTAACGGAAAGCATGGTAAAAGTGGAGAATCTTGTAGGTATCCGGTTTGAATCTATGCTGATCGGTTCGTTTGTTATCTACATTATTTTGGTACTTATAAATGCCGGACGGGAAAAGAAACGGTTGGAACAGGAAAACCGCGAAATGGGATATATCATTAAGGGTGTGGATATTCTGTTCTCACGTTTTGCCATGGCTGATTTTGAAGCGGATTCCTACCAATATCTGGCGGGGACAAAACCGGAGGATGCCGGCCTTTCCACCAGCGGCAGATACCAGGATTTAGTGGATCATATATGTAATTGTCAGGTAGAAGACAATGCCCGTATGGAATATGCAAAACTTCTTGAGAAAAATGCCATTATCGAAGCTATGAAAGAGCAGGATGACCTTCGTTTTGAGGGCCATGTGACACATAGCGGCAATATGGAGTGGGAACACATCAATATAGTATGCCTGGAAAGGAAGGACGGTAAAGCATCCAAGGTTCTGTTTATCCGCCAGAATATTACGGAAATCAAAGAAAATGAGCTTCATATACAGGCTGAGATCTCTCTTGCAGCGAGGAAAGAAAGGCAGTATAGGATAGCAATTACATCCAATTCCCTTTGTACCTTTGAATTTAACCTTACGAAAGACCTGATTGAAGAAGAGATTATCCGTAGTATAGACGGCGAGTCGATTGCATTGTTGGAAAGGCTGGGACTTGATATTCCCTGTAAGGCCTCCCGGTATTTCGAGGAGTGGAAACAATTTATTCTGGAAGAGTCCATAGAGGAATACTGCAGAGTAGTAAATATGGATTATCTGAAGGAAGCATATGAGCAGGGCAGCGCTGAAGTTAATATTGATTATTGGGGCCAGGCTTTTAAAGGCAGGCAGATGTGTATCCGGCAGTCATTCATAATGACGCAGGACTATGATACAGGCGATATTATTGTCATGGTAGTGTCTAAGGAGATTACGGAACAGGTGCAGAAACAGAGGGAGCAGACTCAGGCACTGCAGGATGCGCTTATGCAGGCACAGCATGCCAATGCTGCGAAGACAACTTTCCTCTCCAATATGTCCCATGATATCCGCACACCTATGAATGCTATAATAGGATTTACTACCATTGCGGTAAGCCATATTGACAATAAAGATCAAGTCAGGGATTGCCTGCAGAAAGTTCTCTCTTCCAGTAACCATCTACTGAGCCTGATCAATGATATCCTTGATATGAGCAGGATAGAGAGCGGTAAGGTACAGATTAAGGAGCATGAGTGTAATATATCGGAACTGATGCATAATCTGGTCAATATTATCCAGCCTCAGGTAAAGGCAAAACAACTGGAATTATTTATTGATACTTTTGAGGTTACTAATGAGGATGTAATTGCGGATCCTTTAAAGTTAAACCAGGTATTTATCAATCTTTTGAGCAATGCTGTCAAATATACACCGGCAAAGGGAAGTATATCCTTCAGGATAAGGCAGAATACTACTTTCCGGCACGGATATGGGGACTATATTTTTACCATTAAAGACAACGGTATCGGTATGTCCAAGGAATTTGTGGATCATGTATTTGAGCCTTTTGAGCGGGAATCCAGCACTACACGCAGCGGGATAGAAGGCACAGGACTTGGCATGGCCATTACAAAAAATATTGTGGAAATGATGAACGGAACCATTTCCGTGGAGAGCGAAATCGGGAAGGGAAGTACTTTTACAGTAGCAATAAGCCTGAAACTCCAGGATACGGAAAAGAATGCGGCACAAATCAAAGAACTGGACGGGTTGCGGGCATTGGTGGTAGATGATGATTTCAATGTCTGCGACAGTGTGAGCAAGATGCTGAAACAGATTGGAATGCGCTCCGAATGGACGACTTCCGGCAGGGAAGCAGCATACCGTGCCCGAATGGCTTATGAGGAAGGCGATTCTTACCACACTTATATCATAGACTGGCAAATGCCGGAAATGAGCGGAGTGGAGACGGCTAGAAAGATACGCAGTGAAGTAGGGGAAGAGGCGCCTATTATCATCCTTACCGCATATGACTGGACCGATATCGAGGAAGATGCGAAGGCTGCCGGTGTAACCGGTTTCTGTGCAAAGCCGCTCTTTATGTCGGACTTGAAAGCGGCATTGCTTGCTGCCAATAACCTGATAGAAAAAGAAAATGATGCTTCCGTATGGACATTGGCTGATTTCAGTGGAAAAAGAGTTCTCTTGGTAGAGGACATTGAATTGAACCGGGAAATTGCAGAAGTCATATTGACGGAGTCCGGCTTCATTGTAGAGTCTGCGCCGGATGGAACTGATGCCGTGGATATGGTGAAGAAATCAGAAGAAAATTATTATGACGTTGTCTTGATGGATATCCAGATGCCAATCATGAACGGATATGAAGCTACCAGAACGATTCGTACCCTGCCCAGAAAAGATGTCAAGGATCTGCCTATTATCGCCATGACGGCTAACGCCCTGGAAGAAGATAAAGAAGCTGCCATCAAGAACGGAATGAATGCCCATATTGCAAAACCTTTGGATATTGGTATTTTTATGGAAGTGCTTGGCCGGTTTTTGAAATAAAATATTGATTTGGATTTTCATGTGGATAAATATGCTGTCCTGAACCGCTTTTTTAGTGAAGAAACCAAGACAGTCAGTACACTAGTATAATCCACCTAAATTATCCCTATGTTTCGCTGGTCTAAATTTCCACCTGACTGCGTTGGCTTCACTCAAC
>ERZ808040.1870-NODE-1870-length-13146-cov-4.614814_pt1 | contig 13146 bp, 12 predicted proteins | sample MGYA00380191_ERZ808040 | MGnify/ENA primary metagenome ERZ808040 (study PRJEB31490, sample SAMN06133395) | mouse gut metagenome | isolation source: J6 | host: mice | place: China: Chengdu | collected 2015-05 ... | reverse complement strand
ACAGAGGCCCCTCCCCTATTTTGATAAGGCTATGGTTGAGATCAAGATCATCACTCCCAGAGGGAGCGATAATGCTAGACTGTGGGATACCTCCAACCGGTCCATCCAGGTGGTACTCAACAATCTGAAGGGTATCTTTTTTGAGGACGACAACATGGAGCATATGGCTTTTTCAGTGATTGGAAGATGGGGAGAAAAAGGTGCTACGATCATCCGTATTTTGGACTTTGACAAATCACAGCAAATCAGAAGCATCACATGAAGGCTGAGTTTTTGACGAAACTGTGAGGTTCCAAAAATGTCATGGTGAACGAGGCGGAGCGCAAAATCTATGTTTGCCTTGGACTTCAATCAGCCATGATGCGCTGTTAATTGAACACAAAATCAATCATGGTGAAGCAGGTACAGAGAGGGGTTCTGCGAGGAGTGTCTGCCTGGGCAGACGCGACGAGCAGAACAGGTTGAGGTGCGGAAAGAGGGCTTGCGTCGTTCCCGACGCAAGCCCTCTTTCCGCACTCGCTTTGGTATTATGATTTCCGGTTTCAATGAATGATTAACTATTGGCTCCCCAATTTTGACGCATCAATCATCTTTTTAACGGCGTAAGGATGACCAGAACGCGCCCGGTGCCTATCATCATCATGGCTATCTTCTCTGAGGACGATAACATGGAGCACGATGTGACGGAGACGGCCTGTGCTGATCATGTCTTTACTTTGCGCACAAATCCAGGGCGTCTTTTACTTTTTGGATGATATAAGCGCCAATATCCCGGGAAGCATCTACGGTTTGAGCGCCCAAATGGGGAGAGATAATGAAGTTATCACATTCGATCAGCGGCGAGTGGAATTTTGTATCCAGGCCTTCGTCAACCAGTTCTTCCTCCATGACATCGGAGGCATAGCCGCCGATCTTACCTGACTTCAAGGCCTCATACATATCCTCCTCAGTTGACGATGCCGCCCCGGGCCATGTTCAGCACCACGGCGTCGTCCTTCATCCCGGCGATGGACTTGGCGTTAGACAGGTTCTTGGTCTCGGGGGTAAGGGGCATGTGGATGGTAACAAGGTCGGAGATCTTCAGTACCTCGTCGATGGACATACTTTTGGCGTGTTGCTGTTCAAAAACCTCGGCGGGGAGGTAGGGGTCGTAGGCCACGACCTCCATCCGGAAGGCAAGGGCGCAGACATCCGCGAAAACTCGCTCAAAGACGCCTTTGCCCTTGCAATGGGGAAATCATAACATATTCAAAAAGAGCCGTCAATCATCAAATTGGCTAAGAATGGAATTACATTTATGAATTATTTATATCGACAGATTGCAAAATGACGTGGTCTACCGGTAGTCCTCATTGAGAAACATGGCCTTGACCGCTACCACCTCGTCGTGCTCCTCCTGGCTCACCTGGACGGAGGAGTTCAGGGCTTTCAGGTCCGCCTTGACCGTTTCCAGGGCCTGTTCGGGGGTATCGGCCCGACCCTCCTCCACGCAGCGCCCCATCCGCCGGAGGACGATGGGGTGGGCGTAGCGAGCCGGGAGGGGGAAGGGGGTGTAGTCCTGCAAAAACGCCTCCATAGCTTCCTTGGCCCGCTCCGCGCGGGACGGGATATCTTCTTCTCGTTTTTTCATTTTCCCGCCCCGGCGGGCGGAGAGGATGAGGTTCAGCTCCCTCAGCTGCCGGGCGGATTTGCTCAGCTCCAGATACAGGTCGGGCCGCTTCTCCAGAACGGCCTCCGCCGCCTTGAGCGCCTTCAGCGTGTCCAGGGCCTCCCCGGTCAGCTCCGGTTTGGGAGGCTGTTCCCGTACCCGCTCCTCCAGACGGACCTCCGCCGCCGCGCTCACCTGTTTGATCTCCGGGTGGACCCGCTTCAGATAGGCCAGCAGCTGGTCCACCTGCTCCTCGTATTTGTAAGTGCACTGCTTCTCCCGGCCGCCGTCGTACTCCACCACCAGATAGGGGATGGAGGCGAACACGCCCTTGTGGGAGTAGCCCCCCTTGCTCATGGCCACCCGCTTGAAGACCCGGGTGATCCCGCCGTAGGGCAGATAGTACCGGCAACTGCGGTAGAAGCTGCTGAGATACAGGGCCTTTTCCCCCACCCCGCAGGGGCCGAAGCGCTTGCAGGACTTCCGGTCCGCAATCAGGGTATTCCGATCCAGGGCCTCCCGGCCCAGCTGTACTGGTTTGAATAGCATGGATGATCGCCTAGTTCCTTTTCAGATTTTCCAGAGCCTCGGGGTTGTTGGAGATAACCGCTCCAACAATTTGACAATTTTCCAGCTCCGGACAGTCACCGCAGGTCGCAACGCCCTTTTTCAGCGCACACTGGCGAATTTCACAGAGACTGTCGCAAAATACCGTTTTCACTCCCTCAACGCGGCAGCCTTGACAGTTGATATGTTCAGGCAGAATGGGAGCTTGATTTAACTCAGCCCATAATTTTGCGGTTTTTTCACGCAACACTTGGTCATCGTGAATGGTCGCAAGATAGGCGTCGCATTTTTCACAGTTCAGTCCGCAATATGCAATCATGTCTTTCACAGCGAGATACCTCCAAAACGAAAATTAAACGAACTGATTTTACCATGTCGGCCCCCAGGCGTCAAGACAAGCAGAATACCAGCCGCTGTCGTACAGGCAGCGGCTGGTGTTTTGGTGTTAGGCCTTGGCGGTCTGCTTCCTGGTGGCGTAGAGGAAGATACCCAGCAGGGCGGCGGCGAACACGATACCCACGGGGTAGGCCAGGGCGGTGTTGTAGGCCACCAGCTTGCGGGCGCCGTCCACCACCTCATGCTTGTTGAGCAGCTGGCCCAGGCACTCCTCGCCCAGGATGAAGTAGGTACAGGACACCGCGCTCATAAAGGTGGCGGGGACGGCGGTGATCCAGTAGTTCTTCTTCTGCTGGAACAGGTACATGCTGGCCGCCCAGAGGACGATCATGGCCAGGGTCTGGTTGGACCAGCTGAAGTACCTCCAGATGACATTGTAGTCGATCTTGCCCAGGGCGTTGCCGATGCCCAGGATGGCACCCGCGCCCAGCACGGGGACGCACAGCTTCAGGCGGTTGGCGTAGTTCTTCTGGTCGATCTTGAACCAGTCGGCCAGGGTGAGGCGTGCGGAGCGGAAGGCGGTGTCGCCGGAGGTGATGGGGCAGGCGATGACGCCCAGCATGGCCAGCACCATACCGGCGGAGCCCATGGTCTTCTGGCAGATGTCGTAGACGGCGGTGGGGCCGCCGGCACCCATGCCCAGCAGCTCGGCGCCGGTGTAGATGGAGCAGCCGGCGGCGGCCCAGATCAGGGCGATGATGCCCTCGGAGATCATGGCCCCGTAGAACACCATGTGTCCCTGGCGCTCAGACTTCATGCAGCGGGCCATCAGCGGGGACTGGGTGGCGTGGAAGCCGGAGATGGCGCCGCAGGCCACGGTGATGAACATGAAGCTCCAGATGGGGGTGCCGGAGGGGTGCATGTTGTACAGGTGATCCCACAGCTCGGGGATGACGTAGTTGGAGTTGGTAATCACGCCGAAGGCCACGCCCACGGCCATAATGATCAGGCAGATGCCGAACACGGGGTAGATCTTGCCGATGACCTTGTCCACAGAGATAAAGGTGGCGATGAAGTAGTAGATCAGGATGAGGATGAGCCAGAACATCTTGTTGGCCAGGATGCCGCCGGCGTTCTTGCACAGCAGCTGGAGCAGGCCGGCGGGGCCCACGGCAAAGACGGTGCCCACCATGATGAGCAGCACCACGCTGAACACCCGCATGACATTCTTCATGCCGCCGCCCAGATAGATACCGGTGATCTCAGAGACGGACGCACCCTCGTTACGCTCAGAGAGCATCCCGGCGAAGTAGTCGTGGACGCCGCCGGCGAAGATGGTGCCGAAGGTGATCCACAGGAAGACGCTGGGGCCCCACAGGGAGCCGGACAGAGCGCCGAAGATGGGGCCCAGGCCGGCGATATTCAGCAACTGGACCAGGAACAGCTTCCACTGGGGCATGACCACGTAGTCCACCCCGTCGTTGATGCGGACGGCGGGGGTCTCCCGGTCGTCCGGGCCGAAGGTGCTGTCCACCACTTTGCCGTAGACAAAGTAGCCGGCAATCAACAGGGCCAGACACACAAGAAAACTTACCATAAATATACCTCCCTTATATTTCAGCCCGCCGCGTATGGTGCGCGGCCGGACCGTTTAACAAAGTTTTTACTCCAACTCCCGTATCTCCGCCTGAATCAGCGCCCCCGCAGCGGCGGCCAACTGGTCCATGGACCGGATGTGGGCCAGGCTCTTTCCGTAGATGGTCTCCGCCGCCGGGACATTCAGGCTTGGCCCCATGAACACCGCCCCCACCCGGATGCCTTGCTTTCGCAGAGCCCGGACCTCCCGGGCGGCGTCCTCCACCGCCGGGGCGTCGGCATAGTCCCGGCCGAAGGGGTACTTCCCGCCGGGGGAAATGCGGCGGCTGTCGTTGGGGCTGGCGTCGGTGAGGAGCAGAAAAAGCCGTCTTTGCTCTGGGGGGACCTCCAGCAGTTCTCCCGCCGCCCGGAGGACCAGGCCATCCCGGTTCCAGCCGGCGGCGAAGTAGCGGAACACCTGACCGCTGCTGTCCCCGAAGTCCTTGAGCACCCGGAGGACGGTGTACCCCCGCAGGCTGCAAAAGCCGGACACCCGCACGGGTACGCCGCACCGGGCCAGGCTCTCGGCCAGGATGTACCCCTGGGCGGCGACGGCCTCCTGACAGTGCATCCGGGAGGAGGAGGCGTCCAGCAGCAGGTCCACCGAAAAGCCGGGGCGGGCGGAGTCCGTCTCCCGGACAAAGACCCGCCGGTCGGACAGCGCCGCCGCCCGCCAGACACGGGGGGTGTTCAACTTTCCGCTCCGGGCGGTCTCCTCCTCCGCCTGGCTGTGGACCCGGATACAGTTTTGAATCTGCTCCGTCAGCCGCCGGATAGTGTTTTGGTAGAGGGCAGCGTCCGCTGAGAAAACCTCCCGGTTGTGCTCCTGCTGGAGCCGGGCCTGCTCCGCCAGCCGGCGGGCCTCCCCGCCGGGTGCCTGCTCCAGGGTGGAGACCCCGGCAGTGTACCACAGATGACAGCCCAAATGGAGGCCGGCGCACAGCTTCTGCTCCGCCGCCGCCAGCTCCCGCTGGGGCAGGAGGGAGGGGCCGAAGCAGCTCTGGATGTACAGCCGGTCAGAGGAAACGTCCTCCTTCAGCCGGATACTGGCTCGGCGGATGTCCAACTTTGTGCTGTCCCCCTCATCTGACCCCTTTCCGTGTCCGACAGAGGCCACATCGGTGTGGACGATCTCTGTGGGCATCAGCCGGGTCATCACCCCGGCCCATTTTCCCGTGAGGTGAAGCCGCAAGGCGGAAGGCGGGCGGCTCCTGCTGTCAAAGAGGCGAAAGCGGGCAAACAGCTCCAAAACAGCGGGGAAAATCTCCTGTTCCTCCAGGGGACCCAGGGCCAGGGCGGCGGACAGCCGCCTTTCATAGGGGGTCATCACCGGGGGGCGCTTTCCCAGCACTGCCCTCCACCGGGCGGACTGCATGGTGTAGCTCAGCTGGTTTTTTGCCATCCACTCCTGGCGGGAGAGGGTGTGCTCCTTATCAAAGAACTCCACCGCCCAGTCCCGGCGCAGGTCGGCCAGAATGGGCCGTTGGGGCAGCTCCAGCTGATAGGCGGCGCTCTCCAGAGCCAGCCAGGCCAGGTCGTCCAGCAGCGCCTGTCGCCGGTCCCCCGCCCAGGCCTGAAAGAGCCGGGCCGGCCCCTCCTCCCCGTACCACTTGCGGACACAGCCCACAATGGTGTTTAAGTACAGGTTCGGGTTCCCATCAGAATTCAGGGAGAGGAACAGGGGCTCGAAGCCATAAATTCCCGCCCCGTTCCACACCTGGTTCAGCGCCCGGCACTGCCCGGCGGTGCGGTGGGCGGTCATAAGTCGAACAGCTCGGCCCGGGTAAGCTTGGGGGAGACCCGGGCCGCAATTACGTCCTGGATCAGGCCCTGCTCATAGCTGTCAAAGCTCTTGTTGGTAATGCCCATGTCCAGAGCGGGACCGGAGGGGATGCCCGCCCGCATCAGGTCGATGGCGTCCAGCAGCCCCCGCAGGTCCAGGGCCTTGGGGGAAATCTCCCCGCCCTCGCACTTCTTCTGAAGATCGAAGAACATCTGTCCCAGCTGCTGGCGGTACTTCTTCCGCAGGGCGGGGAATGTGTGCAGCAGGAGCCGGTCCAGATTTTCGGGGCTGATGGCGGGCATCTGGATGACCACGAACCGGGAGGCCAGGGCCTCGTTCAGCTCCCGGGTGCCGGCGTAGCCGTAGTTCATGGTGGCGATGAAGCGGGCGGTGGGAGCCATGGGGAGACGGTCATATCCGGGGATGTCCAGCACCCGCCGGAAGTCCAGAACGGCGTGGAGGACGGCCAGTGCCTCGTTCTTCGCCATGTTGATCTCGTCCAGAATGCCGAAGCCCCCGTGCTGGGCACATTGGTAAACAGGCCCGGGCCGGAAACGGACCTGCCCCTCCGTGAAGGTGTCCGTCCCCACCAGACCGGAGGCGTCCAGATTCACATGGAAGGACACGTTCCAGGCGGGGCGGCCAAAGACTGCGGCCAGGTTTTCCGCCAGCACGTTCTTGCCAGTGGCCTTTCCCCCGGTGAGGAGCAAATTCTTTCCGCAGAGCAACGCGGCGATGGCCTGCTCCCAGACCTCCCGCCCGTAGTAGTGAAATTGGGGGACGGGGACCCGCTCCGGCAGCTCTGTGGGATATTCCTTTCGGAACCGCTCCAATTCCTCCAGCAGTTCGGGGCTGACCCCTTCCTCTTTCAGAAATGAGAGCATGGCCGAAGCACTTCCCTTCCCCATAAAAAGTTAGGCCTGGACGGTGTTTCCACCGCCCAGGCCACAGCTTTGGTGATGGATGGATCACACAAAAACGAGGAGCATTCCTTTGAGTGTTCCCATCATAGCACCAAAATTTTGAAAATTAAAATACTTTTTTCCTTGTAACTACTATATCTTTTCGATATGATAATAAGCCCCCAAAAGGCTCCGAGATCATTTGACCCTGGAATCTATCCATCCCCCTGAAAGAAATTCCCTAAGAAAGAATAATTATTTCATAAAGGAAATTCAGTTTTCAGAAGGGATCAATTTGACAACAGTAGTACTCTCAGCGGAGATTATCCGGGAACTGGCGAAAGCGGAATCCTGCATCATCCTGGGCCGGTGCGCCAATTACCTTCTGGCCGGCCACCCTAATGTGCTCCGGCTGTTCATCCACGCCCCGCTGGAGGCCCGCCTCGCCCGAGTGGCGTCCTACTCCCTGGCCTGGAGTCAGCGGGAAGTGGCCAGGCACATCCGGGTGGAGGACAAGCGCCGCGCCGCCTACTACCATTACTATACCGGTGAGGAGTGGCGGGACACTGCGGGCTATGACCTCTCCCTGGACTCTGAGGCCCTGGGGGAGGACGGCTGTGTGGAGCTGGTGCGAAGATTTCTGCCCCTTTTTTAGAGGAGCTATAATGGAGCAGTGCCGTTTATACTAATTATACTAAAGGAAAGACTGCTCAAATTGTTTTCTGCCGCATATACCCCGCTATTTATCTGTGTTTCCCCAGCCGGAGACGAGGGGAATATGCGGAATTTTCAACGATAATTCTTAATATCCCAATTCGACCTCGTGTTGCCGGGAAAACAAGTCGAATAAATATGTTTATCAATCTTTTTTATTCCGCCATTTGGCAAAGTCCAATCTCCCTAACCAATTTCTCTTTACAGCTGAGGCCACAGGGCCTATAATGAACAGACGTAGTAGAATGATATGGGGGGCCTCATCATGGAGCTGCGCACCTTGCACTATTTTACCGTTGTAGCCCAGGAGCTGAACATCACCCGGGCAGCGGAAAAGCTGAATATGAGTCAGCCGCCCCTCAGCAACCAGATCAAGGCCCTGGAGGAGGAACTGGGGGTCCAGCTCTTTCTCCGGGGGAAGCGGCGTCTGGAGCTGACCGAGGAGGGATCTCTCCTGCTGCGCCGGGCGATTCAGATCCAGGAGCTGACGGACAAAACCCGGCAGGAGATTTCCAGCCTGCGGGAGGGGATGACCGGCACCATCTATCTGAGCATGGTGGAGGGCCGCGCCCCCTTCCTGGCCGCCCGGTGGATCGCCGGCTTCCGGGAGGAGTTCCCCCTGGTGCGCTACAACCTGTGGAACGGCAGCAGCGACGATGCACTGGACCGGCTGCGCAAAGGGCTGGCCGACCTGGCCGTCATCGCTGCCCCCTACGACACCGAGCACCTGGAGGGCTTTCCCGTGGGCCGGGAGCCCTGGGCCGCCATGCTCCACCCGGACCATCCCCTGGCCGGAGCAGAGGGAGACTCCATCCCCCTGTCCAGCCTGGTGGGGGAACCGCTCATCGTCCCCAGCCGGAAGTCCCGGATCGAAGCAATCCGCCGCTGGTTCGGAGAGATTGGCGCGGAGCCCCGGATTCTCTGCGAGATGTCCAACTACATGGACGCGGCGGCCCTGACCAGCCTGGGGGTGGGGATCAGCATCTTCCCCCAGACTATTGGGGTGTCCAACGGCCTGGTGGTGTCCAAGGTGGTGACCCGGCCCTCACGTCAGGTGAAGTATATCCTGGTCTGGAACAAGGGACATGCCCCCTCCGGGCTGACCCGGGAGTTTATCCGCTATGTCCGGGACTACCTGGAGGAAAATCAGGCGGAATCATAGCAGGAGACAGCCCCCGCGCCCAACGGGCGCGGGGGCCTATCATATCAAAAAGATATGATAGCTGCAATGATATATGTATTTCCTTTTCTTCGGTTTCTGTGTTAGCATAAGAACATCCAAAGGGAAGCAATAAACCTTACGAGTTTAAAAGGAAAGAAGGATTTACTATGAAGAAGCTGTGGAAGATGCTGGACGAATACTATCGCACCTTTGCCAGATAAACCAATCGAAGCTCCTCTCTTCGCGTGATCCATCCATCACCGAAGCCATCGCCCGGACAGTGGAAACGCTGGCCGGGCATACTTATTCCGTTGTGATTTGGAGGTATTATCATGAGTATCCATGAGGAATGCGGCGTTTTTGGCGTGATTTCACCCCGTCCTGCGGACGTGGGCCGGCTGGCCTATTACGGCCTGTATGCTCTCCAGCACCGGGGACAGGAGAGCTGCGGCATCGTGGTCAACGACGACGGGGTGTTCGCCTCCCACAAGGACCTGGGGCTGGTGGGGGAGGTCTTCTCCGAAGAGATTTTGGACCGATTCCCCCGGGGAACTATGGCGGTGGGCCACACCCGCTACGGCACCACCGGGGCCTCCAACCGGAGCAACTGCCAGCCCATCGAGGTCAATCACCAGAAAGGACATATGGCCCTGGCGCACAACGGAAATCTGAGCAATGCAGCCCAGCTTCGAGACAAGCTGGAGCTGTCTGGAGCTATCTTCCATGGTACCAGCGATACCGAAATCATTGCCTACCTAGTCACCAGGGAGCGGCTGTCCACCCCCTCCATCGAGGATGCCCTCAGCGCGGCCATGAACAGGCTGGAGGGGGCCTACTCCCTGGTGCTCATGTCTTCCCGGAAGCTGATCTGCGCCCGGGACCCCAACGGCTTTCGCCCCCTGTGCTATGGAAAAATGGAGGACGGGAGTTATGTGGCCGCCTCCGAGAGCTGTGCTTTGGCCGCTGTAGGGGCGGAGTTTGTCCGTGACCTGGAACCGGGGGAGATTTTAGTGTTTTCCAAGGATGGCATCGTATCCCGCCGGGAGCACTGCGGAAAAGCGGAGCCATCCCCCTGCATCTTTGAGTACATCTACTTTGCCCGGCCCGACTCGGTCATTGACGGGGTGTCCGTCCACGCCGCCCGTCTGCGGGCCGGGGAGATACTGGCCCAGACCCACCCGGTCCAGGCGGACGTGGTGGTGGGGGTGCCCGACTCCGGGCTGGATGCCGCGTTGGGCTACAGCCATGTGTCCGGCATTCCCTACGGTATCGGCCTCATCAAGAACAAGTATATCGGCCGTACCTTTATCGCTCCTGGCCAGGATCACCGCTTGGATCAAGTGAAAATTAAACTCAGCGCTATCCAGGACAGCGTGGCCGGAAAGCGGGTGGTGCTGGTGGATGACTCCATTGTCCGGGGAACCACCAGCGGTCGAATTGTCAGCCTGCTGCGGGAAGCGGGGGCCCGGGAGGTCCATCTCCGGGTATCCGCGCCCCCCTTTCTGAACCCCTGTTACTATGGTACTGACATTGATTCTCGGGAAAACCTCATCGCCTGCCATCACAATGTGGAGGAGATTGCCCGGATCATTGGAGTGGATTCTTTGGGTTATCTGCCTGTGGAACAGCTGGGGGCGCTCATTGGGCAGGCGCATTACTGCAGCGCCTGTTTTACTGGGCTATACCCCACGCCGGTTCCTGTAAACACACGAAAAGACCGCTTTGAACAGAAGCTGTCAGAGAAAAACGCCATAACCTCTCATCAGTAGCTGCCGGCGGCTTCTTCCTTGACGTTGCTAGGTGTACAGCCGGATAATCTCCTCCGCCACCGTCCGCTTGGCGCAGCATCGGTCCATGGCCTGATGGGTGATGTAGTGGTGGGCGTCGGGCTCCGACATCTTCAGCTCACTGATGAGCAGCCACTTGGCCCGGTTCACCAGACGAATCTCCTCCATCTTCTCCTCAACGGGCTGGACCTTCTTCTCATAGCTCCGCAGCCGCTCCCGGGCGGCGGTCATCCAGCTCAGCCCCCGGAGAATGGCGTCCCGGGGAACGGGCCTGGGCAGGACAAATACCCCGTGCCGCTCCACCCGGCTCCGTATGGGGTCATACAGCGCCGCCGCCGCGAAGAGCAGCACCACCGTCCCCCCGGCGCGGCAGCAGTCGATGGCGAAGCGGATGCCGGCGTCGTCGGGGAGGGGGGAGTTGACAAACACAAAGTCGAAGTCCTGGCCGTTTCGGGTGCGCTCCGCCGCCCCTATATGGGAGACCGTGACAATAGGGGAGTAGGAGGTCTCAGGCAGAAGGGAGCGCAGGGCGTTTTGAAATTTTTCCGAGGCCGACACAATGAGCACGCTGTAGACCCGCTCCTGTAACTCCATACACATCCCCTCCTCCCTCTGAAATCGGCGTCATCCCTTAAAATATTCCTCTGCCACCGCCGCCGGGACGGCAGACTGGATAAATTCGCTGGACCGCGCCACAGCTACCGCCTCCGCTCGGTCCTGGGGCAGAGACTGGAATCTGGACAGGCTCTCGCCGTCCGCATGGTAGAGGTTCAGGTCGGTGGCGGGGGGCAGCTCCAGATTTTGCTCCATGCCCCGCAGCCCCGCCTGAATCATCAGGGCGAAGGCCAAATAGGGGTTGGCGGCGGGGTCGGGGGAGCGCAGCTCCGCCCGGCGGTACTCCCCCACGGCGGCGGGGATGCGTACCAGCTGAGACCGGTTTTCATGGGACCAGGAGATGTATCTGGGGGCCTTGTGGCCGCCGAAGCGGGCATAAGATTCCGACGCCGGGTTGAGGAACACCGTCATTTCCCTCACCTTGTCCAGCACCCCGGCCACCATCTGGGGCAGATAGTCCCGGCCGTCCTCAGCCTTTACCGACATGTTGATGTGAAAGCCGCTCCCCGGCGAATCCGGCAGGGGCTTGGGGGAGAAGTCGGCGCACAGGCCGTTCCGCTCTGCGATGAACTTCACAATGGCCTGGAAGGTCATCACATTGTCCGCGGCGGTGAGGGGGTCGGAGTATTTAAAGTCAATCTCATTCTGCCCCGGCCCCTCCTCGTGGTGGGAGCACTCCGGGGAAATCCCCATGCGGGCCAGGGTCAGGCAGATCTCCCGGCGGATGTTCTCCCCCTTGTCGTCGGGGGCGATGTCCATGTACCCGGCTCTGTCATAGGGGATTTTGGTGGGCTCGCCGTGTTCGTTCCGCTGAAACAGGTAAAACTCCTGCTCCGCGCCAAAGAGAAAGCGGAAGCCCCGCCGCTCCGCCTGGGCTATGGCGCTACGGAGCAGGGCCCGGGTGTCGCAGGGGAAGGGCCGGCCGTCGGGGTAGTGGATGGAGCAGAACATGCGCACCACCTGCCCGTGCTCGGGCCGCCAGGGCAGCAGCATCAGGGTGTCCGGGTCGGGCCGGAGCAGCAGGTCAGACCGGGCCTCGTCCCCAAAGCCGGCGATGGCCGAGGCGTCGAAGGCGATGCCGTACTCGAAGGCCCGGGACAGCTCCGAGGGCACGATGGAAATGTTCTTCTGCCGCCCGAACACATCGCAGAAGGTCAGGTGGATAAAGGCCACTTCCTCCTCCTGGACGTACTGAAGCACTTCTTCCCTGGTGTATTTCATAACCGCTTCCGCTCCTCTTTATTGAAATTCCCAGGTATTATACCACAGCCCGGGGCGGTTTTCCACCACAGTGAACAGAATCCTGAAAAAGCGAAAAAACAGGTTGACAGCGCCCCGCTCAGGGCGTATAATGCGTCCATAAAGGCAAAGACGTCTTTTAGGTTGATTCCTGAAAGGCGTCTTTGTCTCTTTTTATGCGTTTTATCGCGGAAAGGGTGAAGAAAAATGGCGGCAGTTCCGGAATATTTTGGAAGTATGGTATTCGACGACAGGGTGATGAAGGCCAACCTGTCCGCCGAGGTATATCAGTCGTTAAAGAGGACCATTGACCAGGGAGAAAAGCTGAATATCGGGGTGGCCAACGCCGTGGCGGCGGCCATGAAGGACTGGGCCGTGGCCCGGGGGGCGACCCATTTTACCCACTGGTTCCAGCCCCTCACCGGCGTGACCGCCGAGAAGCATGACAGCTTTATCTCCCCCTCCCCCGACGGCGGGGTTATTATGGAGTTCTCCGGCAAGGAGCTGATTCAGGGGGAGCCGGACGCCTCCTCCTTCCCCTCCGGCGGGCTGCGGGCCACCTTCGAGGCCAGGGGTTACACCGCCTGGGACCCCACCTCCTACGCCTTCCTCAAGGATAAGACTCTGTGCATCCCCACCGCCTTCTGCGGCTACAACGGGGAGGCCCTGGACAAAAAGACCCCCCTCCTGCGCTCCATGGAGGCCCTGAACCGGCAGGCCCTGCGGGTGCTGCGGCTGTTTGGCAATACAGAGGTGAA
>ERZ808040.1869-NODE-1869-length-13150-cov-4.310870_pt1 | contig 13150 bp, 10 predicted proteins | sample MGYA00380191_ERZ808040 | MGnify/ENA primary metagenome ERZ808040 (study PRJEB31490, sample SAMN06133395) | mouse gut metagenome | isolation source: J6 | host: mice | place: China: Chengdu | collected 2015-05 ... | reverse complement strand
ATGAGAAAACCGATTTTGACATGGTGCTCATGAATCCGCCGTACTCGGCAAACTGGAGCGCCACTGCCGGATTTCTTCAGGATGAAAGGTTCAGCGATTACGGTGTGCTGGCACCAAAGTCTAAAGCTGATTATGCGTTTTTGCTGCATGGTCTGTATCACTTGAAAAGCAGTGGAACGATGGCAATCGTATTGCCCCACGGGGTTTTGTTCCGGGGCGCAGCGGAAGGGAAGATAAGGGAAAAGCTGCTTCGGGCTGGAAATATCTATGCAGTGATTGGACTCCCGGCAAATTTATTCTACAACACGTCCATTCCCACCTGTATTATCGTGCTGAAAAAACACAGGGACGGACGGGATGTGTTGTTTATAGACGCATCTCAGAAGTTTGAAAAAGGAAAAAAGCAGAATGCAATGACGGACGAGCATATTGATTCTGTCATAGAATTGTATAACAGGCGGGAAACCGTGGAAAAAGAGTCTTTTCTTGCAGAATTTGAGGATATTGAAAAAAATGAATTTAATCTAAACATTCCCAGATATGTGGACAATTTTGAAAAAGAAGAAGAAATAGATCTGAATGCTCTTCTGAACGATATGAAGCAGACGGAGGAAGAAATAAACCGAATTCAGGGGGAATTTGTATCCTTGATGAAAGACTTGATTTCTTCTGATGAAAGTATCAATCAAACGTTGAATGATTTGATTAAGATGATTGAGAGGTGATGGATATGGATAAACCGAAGATTAGGTTCAAGGGGTACACAGATGCTTGGGAACAGCGTAAGGTCAAAGACATTGCTCCTTTACAAAGAGGATTCGATCTTCCAACAAGCCAGATGGAAGAGGGAAACTATCCTGTTGTAATGTCAAATGGAATTGGCGGATACCACTCGCAATACAAGGTGAAAGGACCGGGAATTGTAACAGGGCGTTCGGGTACTATTGGAAAGTTACACTATATAGAGGATAACTTTTGGCCTCATAACACTACATTGTGGGTTACAGACTTCTATGGGAACAATCAAAAATTTGTCTACTATATGTATCAGGGTTTGGATTTATCACGATTTAGCACTGGGAGTGGAGTGCCTACCCTCAATCGAAATGATGTTCATGATAAGAATGTTCATATTCCCAATTTTGGTGAACAAGAAAAAATTTCAGAATATTTGACAGCCCTTGACTACCTCATCACCCTTCACCAGCGAAAGTGTGAAGAAGTAAAAAAATTAAAAAAATATATGCTGCAAAATATGTTTCCTCGAAATGGCAGTAATGTTCCAGAGATTAGATTTGATGGATTTACTAATGCTTGGGAACAGCGTAAGCTGGGGGATTGCTGTGACATGTATAATGGTGACAGGAGTTCTAAATACCCTAATGCTGATGATATGGTAAGTGATGGAATACCATTTATAAATGCAGGAGACTTGGAAAATGGCACTGTCAATTTGATGACATGTAATAGGATCACCAGAGAAAAGTACAATGACCTTGGTGGAGCAAAATTACAGCGAGGAGATATCGTTTATTGCCTCCGTGGAACCCTTGGAAAGAATGCATTTATTGACAATTTTGATGAGGGAACAGTAGCGTCTTCATTAGTTGCTTTGCGTCCTAAAAACATAGGTGGAAAGTATTTGCATTTCATCATAAATTCGGATATTGAGTATAGACAAAGAATCGTTAGAAATGAAGGAGCTGCACAGCCAAATCTGTCAGCAAAGAGTGTTTCGGAATATATAATTCCAGTGCCTTCAGAGGCAGAACAACAACAGATTTCGGCATATTTTTCTAGACTTGATACCCTCATCACCCTTCACCAGCGAAAGTGCGAAAAATTACAAAATATTAAGAAATTTATGCTACAAAATATGTTTGTATAGGCTTTCATAATGTTTTTTTTGAACAGAAAATTTTCAGATAGAATGTTTAAATGTTTTTTAAAATTTTGCAGCATCAATTTGTGGCTTACGATGAATTTTATCGAACGCCAAACTCTCATTTCTTGTAGTTGAAAATCAGGGTAAGCAATTATAGTGAGTATCATATGGCATATTATTTGCAGAGTTTTGTGTAAAATATGCTTGTGTTTGGGAACAGCGTAAGCTATCAGAACTTAGCGATTCTTTTGAATATGGACTAAATGCAGCGGCAAAGGAATTTGATGGAGAAAATAAGTATATTAGAATTACAGATATTGATGATGCGTCACATGAATTCAATGTAGATGATGTTACTTCGCCAGATATTGATTTAGCTAATGCGGGAAATTATAAGTTGGCAGAGGGAGATATTCTTTTTGCAAGAACAGGTGCAAGTGTTGGAAAAACCTATATTTACAAGGCGTCGGACGGATTGGTTTATTATGCGGGATTCTTAATTAGAGCAAGAATAAAGAAAGAATACAACCCGGAATTCGTATTTCAGAATACTCTTACGGCAGATTATGAAAAGTATATTGCGGTAACTTCGCAACGTTCTGGACAGCCGGGAGTCAATGCACAAGAGTATTCGGAATATAAAATTATGGTGCCAGGAAAAGAAGAACAAGATAAAATAAGTGCCTATTTAGGAAGTCTTGACCACCTCATCACCCTTCACCAGTGTAAGCCAGCATATGGCAATGAAAATGTCATAATCGCTTGGGAACAGCGTAAGCTAAATGAAATATTTAAAGAAAGAAATGAGCAATATCCTGTGAATGAAGATTATCCGCTCATGGCATTCATTGCAAATGTGGGAGTTGCACCTAAAGGTGAACGTTATGATAGAAGTGCACTTATAAATGATGAGCAAGGGAAGAAATATAAAAGAACTGAATTAGGAGATTTTATATATAGTTCTAACAATCTTGAAACTGGTTCAATAGGATTGAATAATTACGGAAATGCTAGTGTTTCGCCGGTTTATAGCATTTTTAAATCGAAGAACAATAGCGATTCAGATTTCCTTGGAAGAGTGTTGCTGAGAAAAGAATTTATTAACGCTATGGTGAAATATAGACAAGGAGTTGTCTACGGTCAGTGGAAGATACATGAAAGTGATTTTTTGAACCTTGATATTGCTGTTCCATCTTTAGATGAACAAAGAATGATAGGGACTTATTTTAACAAAATAGACACCCTCATCACCCTTCACCAGCATAAGCATATTTACATTAAAAACACCCCAAATTACATGGAAATTGCGATTATCATAGCAAAGGAGACGATAAAAATGTCAGAATTAGAGTCAACGATTGAAAAGAAACTGATAGAACAGCTTGCTTATGGAAATTCACAGTGGGTATACAGGGAAGATTTGAAAACGGAAAATGATTTATGGGCAAATTTTAAATATATTCTTGAGCAGAACAATAAAGAGAGGCTGAATGGGGAATCTCTGACGGAAAGTGACTTTGAACAGGTAAAGAACCAGCTTCAGTTTTCATCATTTTACAAGGCAGGCGAGTGGCTGGTAGGAGAGAACGGAAAAGTCCAGGTGCATGTGCAGAGGGATACGGAGCGCCTCCACCTCGTTGTTATGAATCATGAGCATATTGCAGGCGGAAGCAGCGTCTATGAGGTCATCAACCAGTACAGCGCATTAAAGACGGATGAGGACAGCAAGGCTTCTGCAAGGGATAGGCGGTTTGATGTGACGCTTTTAATTAACGGTCTCCCCATGATTCATATTGAATTGAAAAATAAGCAGCACTCCTATATGGACGGATTCTGGCAGATTAAGAAATATATCGGGGAAGGGAAATTTACGGGTATTTTTTCGGCAGTGCAGATGTTTGTTATCAGCAACAGTGTAAATACGAAATACTTTTCCGCAGCAGGCGACACAGAGCTGAACCCCAAGTTTATCAGTGGCTGGCTTGATAAGGACAATAATCCAATAACGGATTATATAGATTTTGCAAAAAGCGTCCTCAGCATCCCGGCGGCACACGAGATGGTTGCTAGATATACCGTGCTGGATGAAGATGCAAAAAAGCTGATTCTGCTGCGACCGTATCAGATCCATGCGATTGAGGCAATCCGTGAAGCGTCCAAAACAGGCAGGTCAGGCTATGTGTGGCATACAACAGGTTCAGGGAAAACGCTGACTTCATACAAGGCGACAAGGAATCTATTGATGGACATACCCGCCCTTGACAAGGCTGTATTTCTGATTGACCGTAAAGATTTGGACACTCAGACCACAATGGCGTTTCAGGCTTATGCAAATAACGATTTGGTGGATGTTGACGAGACGGACAATGTAAACGACTTGAAGAAAAAACTGAAATCAGGCGACAGGCAGGTGATTGTGACAACCATCCAAAAACTGCAAAGGCTGATTATGAAGAGGCTTCAGGAAGACATGCCGGAATATCGGAAAATACGGAATCTTAAAATTGCATTTGTTGTGGATGAGTGCCACAGGGCGGTTACGCCGGGAATGAAAAGGGAACTGGAACGATTTTTTGGAAATTCCTTATGGTTTGGTTTCACCGGGACACCCAGATTTGCAGAGAACCCATATCCGCAGATGGGGGATCTTCCGAGGACAACAGAGGAACTGTATGGAGAAAGGCTGCATAAGTATACGATACAGAATGCGATTCATGACAATGCCGTCCTTGGATTTCAAGTGGAACACAACGGTCCTAAGGATATTGCCGACGAGACAGACAAGAATGCATATGACAATGAGGCGCACATGCTGAAAGTGCTGGATGTAATCCTGAACAAATCTTATCATAAATTAGGGTTTCAGAACGGCAGGGGAATGACATACGAAGGGCTTCTTACAACAAGCTCCATCCAGCTTGCACAGAAATATTACGAACTGCTGGCAAAGGTAAAGAGGGGGGAGACTTCTCTCGTAATAGACGAGAAAATAAAGCGGGTGCTCCCTGATTTCCCTAAATTTGCTATAACCTATTCCGTTTCCGAGAATGAGGAAGGCTCTCAGGTGAATCAGCAGAAAATGCAAGCTTCCCTTGATGATTACAATGAGATGTTCGGGACAAAATATGAACTTTCTCAGATTCAGGGTTACAATGGGAACTTGAATAAGAGGCTTGCAAGAAAAGAAACCAAATTCCAGAGCAGGAGTGAGCAGCTTGATATAGTGATTGTTGTAGATCGGCTTCTTACAGGATTTGATGCTCCATGCATGTCAACTATTTTTATTGACAGGCAGCCGATGGGACCCCATGATTTGATACAGGCTTTTTCGAGGACGAACCGTATTTATGACAAAAATAAAGCATATGGACAGATTGTGACCTTTCAGGCTCCTATATTATTCAAAAAATGTGTGGACGAGGCAGTCAAACTGTACTCCGCAGGAGGGACGAAGGAAGCACTGCTGGCGGAATGGGACGAAATAGAGGCGGCGTTTGAGAAAGCGCTCTCAGCGCTGCGTGTTTCGGCGGAAACTCCATCGGAGGTTCCCAGAATGTCAGTGAAAGAAAAAGAAGTATTTGTTAAAATCTTCCAGAATTTTGACAGGCTATTTGCCCAGATGAAATCATTTACAAATTATGATGACAGGATGCTTGAAGGATATGGCATCACACAGGAGGAATACGATGATTATGCGGGGCACTATTTTAATGTGCTGAAAGAAATACAGGACAATAAGCCGGACAAAGGAGAGGATATTCCTGAATCTGTGCAGATAGATTCTGATTATGAGCTGATGGCATACAGCAGTACAAAAATAGATTATGAGTATATCATTAATCTAATCCAGAATATAGTCACACCGGATGATGGGGAAGAGGATATCACCCCCGAAGAACGGCAGCGGAAAATTGAAGAGATAAGGCAGTATGTGGAGGAGCTCCGCAAGGACAATCCGAAGATTGCGGATATCATGTCCGGGCTGATTGATGAAATTGAAATGGATGCGGAAAAATATAAAGGAAAATCCATCTTAAATATTGTGGAGAGTATGAAACAGGACTGCATAGACCGGGTAATCACAGATTTCTGTCTGATATGGTATGCATCGAAGGATGATGTCATGTATGCGGCAAGCCATTACAGGAACGGGGAAATACCAAACGAGAGCAGGATAAAGGCAACGATTGATTATACCAGCTATAAGGAGTCGAGGAAGAACGCTCTCCCCAAGTTCAAATTTTATGCACAGATGATGGCGGAACTTAGAAAAACGCTGGATAAGGAAATCAAGCCGCTTACTGGTCATTGAACATGACATGGTTTTGTCCTTTCCGGTTGTTTGTATCGGCGTAAGTGTTTTCAAGAAATGGAGGCAGCTTATGCTAAAAGATATGAACAGTGAAACACCTTTTTACGAGTATTACAGGCAATGGGTAGACGTGTACAAGAAAGGGGCTATAAGGGAAGCAACGATGTCAAAGTACCTTATGACGCAGAAGTGGGTTGAAAAACTTGCACCGGAATTGAAACTGTGCGAACTATCGAGAACCGCCTACCAGCAGCTCTTAAATGATTATGCGAAAGAGCATGAAAGGCAGACGACGCTTGATTTCCACCACCAGCTTAAGGGGGCAATCATTGATGCCGTTGACGAGGGAATGATTGGGCGTGATCCGACAAGAAAGGCGATTATTAAAGGAAAAACGCCGAGAACCAAAAAGATAAAATACTTAAACCAGTTTGAACTTCATACACTGATAGCGCATCTTGATATTAAAGAAGAAGCGAACTGGGATTGGTTTATCCTGCTTGTTGCCAAGACTGGCATGAGGTTTTCGGAGGCGCTTGCAGTAACGCCGGGGGATTTTGATTTTGCAAGGCAGACCTTATCCATCAGTAAGACATGGGACTACAAAGGCGAGGGCGGTTTCCTGCCCACAAAAAACAAATCGTCTGTGAGAAAGATACAGATTGATTGGCAGATTGTGGTCAAATTTTCGGAACTGATAAAAGGTATGCCGGAGGATAAGCCTATATTTGTAGGACAGGATAAAATCTATAATTCCACGGTAAATGATGTGCTGACAAGGCATTGCAGGGCGTGCGGCATTTCTGTAATCTCAATTCACGGGCTGCGCCATACCCATGCCTCCCTGCTGCTTTTTGCGGGAGTGTCAATTGCAAGCGTTGCCCGCAGATTGGGACACGCAAGCATGACAACAACGCAGAAGACATATCTGCACATTATTCAGGAGCTTGAGAATAAGGATGTGGATTTGGTGATGAGGACGTTATCAGGATTATAAGATTGGGAAACTTTTAATTTTAGTATGGAAACGCTTACGCTGATTTTTTTGTCAGATTTTCCGCCGTCAGTCTGAAAGTGACCATTTGCAAATTGCCCCATTTTATCATATAATTGTCCTCGAAAGAAATTGAAGCTTTTGCCAAAAGAGAGGTGAAATATATGCGTTTATATCATGGAAGCAATATTGTAGTTGAAAAGCCGGAGATTCGTGAAAAACTTCGCGCATTAGACTTTGGAGCTGGATTCTATTTAACTTCTAGCAGAGAGCAGGCTATAAGATGGGCTAGAACAGTAACCAGAAGGAGACGAAAAGGCAATCCAGTACTAAATGTTTACGAATTGAAAGAAGAACGGATGAAAGAACTAAAGATTCTGCTATTTAAAACTGCAAATGCCGAATGGCTTGATTTTGTGGTGGCAAATAGAAAAGAAATACCTGTTAAAGAGGTATATGATCTGGTGATTGGTCCGGTTGCGAATGATGCTACTCTTCCTGTAATTGATGATTATATGGATGGAAAATATACAAGAAATCAAGCAGTAGAAAAATTGCTGCCACAAAACTTAACAGATCAGTATGCCTTTTTAACAAAGAAGGCATTATCATACTTAAGCTTTGAAGGAGACGATATAATATGAGTCAGGTAGATGCAAGAAAACTAGATTTCTATGACCGTCAGGTTGTCCAATTGATTATTGATAAGTATGGTATAAAAGAGAGAGAGGCAGTGCGAAATTTTATTGAATCCGAAACATACCAAATGTTGCTTGATGTTGAATTGGATATTTATAAAATGAGTCCCCATATTATCTTTGATATGTGGGAAAGTGAAAAAGTCACCGGAGATCCAAGGAATTCGCAATATATAAGGGAGTGATAGGAATGTCGAAAGAAACGCAATTTTTTATTTATCTTATAGAGCGATATGCGGAAAAAAAAGGAAGTACGGCAAATCAAGTTTTGCATGAATGGGATAAATTGGAACTTACGGATTTTATTTATGATATGTATGAAATATATCATGTGGAAAGATTGCAGAACGCTTTCGACGATATTGATGAATTAATGTTGGAAAAGCAAGCATGTGGAAAGTGACTGTTTGCAAATCCCCCTATTTTATCATATAATAAACCTCGAAAGCAAAAAAGCATCCACCATGACATAAGAAACCAAACGAGGAGGAAAGGATAATGATAGCAGTATTTGACAGCGGCGCCTATCTGGTAAACGGTACAGAAGTGATTCCCGACAGCCCGCAGGCTTTAACCGAAGTGAGAGCAAAGACGGGCAGGGAGACCACCAAGGAAGCAGCCAGGCAGGAGACGATTGCTTACGGCATTTTAAAAGACCATAATACATCCGACAACATGGACAAGCTTAAGATCAAGTTTGACAAGCTGACTTCCCATGATATCACATTTGTAGGAATCATCCAGACAGCCAGGGCATCGGGGCTTGAAAAGTTCCCTGTCCCCTATGTGCTCACCAACTGCCACAACTCTCTGTGCGCAGTGGGAGGAACCATCAATGAAGATGATCACATGTTTGGACTTACCTGTGCAAAGAAATACGGCGGTGTCTATGTGCCCCCTCATCAGGCAGTCATTCACCAGTTTGCAAGAGAGATGCTTGCAGGCGGCGGCAAAATGATTTTAGGTTCCGACTCCCACACCCGGTACGGCGCGCTTGGAACCATGGCGATGGGAGAAGGCGGTCCCGAGCTGGTTAAGCAGCTCTTAAATCAGACCTATGACATCAATATGCCCGGCGTAGTGGGCGTCTATCTGACAGGGGAACCGGTGAAAGGCGTAGGTCCTCAGGACGTTGCCCTTGCCATTATCGGAGAGGTGTTCGCAAGCGGTTATGTGAAGAATAAAGTAATGGAATTTGTGGGACCGGGCGTGGCTTCCCTCAGCGCCGATTTCAGGATTGGAATCGACGTAATGACCACAGAGACCACCTGCCTGTCTTCCATCTGGCAGACCGACGACACCATTAAAGAATTTTATGAGATTCACGGAAGACGTGAAGAGTATAAGGAATTAAATCCGGGTGAAGTAACCTATTATGACGGCATGATTACCATAGACCTCAGCACCATAAAGCCTATGATCGCTATGCCTTTCCACCCCAGCAACACCTATACGATTGAAGAGCTGAACGCAAATCTTCTGGATATTTTGGATGATGTGGAGAAAAAGGCGGCAGTTTCCTTGGACGGCGCGGTGGATTTCACTTTAAAGAATAAAGTACATGATGGCAAGCTACTGGTCGACCAAGGAATCATCGCAGGCTGCGCAGGCGGCGGTTTTGAAAATATCTGTGCGGCAGCGGATATCATGCGGGGAAGCTATATCGGTTCTGATGGATTCACTCTAAGCGTATATCCTGCGTCCATGCCGGTGTATATGGAACTGATCAAAAATGGCTGTGCGGCAGCGCTGCTTGAGACAGGCGCCGTGATGAAGACGGCATTCTGCGGTCCCTGCTTCGGCGCAGGAGATACCCCGGCAAACAATGCTTTCAGTATCCGCCACTCCACCAGAAACTTCCCCAACAGGGAAGGCTCCAAGCTGCAGAACGGTCAGATTTCATCTGTGGCGCTTATGGACGCCCGCTCCATTGCGGCGACGGCAGCGAACAAAGGGGTGCTCACGGCAGCAACAGACTTTGACGGACCGATTCAGAAATATCAGTATCACTTTGATGCAAACATTTACGCAAACAGAGTATTTGATTCTAAGGGAAAGGCGGATCCTTCCGTGGAGATTCAGTTTGGTCCGAACATCAAGGACTGGCCGGCAATGACAGAACTTCCCGAGAATCTGGTTCTGCGCGTGGTGTCCGAAATTCATGATCCGGTAACCACAACGGATGAACTGATTCCCTCCGGCGAGACGTCCTCTTATCGTTCCAATCCTCTGGGACTTGCAGAGTTTACCTTGTCCAGAAAAGATCCTGCTTATGTGGGACTTGCCAAGGATATCCAGCTTGCCCAGAAGGCAGTGATGGAAGACAAATGCCCCGTAGAAGTCAAACCGGAACTAAAACCGGTGATGGATGCAATCAAAAAGGATTACCCCCAGGTGGACAAGAAAAATACAGGATTTGGTTCTACCATCTTTGCAGTAAAACCCGGCGACGGCTCTGCCAGAGAACAGGCGGCATCCTGTCAGAAGGTGCTTGGAGGATGGGCGAACATTGCCAACGAATACGCAACTAAAAGGTATCGCTCCAACCTGATCAACTGGGGCATGCTTCCTTTCCTGATTCCGGAAGGAGACCTTCCTTTTAAGAACAAAGACTACCTGTTCTTCCCGGAAATCCGCAAAGCAGTGGAAGAAAAGGCGGATGCGATCAAAGCATACAAAGTAGGCGAGGAAGGACTTACCCAGTTTACCGTGAAACTGGGCGAACTCACAGACGAAGAACGTCAGATCATCCTGAAAGGATGCCTGATCAATTACAATAGAGTATAATTACTTAGATGGATAAACCTGCTGATGACGGAAGAGGTCATGGCAGGTTTATTCTTGTAAGTAATAATATAAAAAGTCCATAAACAAAAAGCAAATGGTTTTTATCTGGTAAATAAGATGCTATAATACTGGTAAAATCAAAGGGATAGTAAGGAGAAACTTATGACAAAGTTTGAAGAGCTGCAAAATATTATAGCGCGCTTGCGCGCTCCTGGAGGCTGCCCGTGGGACAGAGAGCAGACGCATTTTAGCCTGAAAGCCGCCTGCATCGAAGAGGCAGCAGAGGTAATCTGCGGCATTAATATTTTAGAGGATACCGGCGATTCGGATAATTTAAAGGAAGAACTTGGAGATTTGCTTCTGCAGGTAGTGATGCATGCACAGATAGCGAAAGAAGAAGGTTTGTTCACAATGGATGATATTATTCAGGGCATCAGTGAAAAGATGATCCGGCGCCATCCCCACGTTTTTGGAAAGGAGACGGCAGCTGATTCGAGAGAAGCGCTGGATAAGTGGAGCGATATAAAGAAGAAGGAAAAGGCAGGGAAAGAGTGGGCGGAAAGCTATCTTCCAAGCGCTTTTAACGAGACAAAAGAACTGATTGACACAGCGAAAAAAAGGAAGGGATTTGAATAGAACCAGGGATTAAAAAGGAGTTTCATCCCGGCATAGTTTGGGGAGACGCTGCAAATTTAGAAAAGTGTGAGATTATGACGAATAAAGAGATATTGCGGATTGCAATGGAGCAATCTGCCCGGGATATTAATTGCAAGGCATCAGATTTTCTTTGCAGCAATCATGTGATTGTGAGGTCGGGTTTGGGGGCTGATGCACGAAAGTATTATAAAGAACCCATTTCCTGCAACCTGATTTCCTATGGAAATAACATTGTTGCATCGGTGAGAGATGAATATAAGGAAATCGTAGAGGAATATATAAATAAATTTGAATTTTATCATTGCTTTGAAACACCTAATATGCATTGGCTTGACGAGAGATTATCAGAGAAGGGGCAAAAGGTTTGTTTTATGGCAGAGTATTATTTACCTGATGTTGAAAAACTATATGCTTTACCATGCGATTTTGAACTTAAAATCTTAAAGCAGCCTGATTTTGAAAGTTTATATAAAGCAGAATGGAGCAATGCACTGTGTGAGGATAGGAAAAATTTGGATATTCTCGGTGTGGGAGCATATGCTGATGGAAAACTTATTGGGCTTGCGGGCTGCTCAGCCGATTGTAGCACCATGTGGCAGATTGGGGTGGATGTGCTGCAAAAATATCGAAGAAAAGGGATAAGGTGCCTTTTTATTGTTCTGCATGGTCTAATATCAGATCTGTGCGAAATGCCATTAAGAGCGGATTCATCCCAGCATGGGTAGAAATGACAGCAAAGCCTAAAAATATAGTTGATGAAATGAATCAATAGAAGCCAACTATTTTTCACTGCCCACCGCATTAAATTTATCCATCATCCCTGCAATAAAAACACCTGCCGCGAGGAAAAACACATTGATAAGCCCGCTCCTGCTGGAAAGCGAAAGCCCCTCAAAAGGAACAATCATAACCGTAGCGGCAATAATAATCCCCACAATACCATGGAATGCCTCCGAATAATGCACATCAAACAAGGCGTTGACCGCCTTTGACAGAAAGACGATTGTAATAACGCCCCCGATTCCTCCTGGAATCAGCACTTCCGCAGCCATATGCCCGATACCGTCCACAAAGGGCGTATAAAGCCCCAGAGGCATCAACAGCGTGGAAAAACTCATCCCCGGAGCAATGATACTAAGCGCCAGACAAAAACCGCAGAACACATACCACACAAATCCAGGCACAATCGTTACGGATGCCATGCGCAGACCCATTAGCAGCGCAAAAACAAAGGCCATAGCCAAAACCATAGAGACAAACGACCTGCCTGACCTCCCACAAAGTCCCGCTTCCTTCCAAAGCGAGGGCAGCATCCCCACAATCAATCCCACAAAAAGACAAACCGACGGATCCGGATACTTCTCCAGCAAAAAAGCAAGCAGATTTGCAATTCCCATAAACCCAATCACATACCCCAAAATATAAGGCAGAAGCCGCGGAACATGACTTTTAAAACAAGAAACCGGATTTGCCAAAAACTCCATAAGTGGCTTATACACCCCAAACAAGACACTCAACACCCCGCCGCTAATCCCCGGCAGCACAGCCCCCAACCCAATCAAAGCCCCCTGCAGAACATGCACCAACCCTCTAACCAAAGCCTTTCCATCAATCCTCATACCAACCCAATCCTTCACCACATCCCTATACCTAAACATATGTCACATCCCCCCCATTTATATTACTAATTTTCTAATACAACATAATACACTTATATCCTTTTGTTTGGAAAAGCATAGGCATAGCACAGAGGAAGGCGGCAGGATAAGGGCGGAAGCGGGGATGGAGGATGAAGAAAAGCAGGGAGCGGACGTGGG
>ERZ808040.1868-NODE-1868-length-13153-cov-4.883145_pt1 | contig 13153 bp, 13 predicted proteins | sample MGYA00380191_ERZ808040 | MGnify/ENA primary metagenome ERZ808040 (study PRJEB31490, sample SAMN06133395) | mouse gut metagenome | isolation source: J6 | host: mice | place: China: Chengdu | collected 2015-05 ... | reverse complement strand
AAGGTTAAAACGTTTCCGGAAAGTTTTTACCCGTTATGATAAGCGCAGTTCCATTTTCCTTTCTGTGGTTATGCTTGTCATGATTTTTGACGCTGTTTTTATGTGAACAGGCTCAAGTTTTTAAACACGCTTTAATGGATTTGAAAAATTAGGAGGAAAAATGAAAAAAATATTAAGATTTTTTATTTTGACTACAACTTTATTATGTGTTGGATGTGGAAAAGAAACTCCAAACCGACCGACTCCAAGCCCAACCCTGACCTCAATTCCAACCCCAGATAATTTTATGCCTACACCAACGGAAGAACCAAGGAAATCATCTAAAAACTCATCCCTTGATATGTCTGTTATTACAACAGAAGGGGAACCGATTTGGGCAAAAGGAGTTCAATCGAGAACAAAATTGTTTCAGCACTTAAATTTGGATGGTATTGGTGATGCGGACGATGAGGCTTATGTCAGCATCTATCAGTTTGGTGATTATGGGGATAGTATTACTGTTCTTAGAATTCATCTTGGAACCGGGGAAACAATGTCAAAAATTTTTCCTGTTTATGGACCTTATTCATTCCAAACTGGAAAATTATTCTCTGAAAATAAAGATGCTATTATTTTAGATATTGAAGTCCCAGAAAGCAATTATGATGCAGCAACTGTATTTGCTGTAGATGTTTTTCCGGTTGGTGGTGATCCATTTCCAGTATCTATTGTAAGACTTGATACAACAAATAGTACAATTCCACTAATTCATTCAGGTACTCAAGTCATAGATATAGAAGGTTCTTCCTTACAGGGTTTGGAAATTCCTTCTTGGAATCCAAGTGATAAACGCGATGAACCAATTAAAAATGTTTTTTATTGGAATTCAACAGATCGCGAATGGTCACAAAATACAAAGTAGTTGAGGAAGATGAAAAATTATATGTGTATTGTACGTTTTAGAAAGTATGAACAAAAGCTTGAAGTAGATAAATTCTATTATCAAGTTTTTATTCATCCTAGAGCCTGTTCACATAAAAACAGGCTCTAGAATAACAAATATTTAAGATTGACAACAGTTTTGGTTGATTCGGAGGGGAAAGGATAACGGCAGGTTTGCTTTGTCCTTTCCTTGCATTATGTTCTAAGGCTCACATTTTATGATATTTTCTGCCGCAACAGGAGAAGAACATGATTTATATTATAGATAATATATCGAATTATTTAATATACTTATTTATAATTCATTTTGGATTCCGGTTAAATCCGAGACGATATAAACTTTTTATCGGTGCGTCTGTGCTGATGATGCTGTTAGCCGGTTTATTTAATGCATATTTTGATATAAACTCCCCCTTTGTTTATATGCTTTGGAGTGTTGTTTCCATAAGTTTATTTTTTGAGGAACGTCTGGGGCAGCTGTTCGTGCTGAGCGCCGCCATTATGTATTTTACCGGAATTGTTGATACCTTCAGCGTCATGTTGATACAGGTTGTGATGATCGGCGGGGGAATGGAAGGCACAGATATCGCATGGTGGATGGAAACCGCTTATTTTCTTTCGTTTTTAATCTATTTTTTGGTATACCGGCTGCTTCTTAAAAAAAACGAAGTGTACTTGTGCGATATACAATTAAAATATCGGTTTGCACTTTTGATACAGGGCAGCATTTTTCAAATGTTTTATAATTTCGTTTTTGTGTTCTTTGATGAAAATCATGCAATGTATGGCAGGGATGCATATGCCGTATTTTTTATCAGTATCGTCGGCGCGATTTACTCTATTTTTCTTACGCTGGGTCTTGCGATAAAAAATATCCTGTCGTACAGGCAGAATCGGGAACTTGCGTCTTTTATGCAAATGCAGAAACAGCAATATGATTATCAGCTACAGCAGTCAGTGGAGGTAAGGCGTTTCAGGCATGATCTGGTAAATCATATTGGTGCGCTAAGGGAGCTGGTAAATCAAAAAAAGACCGAGGCCGCCAAAGAGTATATTGATACGATCTGGAAGCTTTCGGATGCGTTTGATTTAAAGATCCGCACAGGGGATCATTTTCTTGATGTTATTATGAATTATTATCGATACTTGGCGGAAAAGGAAAATATCGAGTTTGTTGTAACTGGCAGGTTGACCGAAAAAATGCATCTTGAGATGTTTGATATCACGACGCTGATGGGGAATATATTGCAGAATGCAGTGGAAGCGACGAAAAAAGCACCCGTTCCAAAGATCTGGGTTGAGCTTATCGAGCATAAGAGAGAAATTTTTATTGTTGTCGGCAATCGAGCAGCAAAAATAATCAATGCCAAAAAGACTTTCTTTGTAACATCAAAGCCAGATCGGGAAAATCATGGATTCGGACGGAAAAATATTGCTGCGGTCGTTGATAAATATCATGGTGAATACCATGTAGAATCCACTTCGGAACACGGGGAGGCATCGTTTTGGATCCGTGTTGCGCTTCCAAGGGAGGATAAGGTATGAAAATAGGGATCGTAGAGGATGAGGTAATATGGACCGATAAGATACAGGCGGTGATCGAAAGTTATTGCAGGGATAAAAATATTTTGTTCCAGATCGAATCCTATCGCAACGGAAGGGATTTTATGAAAAATGCAGATGCAGATTTATTGTTTTTGGATATTGAGCTTGCAGAGAATGAAAATGGTTTTGGGATCGCGGAAGAATTGATGCTTTCGGGAAATGCATGTAAGGTTTGTTTTTTGACTTCACATACCGAATTTGCACGGTCAGGTTATAAGGTGAATGCTTTCCGGTACATTGATAAAAAGCATTTGGAAGAGATCTATGAGGCACTTGATTTTTACTTAAAAACCAGGCTTCAGGATCGGGTTATTTTTTGTAATGACACCGAAAGGAACTATGTAAAGATAAAATTGAAGGATATTCTGCTTGTTGAAACATATGGGAGAAAGCTAAGGTATTTGATGTTGGATGGAAGCGACCATGTCTGTGAAGGGAGGATATCCGAAACAGCGCAGGATTTGTCTCCATTCGGTTTTTTTCATGTACAGCGGTCATACATTGTCAATCTGAAATATATTGAAAAGGTAAACGGTCATGTGATCACACTTTGCAGCGGGCTGCAGATCGCGGTCGGAAGGGCTCACAGCAAGGAGTTCCGGAAGGAATTTTTTAAATGGAGAATGTGCTTTGGCGATTGACCGGTGCCGTTTGCGCAAAAATCCTGTCGTTTATGCAAGCGGTATTTTATTGTCTTTCCCACTGTGATAGGATTAAGCCGTCGATGATATTACGATAGGAGGATCATAGGTATGAAAAAGAGAATTTCAGGAATTTTATTTGGGATTGCGGCGGCCGTTTTGTCCATGGGATGCGGAAACGCCAAAACCGGGAATGCAGGCTTCATGCAGAATGATGATGCGGGGAACGAGACGGGGAAATATGGAAACCCTGGGGATGATGTGCAGGGAAAGGAAAATGGATCTGTTTCAGATTGGCCGGAAAACAATATACAGGCGGTTGAACATGCGGATTGCGAAATGACGGCGGAGGAACTGTTCGATCTATTTGTCAACGGTTCGATCAGTGCTGTTGACCCCACGGCTCCGACATCGGAATTTTATATTACGGATTTTAAAATGGACGCGGAAGAATGGGATTCATATTTCATCGGAGAGAGGGTCGATCTTGACAATGACGGGGAAAACGAACTGGTTATGAACGGCCCTTATGGCGGAATATATTTTGATGCGCGTGATAACAAGGTATATAAGTTTGCTGGGGGCGATGGCACTGCTCTCATTCTTTCTTATACTTGGTATCGTGGAGATATATGGATTATGTATAGCAACAGGTCGAGCACAGGAATTGAATTCTATCATATGGAAAAATATGAAGGAGCTGACAACTTAGTTGCAGAAATAAATTTCGGAGAAGAATTTGACATCAATAATGCAGAGGCTGGATTGCGATATACATTAAACGGGGCTGAAATTTCTTATGATGAATATACAGCATTCGCCAGCAAGATTTTCGCTGCCGAAGTAGGTACGAGCTTACCACCGGCTAAAACCTCAAGTTCCGGGTCGGATGGAACCGATGACGGAAATCATATATTTTATCGGACGGGAATAACGGATGGGGACCATGGAATAAAAGAGGATGCACTGGAAAATTACATAGGAGAATATGATTATTCATCGGATTATGAGACCGGTAAGCTGATGATTCAAAAAACATCCGACGGATATGATATCTGCGATTATGAATCGGAATCCTCCTACCGTTTTTTGGCGGATCTATCGAATGTGGAAGCCATAGAAAATAATATGATATATATTAAGTATCCCGAACGGGTGTTTTCGGATGGTGTCGTTGATTTTCACTATTATATTTTGGAATGTCGTGAAGATGATATCAATGTGTATCACACAAATTCCGTGCTTGACGAGGCACGGTTTTTATACCGTGCGACAAAGAGTTTGGGATATTGACTGGGATGTAACCGGGCTGGCATCGGATTATGGAGCGATAACTTATTTGAATTAGTTTCTTAATTTAGATTGTGAAACGAGAGAAACGGGGTGATGGAAATCAGAAGAATCGCGGCGAAAATTTTAATGGCAGGTGTTTTGCTTTTTCCAAGCATTCTTTCCGCGTGCCATAATGGGGAGGAAACGGAAGGTGTGAATGTAGAAGCAGGGATATCCTCCGGGGAAGCCGGATGGCCGGAAAATAAGCCGTCTGCTGACGGGGAGGAGTCGCCACTGGATTCGGCGGGCGAAGAAAATATAACAGACGGGCCGCAGGAGGATATTTGGCTCTCGGTAAAAGAATCGGGACTTCCGGAAGCGCTGACAGAAAATCCGTTCTATGCGAGGGCATATGGGAGCAGCACCCTTTTCTAAACCCAAGCGGGAAATTATTTTTAAAAAGAAAACAGGGTGGGGATACTTGGCAGGCGAGGCTTCTTGACTTTGACAGTGTGATACCGTACTGGGAGGAGAACGGACCAGGCATCGCATTTGAGGATGAGGAGCGCGGTATGGTCATGTTTGGTTGGTGGTACACGGTATTGGCGGTGACGGAGGACGGCGGGGAAACGTGGGAGTAGAATGGGTATAGATTCAGGAAAAGCTTTTTGTACAGGGCTTGACAGGGAAGAATCCACAGGTGTACACTGGGAGCAGGAAAATGCAGCATCCGGACAGGAAAAACCACGCATTTGAAAAATGGCGGAGAGGGGGCACGCTTGGTGGAAGGTTCGGGAAAGAAATTAAAAGCGTTCTATGTGATGCGTTATCTTCTCACGGAATCGGATGAGGCGCACCCGGTCACGATGGAACAGATCATAGATTACCTGGGGGAGAACGGTATCTCGGCGGAACGAAAAAGCCTGTACGATGATATCGAGGCGCTGCGGGTCTTCGGGCTTGACATCATCGGGGAGAAGGTCGGCAGGAGTTACCATTATTACATCGGTGCGCGGGATTTTGAGCTGGCGGAGCTGAAACTTTTGGTAGACTCCGTGCAGTCCTCCCGATTTATTACCGTGAAGAAAACAAGGGAGCTGATCAAAAAGCTCGAGGTGCTGGCAGGGCGGCATAACGCGAGACAGCTGCAGCGCCAGGTGTATGTGGCGGAGCGTATCAAGGCGATGAATGAGAGCATTTACTACAATGTGGATGCGCTCCATATGGCGATTGCGAACAATGTGCGCATCCATTTCCAGTATTTCCAGTGGACTGTGCAGGGCAGGGAGGAATTGCGCCATGACGGGAAGGTTTACGAGATCAGCCCATGGGCGCTCTCGTGGACGGACGAAAATTATTACCTGATCGGTTACGATGGAGAGGCGGGGATCATCAAGCATTTCCGTGTGGATAAGATGTTAAAGATATCCCAGACGGAGCTTTCGCGCGAGGGGAGGGACCGCTTTGAAAAATTTGATATGGCGGTCTACGCGCGCAAGATGTTCGGTATGTATGACGGGGAAGAGCAGGTCGTAAAACTTGCGGTAAAGCGGGAACTTGTCGGGGTCATGATCGACCGTTTCGGCAGGGAGATTTCGTTTTTGCCGGCGGGGGACGGATGGTATCAGGTAAGTGTCAGGGTCGCGGTCAGCGGGCAGTTTTACGGCTGGGTCATGGCGCTCGGCGCGGGGGCTAAGATCGTGGGACCGGGCCATGTCGTGGAAGGGATGCGCAAGGAGATACACAGATTAAATGAGCAGTACGGGATGGGGTGACCGCAATGCGGTAAATTGCTTGACATAGCCCGGAAATCATTATATAATAACAGATGACAACCGAATAGAAGGAATGTCTTCAAGGCAGGGTGAAATTCCCGATCGGCGGTAAAGTCCGCGAGCGTGTCCGCGCTGATTTGGTGAAAGTCCAAAACCGACAGTATAGTCTGGATTAAAGAAGGTGTATTGAATTTGTCAGTGTCATTCTGGCAGTATGCACTTTTTTATTGTTCCATCCAATGCCTTGCCGACATTTTCTATACACCTTTCGATCACAACACCGAATGGCATTCCATGCGTTTCGGTGTTAATTTTTTTGGAGGTGTTTTGAGAATGAACGGTAAAACAAAAAAACTTACAGCGGCTGGTATGCTGGCTGGCCTTGCTTACGCTGCCACCGCGGCGGGGCGCGTTCCCCTGATACTTTTTCTAAAGTATGACCCAAAGGATATCATCGTTGTGACCGCAGGACTGGTGCTCGGACCGTGTACCGCGTGTTCCGTCTCCCTTCTTGTTTCGCTTGCGGAGATGTTTACGGTCAGCGACAATGGCATACTTGGCTTTTTGGCAAATGTCATTTCCAGCTGTGCATTTTCCTGCCCGTCCGCATGGATTTACAGGAAAATGCGAAAATTACAGGGGGCTGCCGTTGGGCTTTTTTGCGGGTGGGCGTGCATGGTGCTTGTGATGATGGCCTGGAATTATCTGGTTGCGCCTATTTATATGGGTTATCCGGTGGAAACGGTCGCAAAATTGATGCTCCCGGCGTTTTTGCCGTTTAACCTAATAAAGGGAGGGATAAATGCGGCGGCTGCGTTGGCTTTGTATAAACCGGTTGTTGTCCCCCTGCGGCGCATTTGTATGACCGAAGCAAACCCGTCAGAATGAAGGGTTCAACCGCAGGTTTATGTAAAACCATTTGCTAAAATCTGCCTTATGTGCTATAATAGCTCCGTGATTTGTGAGAAAATGTAAATGGCGGAACCGACCGTGACAAAGGGAGCCCTCGGCGGGCGGCCTTACGGGATGGGAAGGTTTTTTTACGGCCAGCGCGTTGTCTGCCGTAGCGCCATAAAATGCGGTCGCACGCAGGTGCGGCGATACGTGTGGGAAAAAGAACAACAGCGCAGAAAAGAGGAGTGAAATGCAGGAATTTAAGCCAGTCAAAGAAGGAAAAGTACGTGAAATCTATGATATTGGGGAGAGCCTTGTGATCGTGGCGACGGACCGGATCAGTTGTTTTGACGTGATCCTGAACAATAAGGTGGAGAAGAAGGGCGCGGTGCTCACCCAGATGTCGAAATTCTGGTTTGACATGACAAAGGATATTCTGCCGAACCACATGATCTCCGTCGATGTAAACGATATGCCGGAGTTTTTCAGGAGCGGGCAGTTTCAGGGAAAGAGCATGCTCTGCAAAAAGCTTGAGATGCTGCCGGTGGAGTGCATTGTGCGCGGGTACATCACAGGAAGCGGATGGGCAAGTTATAAGGAAAACGGCACGGTGTGCGGCATCCGTCTGCCGGAGGGTTTAAAGGAGTCGGACAAGCTTGCCGAACCGATCTACACGCCGTCCACAAAAGCGGAAATCGGAGATCACGATGAAAATATTTCTTTTGAGCAGAGCGTCGCTTACCTTGAGGAGCGATATCCGGGCAAGGGAGCCGAGTATGCGGAAAAGATGCGCGATTACACGGTTGCACTTTACAAAAAATGTGCCGAGTATGCACTGACGCGCGGCATTATCATTGCGGACACGAAGTTTGAGTTTGGGCTTGATGAGGAAGGGAACATCGTGCTCGGGGATGAGATGCTCACACCGGACAGTTCGCGCTTCTGGCCGGCAGCCGGGTACGAGCCGGGACACGGGCAGCCGTCCTTTGACAAGCAGTTCGCGCGCGACTGGCTCAGGGCAAATCCGGGCAACGACTGGACGCTGCCGCAGGATATACTGGAGAAGACGATCGCAAAATATCTGCAGGGCTATGAGCTTTTGACAGGGAAGCCGTTGGAATAGGGATTTTTTGCGCGTGCCGGGCGGTGCGTGCAAAATTTTAGTGAAAAGGGGTATCGTACGATGATAAAGGAAAGATTGGCGAAATTGCGCGCCCTTATGGAGCGCGAGGGGCTTTCTGCCTACCTGGTCATGACCGAGGATTTCCACGGCTCGGAATATGTCGGGGACTATTTTAAATGCCGCAGGTATATGTCGGGTTTTACCGGCTCGGCGGGAAGCCTTCTGGTGATGAAGGACATGGCGGGGCTCTGGACGGACGGGCGCTATTTTCTTCAGGCGGAGAAGGAGCTGGAGGGAACGGGCATCACGCTGTTTAAATTGCAGTGTGAGGGTGTGCCGAGGCTGTCGGAGTTTTTGGCAAAGAACCTCCCGGATAACGGTAAGCTCGGTTTTGACGGCCGTGCGCTCAATTATAGGACAGCGCAGGCGTTCGGGAAGCTCTTTGAAAAAGAGGGAAAGAAAATTACTTTCGTGTACGAGAAAGATCTGGTTGGGGAAATCTGGGAGAACCGTCCGGCGCTCTCGGCAAAGCCGGTGATGATGCTTGATATTTCCTGCACGGGGAAATCACGCGCGGACAAGCTCGCCGATGTCCGAAAGGCAATGGAGGGGAAAAGGGCGGATTATTTTGTCCTTTCCTCACTCGATGATATCGCGTGGCTGCTGAACATCCGTGGCGATGATGTGACATGCAATCCGGTTGTGCTGTCCTACCTTGCGGTGACGAAAGATTCCGCCACATTCTTCGTCAATGAAAAGACATTGTCACGGGAAGTACAGGAGGCACTTTCGGCGGACGGTGTGACATTTGCGCCGTACGATGCCGTGTACCGTTATGTCGCAGATATCCCGGACGGCAAGTCGCTCTATGTTGATGATAAGAAGACGAATTATGCGGTTATGATGAACCGGAGGGAAGGCGTATCGCTCCTGACAGGGGACAATTTTACGCTGCTGCCAAAATGCACCAAGAACGCCACCGAGGTGGAGAATGAGCGCAAGGTGCACATCCGGGACGGTGTGGCAGTCACGAAGCTGATCTACTGGCTAAAGCACAACGTCGGGAAGCTTCCGATGACGGAGCTGTCGGTAGCAGAGAAGTACGAGGAACTGCGCGGAGGGCAGGAGAATTACATGGGACCGAGCTTTGAGCCGATCATCGGGTACAAGGAGCACGGGGCGATCGTCCACTATTCGGCGACGAAGGAGAGCGACGTGCCGCTTGCACCGGAGGGGATGGTGCTGATGGATACCGGCGGGCAGTACCTTGAGGGGACGACCGACATTACAAGAACCGTGGCACTAGGGCCGGTCACGCAGGAAGAAAAGGAAGCGTTCACGCTTGTGCTGCGCGGCAATCTGAACCTCGCCGCGGCGAAGTTTAAGTCCGGGATATGCGGCGCGAACCTCGATTATCTGGCGCGCTTCCCGCTGTGGGAGAAGGGGCTTGATTACAACCACGGCACCGGGCATGGGGTTGGCTGTTTCCTCAATGTACACGAGGGACCTGTCAATATCCACTGGAGGATTGGCGATCCGGGCAAGAGCCATACACCGTTCGACGAGGGAATGGTGGTCTCGAATGAACCGGGTCTTTACCTTGAAGGGAAATTCGGGATCCGCACGGAGAACCTGATCGTCTGCCGGAAAGCGGAGAAGACGGAGTACGGGCAGTTTTTGAAATTTGAGACGCTGACGATGGTTCCGATTGATCTTGATTTAGTGCTCACGGAGCAGATGTCCGCGCATGAGAGGGAGCTGTTAAACGGATACCATGCGAAGGTATATCAGATGATTGCCCCGCATCTGGACGAAGAGGAGGCTGCCTGGCTGAAGGAAGCGACGCGGGCAGTATAAAAAAGCCGTGCGTGGCAAAACGGCTGTTTTGACGGTTTATGATAAAAAACATCCCGCAGGTGGGTTAATCCTGCGGGATGTTTTGTTTTTGCTGAAAAAATTTCGGAAAGCCGCCTGTAAGATTACGCGAGCTTGTTGACAGCCTTTGCCAGCCTGGAAACTTTTCTCGCTGCGGTATTCTTGTGGTAAATGCCCTTTGCGGCAGCCTTGTCGATCGCGACAACAGCGGTCTTTAACGCGGCAGCGGCAGCGGTCTTATCAGCAGCTGCAACAGCAGTATCCACCTTTTTGATCAGGGTTTTTACTCTGGACTTTACCATCTTATTTCTCAATGTCTTCGTCTCGATAACTTTGATTCTCTTCTTAGCGGATTTAATATTTGCCAACTTGTACACCTCCAAACGATTTTGTTTTTTCGCATGAAAGTTTTCGGGGAATCCGGACACGGACGTTTCCCGGAAAACATACTGTTAAATCATAAATCATTTTATGTTGGATGTCAAGAGAAAAATTGCATAAATTTATCGGTTATTACGAAACCTAGTTTATATTGCGGAGGGTTTGGCTGCATGGATGCAGAAGGAAAAAAGATATCGGAAAGAAAAATCCGGAGAAATGGAATAGAGACGAGAGGAGTGGAATAGTATGGAAGGAGAAATTCGGACCGACTTGGCGCTCGAGATGCAGGAGAGGTTTACCGAGGACGATGTCGAGGTTTCTGGGGTGGCTTTAACAGAGGATTTCTGTGAGGACGGAAAGATGCGTGTCACAAAAGTGGAAATTTTGGATGAACACGGTGCGCAGGTGATGAAAAAGCCGGTCGGGACATATATAACGATTGAGGCGGCAAAGCTGTTTTCCGGGGAGGAGAAGGAGCGCCGGAAGGTGAGTGAGGAAGTCGGCAGGCAGTTGGGGCTTTTGTGCGCGGATAAAAAGATCTGTCAGGTCTTGGTCACGGGACTCGGGAACCGCGAGGTAACACCGGATTCTTTAGGACCGCTTGTGACCGACCAACTTTTTGTGACAAGACATCTTCTGCGGGAATATGGGGAAGGTTTTTTAAACCGGCAGTTGGAAAAGGAAGAGGATGGGACGGAGGTTTCTTTAAGTGCCGTAGCTCCGGGGGTAATGGGACAGACCGGGATGGAGGCGGTGGAAATCATTCAGGGGCTTGTAAAGAAGATTGGGCCGGATCTGGTGCTGGTGGTTGATGCGCTTGCCGCAAGGAGCGTGGAGCGCCTGAATACGACTGTACAGCTGACGGATACAGGAATCTGCCCCGGTGCCGGGATCGGGAACAACCGGAAATCGTTGAACAAGGAAAGCATCGGCTGCCCTGTCATTGCCATCGGTGTGCCCACGGTCGTGGACGCGGTGACGATTGTGCGGGATTCGATGGAAGGGCTTTTGCAGGAACAGGGTTTTGAGAAAAAAGAGATCGGGCTTTTTTTGCGCGGGGTGGAGGACATGCGTAAAATGAACACCATGTTTGTCACACCGAAGTCGATTGACGAGGAAATCCATCAGATGAGCCGCACGATCTCGGAAGCGATCAACTACTGCTTTTTCGGTATCTGAGGAAAAAAGACAGGATTTTACTGAAAATGGGGAGGAAGATATGAGGCGGAGGCAGAAGGAGAAATGGAAAAAGGTGCTGGTGCTCGTCTGCGGCACCCTGTTTTTGGTGTTTGGACTGCGTGCGCTCTCCGGGCTGGCGCAGTCCGCGCTGCGGCAGCTTGTCCCGGAGGGGGAGGGGCTGTCTGGCGAGATCGGGGAAGGGATTTTGCTGACAGACCGTCCCCTGTTTTCCTACCTGAGATTCCAGGAAAATGAGCGGGGACCGTTCCGCTTTATTTTGGAGAGGGTTCTCGACCACAGCCGTTACATATTAGCTGCCGCACCGGAAACGGATATGGCGGCATCCCTATGGGACACAAAAAAGGGCAATGAAAATACAGGGGGGAAGGGTGAGGCAGGCCAAACCAACGAACGGGCGGATGCGGGGGAAGGGGTGACGCAGGGCGATGAACTTGTACAGGTGACGCAAGGGCTGCTTGAGAGCGTGATGTCAGAGAATGCGGCATATGGGGATTATCTGCCGATATCCTACGCGAAGGGGGAGGTGGAGGCTGCCACAAAGCCATCCAAGGTAACGGACAATTTGCCGGCGGAGTCGCTGCCGACCGAAACATTGCCTGGAGAAGGGCTTTCAGGGCAAAAAAATCCGCTTGAGGCCAAGCTTTTGCTGGAAAATAATTATTGTATACCGGATCTTGCCAACCCGGATTATCTGATCTCAAAATATTATATTGTTGATTCCATCACCAGCACACTGCCGGAGCTTTTCAATGGGAAGGAAATGCTCTCGAAGGATCTTTCGATCGCGCCGGCAAAAGAGGGGGGCTACCAGATCCTGATCTACCATACCCACGCATCGGAAGGGTTTTGCGACAGCAGAAAAGGCGAAGTGATGGACACCGTGCGGGGACCCGGGGAGGCGCTGGCGGAATATCTGCGAGGGTTTGGCTACACGGTCTACCATGACATGACGGCATATGACAGGAAGGACGGCAAGGATAACCGGAATGCTGCTTACAGCACGGCACGGCCGGAGATCGAGGCTTTTTTGGAGGAGCATCCGGAGGTGGAGGTTATTATTGACCTGCACCGCGACAGCGGGTCAAAGCGCGTGGCGACAGTGAATGGGAAAAAAACGGCGCAGATCATGCTGTTTAACGGCCTGTGCCGCAACGCATCCGGATCGATTGATTACCTCCCGAACCCGAATCTTTCCGGGAACCTTGCGTTCAGCCTGCAGACGAACCTGATCGGGCGCGTGCTCTACCCGGATCTAATGTTCCGCATCTACCTGAAAAATTACCGCTACAACCAGCATTTTAGGGAGCGCTGTATGCTGATCGAGCTTGGGACGGATCAGAATACGGTGGAGGAGGCATACAATGCGATGGAGCCGCTCGCTAATATTCTTGATATGGTGCTGCGGCAGGAGGACAGAGCGGGCTGAGAGGCGGACGGATTTTACGGCATTTTGGTCTTTATGCGGG
>ERZ808040.1867-NODE-1867-length-13158-cov-6.216956_pt1 | contig 13158 bp, 11 predicted proteins | sample MGYA00380191_ERZ808040 | MGnify/ENA primary metagenome ERZ808040 (study PRJEB31490, sample SAMN06133395) | mouse gut metagenome | isolation source: J6 | host: mice | place: China: Chengdu | collected 2015-05 ... | reverse complement strand
GCGCTGATTTGCCGTCCGACCAAAGGGAGGACAATTCCTTGGCAAATCATGTGCACGCCCCGCGGGGAAACATGTCGGAACGACATGGTATAATACCCATAAAAAGTAAAACAAGCACAAACCACGCAATACTAAAATAACTTTCGGAAAGGACGAAGACCATGACAACAATAGCAACCTCGAATCCCACTCCAACTCCGCTCCAACCCCACTACCTCACCGACCTCCACCACTACCTCACCACCTCCCCCACCCCCTACCACGCCATCACCTCCGCCACCGCCCTCCTTGCCGCGGCGGGCTTTGAGGGACTCACTTTCCCGACCCCATTCACCCTCCGTCCCGGCGGGAAATACTACCTCACCCCATACGACACCATGCTTTTTGCTTTCACCGTCGGCACCGCTGACCTCGCCGCCCAATCATTCCATATTGCGGCGGCGCACACGGACTATCCATGCCTCCACATCAAACCGGCTCCGGAGCTTGCGGCGAACGGCTACCTCCGGCTGAACACCGAGGTCTACGGCTCACCAATCCTCAACACTTGGCTTGACCGTCCGCTTTCCCTTGCGGGCCGCGTGGCGCTGCGCAGTGAAAAAACCTACGAGCCTGAACTCCGGCTATACGACGCAGGCAGGCCACTGCTCACTGTCCCGAACCTGGCCATACACATGAACCGCAAGGTCAACGAGGGCATTGAGCTTAAAAAGCAGTCCGACCTCCTGCCGCTGTTCGGTTTAAAAGCAAAGGAAGGGGAAGAGGCGGATGCGCAATATTTTCTCGAATTTCTCGCCAAAGAGCTTTCCTGCGCAAAAGAGGACATCCTCGATTTCGACCTCTACGTATACAACACGGAGGAGGGATCCCGCATCGGCGTGAACGGTGAATTTTTCTCGGCACCGCGGCTGGACAACCAGACTTCCTGCTATGCGCTTTTGCGCGCGATCGCAGACGGAGGAAGGGAGGACGGCATCAATGTCATTGCCCTGTACGACAATGAGGAGGTTGGGAGCCGCACAAAGCAGGGTGCGGATTCCATGCTGCTCATGCTTTTGCTTGAAAAAATTTACGCGGCGCTCGGCATGGATAAATCCGCCTTGAATGACGCGGTTCTGCGCAGTTTCCTGTTTTCGGTCGATGTGGCACATGCGCTGCATCCGGCTCATCCGGAAAAATACGATCCGGTGAACCGCGCACTGATGAATGACGGCGTGGTGTTAAAGCTCAGCATCAACCAGCGTTACACCTACGACGGCGAGGCGGTTGCGGCGGCGCAGCAGCTCTGTGAAAAAGCGGGGGTGAAATTTAAGAAATTTGTGAACCATGCTGATATGGCAGGTGGGGGGACACTTGGACCGATTATTTCTTCCTGGCTGCCGATGAAGACCGTGGATATTGGCGTGCCAATCCTTGCCATGCATTCGGCGCGGGAACTGATGGGGGTTGAGGATGAGGAACATTTGATCCGGATGATGACAGCATTTTTCTCGTAGGATAAGCGGCAAAATTGGTTCCATGCGGCGGCAGCCCCCTGCAAATGGGGGCTGCTGTCTGTTTCGGAGGTATTTTGGGCAAATAGGGTTCGCTGCAGCGTCATCTGATATTGAAATATAGAATTTTTCCCTTTATTTTATGATGGAAATCTGCTAAAATAATGAATATTGGTATGTCTGAAAACACATTCCTGCCAAATGCGTGGGAGAAAACATGCTCCGGGTTGCACGTTTGTGCAGATAATCATGCTTTCCGGCAGCGCCATCCGCTCCATATCCGGGAACTGTGCGGCTTCGGCAGCTGACCGTGCTTTCTGCCGGCGTTATCTGACCCATGTTTCGGATTTTTATGGTTCCGGTTCCGGATTTCGCCCGTGCGGCTTAGCAGCTTTTTCCGGTGTGACTATCCCGGATGTCACTAATTTGCCCCGCAAAGTGGAGGCTATTGACAGGCTTACATTTTAAGGGAAGAAGTTTTTGGACATGTCCTAACAATAACAGAAACGAGGTAAATGATCAATGTCAGACTGGAAGAAGAATTGCGCATGGTACGAGAGCGCAGTATTTTATCATATTTATCCGCTTGGGATGTGCGGAGTGGAAAAGCACCGCGCGGATTTTGACCCGCAAAACGGCGTACGGCAGCATTTTGCGCAGATGGAGCAGTTAATCCCGCATATGAAGCGCCTTGGCATGACGGCGCTCTATATCGGGCCTTGCTTTGAGTCGGAGGGGCATGGTTACGAGACCGTCGATTACTACAGGGTAGATGCGCGTCTGGGTGACAATGCGGGCTTCCGCCATTTTGTGGATGCCTGCCACGCAGCGGATATCCGCGTTGTCGTGGACGGTGTGTTCAACCATTCCGGGCGCGGCTTTTTTGCCTTTGAGGAACTGCGCAAGCACCGCGAGGGCAGCCCGTACCGCGACTGGTACTGCAATGTGAATTTCGGCGGGAATAATGAGTTTAATGACGGTTTTTCCTACGAGGCATGGCACGGCTACAATATCCTGCCGCGCTTAAATCTCTGGAATCCGGCGGTGCGCGGTTATCTGCTTGATGTGATCCGCTTCTGGGTGAAGGAGTTCGACATTGACGGCATCCGTCTGGACTGTGCGGATGTGCTGAACTTTGATTTTATGAAAGAAATGCGCCAGCTGGCGAACACGGTAAAACCGGAGTTTTGGCTGATGGGTGAAGTGATCCATGGTGATTACTCGCGCTGGGTCAACCATGACACACTGCATTCGGTAACCAATTATGAGCTGCACAAGGGCTTGTATTCGGGACACAATGACCATAATTATTTTGAGATTGCGCACACAATCCGCAGGTTGTTCGGCAACGGCGGCTTGGTGCGGGACGGCAAGCTTTATACTTTCGTGGAAAACCATGATGTGAACCGCCTGATTGATAAGGTGAAAGACCCGGCACACATGAAAAATATTTATCTGATCGCGTACACGCTGCCGGGCATTCCGTCGGTTTATTACGGAGGGGAGTTCCGCATGCACGGTGTGCAGGCAAACGGTTCGGATGATGGCATACGCCCGGCGGTTTCCCTTTCGGATTATACGGCACTTGCAGCAAAGGAGCAGGCTTTCGTGGAGTTTCTGGCGATGCTTGGACGCGCGAAGGAGGAGCTTGCGGCGCTCTCGGTCGGAAGCTACGAGGAGCGCGTGCTGACAAACCGTCAGTTTGCGTATGCGAGGGTCTGGAAAGAGCAGACCGTGCTGGTGGCGGCGAACAATGACGAGAATCCTGCGCGCGTGAACATCCGCGCGGAGGACGGGGAGTACGTGGATTTTGCATCCGGAAAGAAATATCGGTGCGGGAACGGGAACGTGTCGGTAGAACTGGCGGCACATGACGGGATCATACTTGTAAAGGGCGGCTGGGAGTTTGCGGGCGATAAGCCGGACGTGGATACCAGGGCGCAGATGGATACCGTCGCGGGAGTGGAGGTACAGAAAAGTGCAGGCGCGGAGCAGGGGAACGGAACAGGTGCGGATGCAGCTGCGGAGGCAACGGAAAATCCAGGTTCCGCTTGCGGCAGGAATACGGCATCAAGTGCGGCAAATGCGGAATCACAGGCGGACATGGATGCCAAATGCGGCAGTAGTGCGGAAGCAGTCACCGACATCAAATCACAGGCGAGCGCATCCTCCCAATCCATCCATACGGCAGGAGCCGCCGCGGGCGGGCGCATCACTCCGCTTTCCGGCCGGACGGAAGGCCACCGCTTTTTCGGTATTCTCATCAAAGAGAGTGTAAACACCGAGGATATTCTTGACGAGATTACCGTATACGGAGCCGAACTCCGTAGAACAGACACAAAGCCGCGTTATCGGACAGCACTATATTTTACGGCGGATGCAGAGGATTTCCCGGACAAACTCTCCCGTGTCATGATTGCCGATGCCGACCGCGGGGGCAACTGGTTCGCGGATTTCAGGGGCGGTGACAGAAAATATATTGTATTCCGGGACAAAGTATTTTCCTACCGGATCGGAGATGCCGCAGCAAAGGCGGCGGTATGCGAAGAGTGCAGGAAGCTCGGGGCGAAGGATGAACAGATGAATTGGGGCGAACAGGAAGATCTGTAAACCGGGAAGGGATAGCGAGAAACCGAAACTTGAAAGTCCACCCCCAAAGTTAAAATTTAGAAAGTCCAATATTTAAAATCCGAAATCAAAAAATATGAAATCGGAAAGACATAAATTCTGTAAAAAGCGAACCCAAAAAGCATAAAACAGCGGTGCTTTGGCGCGGCTTTAAAAGGCGCACCATCCGCAAGAAAGGAGAATGCATGGTGTTTGGCATGGTTGGTTTGGAGAATATTTCGGGCGGCGATTTTTTTGAAGTGCTGCAAAGTCTGGTTTCGGTCTGTGTTCCGGACGGCAAAGCAGCCGCAAAAATTTTGTCGGACTACTCGGTATTGTTTTTGATCCTTGGCATTGCGGTGGGGATTTCTCAGTGCTTTTTTGGCTATAAACTGCGCAAAATCTGGACGGCAGTTCTGATGATCATTTTAGGGGGGCTGGCCGGCGCGGCTATTGCGACCGGATTTTCACTTCCGGTTGCGGCTCTGGTGGGGATTACGGCGGCAATGGCGGTTATCGGCGGGCTGTTCGGATATTTTTTGTGGATCACAGGATGCTTCTTACGGCCGCTTGCCAGTGTTTCTGTGGTCGTGTTTTCCCTGTTTGTGGTATATGACCTGCAGACGCTGGGACTGATTATCGGCCTGGCAGCGGGGCTGATCGTGGGCATTTTGGCGGCAGCGTTTTACAGAATTGGCCTGCTGCTTTACACCGCTGTGTTTGGCGGGCTTTTGGCGGGGCAATGTATCTGGGAGCTGACAGGGATTGCACTTTGGTATCCCGCGCTTATCATCGGCGGGATCCTTGTGTTGGCAGGCTTTGGCGTGCAGATGTTCGCGAATTGGAAACCGAGGGAGGCAACTTCCGGGAAAGATGCCGTGATAGATCCGGATGCGGCAGGATTTCAGGCGGAAATCGCGGCAGAGACCGCAGCGGCGAAGGATACCGCGGGTACGGACAGCGTTTGGGCGAGCGGTTCGGCAGGCGCTTCTGGTGCGGCGGGGGCTGAGGCACGGCAGGGTTTTGCAGGCAGCGAGGACAGTGGCTTGGACGGGAAAAACCCTCTTTCTTACGGGACAGGTGCAGTACCGGACAGTTCTGTAACCCTGTCCGGCGGTGTTGACAACAATACCACGAATCAAAGCCCTGCTCCCGAAACAGCGGGTGTTTGCCCGTCGTGCGGTACGCCGTACAGCGCAAGGGCAAAATTCTGCATGCAATGCGGTTGCAAGTTGTAGAACGGGAAAGAAAGACTGACGCAAATGAGCTTGAGTCAGAAGAATAACATATCTTTTTGAAATGTTACGCAGTTCAGAGGATATGCTTAAGCGATGATATGGGAAAACATAGGCAGAAACGGGGAAACTGGTGATTATACAGGTTTTTTATTCGATTTTATAAACATTTGTAAGAAGCTTTAAAGATGGTAATTGTCTATAAAATCAATAAAAGGCATAACACTGTAATGCAAAAGGAAGTGAATGTTCATGGGCGGGGAAAAAGAAACGCGGGAACGCCTGCTAGACAGCGCGAGATCAGAGTTTTCCGAAAAGGGTTACACCAAAGCTTCCCTGCGCAAAATATGTGCGGGTGCGGGGGTCACAACGGGTGCACTGTATTTTTTCTTCCGGGATAAGGAAGACTTGTTTGCCGCGGTTGTTGAACCGCCTCTTCTGGAGCTTGGGCAGTTTTTGGCGGAGCATTTTCAGGAGGAAAGGGAAATGCTTCTCCCGTTCATGACATATGGTCATGTGAGCGGTGACCACGACGAGTTTTTTGCCGCGCTGATCCATCATATTTATAAAAACCGCGGTGCGTTTATCTTACTGCTCACAAAATCGCAGGGTTCGCGTTTTGAGAGATGTGTTGACGAAATGGCTGGTGTAGTCGAAAAAAATTATCTTGCCGTGGCGGCGGAAATGGAGAAGGTACTGCCAAACAAGCAGGTAAATGCCGGCATGCTGCATTGTCTTTCCTATATGGTCATTGACGCGTTTGTCCGCCTGATCACCCATGAGCCCGATGAGGGAAGGGCGCTTGCGGTCATGAGCCGTGTCATGGATTTCCTTGTTGGCGGCTGGATGGATTTGATGCTGGAGGACAAGCCCGGTGTGTGAGAATGGGAGTTCAGGATAACGAGGCTGCGGTAATAGCCGGAGCCTTGTTCTATAACAAAAACATAACAGTGTTATGTAAGAGGAGGGATATGATGTATTTGGAAGTGGCGGATCTAAAAAAAAGTTATGGCAGGGATGCGGGGCATACCGAAGTTCTAAAGGGCATCACCATGGGGGTGGGGCGCGGTCAGATGTGTGTGATCCAAGGTGCGAGCGGGAGCGGGAAATCAACGCTCCTCAACTGTATCGGAGGGTTGGAAACGATAGATTCCGGCTCTGTGAAGGTGGACGGACACGAGATTTCAGGACTTGGCCCGAATGCCCTTGCCGATTATCGGCGTGACAATCTCGGTTTTATTTTCCAGTTTTACAATCTCGTTCCTGACCTGACGGTGCGCGAGAACATCCAGGTCTGCGAATATCTTTCTGCCCATCCGCTTGACCTTGACGAGTTATTGGAAACGCTGGGACTTACCGGGCAGCGCGACAAATTCCCGCCGCAGTTGTCGGGAGGACAGCAGCAGCGGTGCGCAATCGCGCGGGCGCTGGTCAAGAATCCGAAGCTGCTGCTCTGCGACGAGCCCACGGGCGCTCTGGACTCCAAAACTTCGCGCGATATTCTCATGCTTTTGGAAAAGATCAATCAAACGTACGGCACTACCATGCTGATCGTAACACACAACAACGCCATAAAGGATATGGTTCATAAGGTGATCGTGGTCAGGGACGGGTGCATCCGGGAAGATTACATCAATGAAACCCGTATCCCGGCGGCAGATCTGGAGGATTTATGACGAACAAAGTATTGAAAAAACGGATTCCTCGCGGCATGAAGGAAAATTTGCGGCGGTGGCTGGCGCTCTTTCTGATGACAGCAGCGGGGATGTATCTTGTTGTTTCGGTTGTCGGGGCTGCGGAAAATATCATCACGGGAAGCCGTAAATCCGCAGAAGAAAACGGCGTGGAAAGTGGTGGATTTTCGACCTTTGTCCCGCTCACGGATCCGCAGGAAGAGGCACTGCGCGGTCTTGGGATCACCCTTGAGCGCATGTTTTCGGTGGATATCCGTCTGGAGGACGGTTCGGTATTACGTCTGATGAAGAACCGTGTGGAGCTTAACCGCGTTGTGACTGTGCAGGGCAGAACTGCGGAGAGGGAGGGTGAGATCGTTCTTGAGAAACGTTACTGCGGGGAGCACGGCTATGTTGTCGGAGACACGTTTCGAATTGCGTCTACAGATTTTTTGATCACCGGGATCGGATCGACCCCGGATTATGACCTGCCGGTTCGCAGCCTTTCGGATATGTCGGTGGACAGCCGCTTTTTTGGCACGGCGTTTGTCACATCCGAACAGTATGAAAAAATCCTTTCGTGCGGCATGGGGGGAAGTGAGGCGTACACTTACGCCTACCGGCTGGAAGGCGGCGTGACGGACGAAGAAGTGAAGCAAGCGCTGATGGAATCCGGATATGCCAGTCTCACGATGTTTGTCACTGCAAACGAAAATCCCCGGATATTGGCGGCAGCGGGTGACATGGTGATGAATAAGGAAGTTGGGCTGTTTGCGGGGGTAGTGGTGCTTGCGCTGTTTGCGTATGTGATCTCGGTCTTCCTTGTACATCAGATCAACCGGGAATCGAATGTGATTGGTACGCTGTATGCTTTGGGGGTCAAAAAGAAAGACTTGCTGCTTCACTACATAACATTGCCGACGCTGGTCACCCTGTCCGCCGGGCTCCTTGGCACGGCATTTGGGTTTTCTGGGCTTGGGATGGCGCGGCAGGCAGCAAGTGCTTATGCTTATTTTTCCATACCGGTATTTGACGCGGTTTACCCTGTATATCTGATAATTTACGCGGTGATCATGCCCCCGGTAACTTCTGTCACCGTGAATGTCATCGTGATCAACAAACGTCTATCCCAAACGGCACTTTCCCTGATCCGGAACGAGAAAAAACCTTCAAAACTCCGTGCGGTAAAATTAAAGGGGAAGCGTTTCGTGCGCAATTTCCGCATACGGCATATGCTTAGCGAAACGCGCACGGGGATTACCGTGGTCATTGGAATGTTTATCTCTCTGCTGATTTTTATGCTGGGGCTGAATTGTCTCATCCTCTGCCAAAACGTGAGATCGGACAGTGTGGACAGTACGAAGTATGAGTATATGTATACGCTGAGGCAGCCTGAAAAGGCGGTTCCCGCGGGGGGTGAGCCATGTTATATTCACCCGCTCTCAAAGACAGGGTACGGCTACACGCTGGAAATATCGCTGATGGGGATTCGCAGCGGCAACAAGTATTTTGACGCGGAACCGTCCGGAGGGAAAAACCATGTTGTTCTTGGGGATTCAACTGCCACAAAATACGGGCTTGGGGTTGGGGATGAATTTCTTCTGACTGACAGCGCGTGCGGGACGGAATATGTGTTCACGGTGGAAGGGATCTGCAGTTACTCGGTGGGTCTGGCGGCATTTATGGACATTGGGAGTATGCGGGAGCTTTTTGGGCAGGAAGACGGTTATTACAATATGCTGCTGTCCGATGAAATGCTTGAGATTGACGGCGGCAAGGTGCACTCAGTGATGACGCGCGCCGATGTGGAGCATTCCGCGGCGGTCTTTGTCGATTTAATGCTGCCGATGGTCGCTATGATGGTCGGTGCCTCGGTCATTGTGTTTTTCATGGTGGTTTATCTGATGATGGGAGTAATGATCGACCATGCGGGTTTCGGGATCTCGCTGATCAAGATTTTCGGGTTCCGGCGGGGGGAAATACGCCGTTTGTACCTTGACGGAAATACGGTTCCCATTGTCTTTGGTGCCCTGCTTGGCATACCGGCCTCGAAAAAGCTGACAGACGCGCTTTATCCTCGCCTTGTCGCGAATGTTGCCTGTGGGATGAACCTGCATTTTGGCTGGCATGTTTACCTGCTGATTTTTGCCGGGATCATGTTGGTTTACGGTATTGCCAGTGCGCTGCTCATGAATAAGATCAATCGGATCACCCCGGAGCAGGTGTTAAAAAACAGGGAGTGATGTCCGGGGAAATAACGCTTTCTCCGGAGGAAAAGCGGGGATTGCCGTTTCGGCGGCAAGGAGCTGAACGGGTATGTTTTTGTGCGGTAAGTTGTGCCGGAAGAGGATAAAATTAACCCTTGACGTGCATTGATGCGGTAAGATATACTTGGCATAAAAAGGCCGAGGACTGGGCTGCAGGCACGGTGCACGGCATTTTCGACAGGATTACAGCGACCTGGAGCCAGAAGATCAGCCAATTACAGGTGAGTACGCACAGGGACAATAAAGTACTGCAGCATCTGACCGTGAAAAGCAGATTTCAGGAATGCGGTGTGGTTTGTGTTGCGGATGGCACGCTGCAGGCTGCGTATGAAAAGATCAGTCAGGATATTCGGATCGCCGGACAGGAAGGAGTTTACCGTATGGAAACAACCGCGCAGCGCTCCGTCCGGCACTGCCTCGCCATGCTTGCACCGTTTGAGGCATCGGATGAGGAGGCCAGGGAAGGGCAGGAACAGTTTTACATTTTTATGCGCTCGCTTTATGAAGGAATGTATGGGGAACCGGAGGCATGGTTTGTTTTTCCGGCACCTTATGAGGAATATATCAAAAAGACCGCAGGGGAAGATAAGCCAACAAAGGAGAGGGTGCACGCGAAGGATTCGAGGGAGAGTACGCTGCGAAATGTTTTCCAGCAGGCAATACAATTTTACGCCATGTATTTTTATAACCTCGGCATTCAGGCGGAGCATATCGGCAGGGATCCGGGCGCGCTGTTTGTGACAAAGGACGCTTACAAGGGCATTTTGCGCAAGCTGGGCCGGCTTCACGAACCGCAGTATAATGCGCAGAGGCTGGCGGTGTTAGAACGCCTGGGCGTTTGTGTAAAGGAGGAAGAGGGCGGGATAGTGCGGATCTTTAACGCCGCGCGGCCGCGCATGATGGAGGGTATCCGTTACTTGTGCGGGGCACCGGAGAGCAAATATAAATGGATGAATTTTTTGCGCATGGATTACAAAAACGCGTATTCCCCGGTTCCGGAGGTGGAGGATATCTGCAAGACGTTGCCGGAAGCATATGCCGCGGTAATAAAGCGCCTCGAGGGCGTGCTTGCGGGCAGGAAAATCAAGGTGCAGGTGAAACCCCTGCGCGGGATCGTGTCGGATTTTTGCTGGAAGGTTGCCTATGTGCAAAAGGGCAGCAACATCTGTGGGTTCTATGCGGACAATGAATCTTTCATGCTCTGTATCCATTTCAATAATTTTATGAATATCAGCAAGTTTGCGGAAGTTTTGTACGAGGAAGACCGTGGGCTTTTTGCGTGGTTCCGGGCGCAGTTCCCGGAGAGACTGTGCAAATGCCCGAACAACCGGAGGGTTTCGTTCCACGGCGAGGAGAGGCGCATCTGCGGGCTGTGCAGCCGGGCGGAGATCCTGGATCCGGCACCGGAGGATGTGGAGAGGGCGCTGTATGTGCTGAGGAAGTACCGGGGGGAATAAGGAATAGCCGCAATGCAGTTGAAATCCGGATTGCGATGTGGTAAGCTATAAAAATATTAGCACGGTTTATGTATGATTATAGTTATACCGCTTCGGCGATATGATACGAAATTTGGGAGAAAGGGTGATCTGATATGACGAATACAGAATTGGCAAGGTCAGAAAAAACAGGGAGGGCGACAATATTTTAACCCTCCCTGTCAGAATGGAGGAAAAATCCGGAAAACTGGTTCCATGCTCCGGGGGAAACGTGATTTGGCAGGTACCGACAGCGAAGGCAATACAGGGCGCATGATATTGTTCAATAGCACTTTTGACAAGGAGCGCAGTATAAGCCGATTCATCCGCAGGTTTGAACTTACTCTTGCCGATGGCAGCGAGATAAAAGAAGATATACCTTCATTAAAGCACTTTGCCGCACTGGAACAGGTTCACACTTGGCTTTCATCGAATGGTTTTATTGTCGTGGAAGAATACGGCGACTATGACCGCAGTCCGATCAGTGAGGGCAAAAGCATTCTGGCTTTTGCCCTTTATTACTTACAGGTGAGCCATCAAGAAGCGGGAGCTGCAAAGTCCCGTTTGGGCAAGAAACAGCAGAGAATGCTTTCGGTTCTGATATTAGGGAAGATATCCAAAGGGAGGGATACAGGTGAAAATTGATTTTGTAAAAGCAAATACAAAACGATATTTGGATTTGGCGGAGGAAATCTACATGGAAGCGTTTCCGGCGGTTGAGCGGAAACCGTTCTCGATGCTGGTGGACGCGCAGACGAAGGGAAATGTAGAGATTTTGATGATAAGGCATCGGAAGGAAGGGGAACGGCCGGAGGGAAGGGGGTGCCGGGAGGCAAAAGAAGAACCAGAGGCAAGTGGAGCACACAAAGATGGGGAAGTCTTGGACAGGACAACCAGAAAGGATGTACCGGGACAAGCGTTGGTGGCGCAGGATAAGGAATCCGTGCTGGGTGAGATCATCCTTGCCAGATACGCGGATGTCGTGCTTTTGGACTATTTTGCGGTCGCCGCCGCATTCCGCGGCCATGGCATCGGCGCGCAGGCTTTGGGAGAATTGCAGAAACGGTGCAGGGGAGAGCGGCTGGTATTAGAAATCGAAAGCACAAAGGTGGACGCGGACAATCTGGGGCAGCGGTGCTCGCGCAAGGCTTTTTATGAGCGCTGTGGGATGCGCACACTGGATTATTCGGTGATGGTGATGGGCGTTGAGATGGAAGTGCTGACGTTCGGCTGTGAGGTAGGATTTGGGGAGTACCATGCGGTTTATGAAGGCGTGTTTGGCGCACAGGTTGGGGAGCGGGTATGGTTGGCGGGTTAGGTGGAATATGGTACAGCATGCCATGAAGCGTTTTGTCAAGTGCTTTTTTGAGTTATTGACGGAAAATTTTCGGCATGGTGGGAAACGGGGGCAGAAAAAGGGGCGTAAAACGCGCCTGTGGACGGTTAGAAACCGTTTTCGTGGGTATATATTATAAAACTTACCCTATGGATTTTCGCGTCTGCAACGCCTTAAAAATCAAGCCTTTTCAAGCCCTATTGCGTAACATTCCATTCTGTTCTTTGGAAGAGGTCGGGGGCGCGGGGGCAGAGCCCCCGTAAAACCTACCGACTGCCGCCGCAGTCCCTTGACGGTATGGATAGTCGGAACGGAAAGAGAACGGGGATTGTTTTGGGAGTGAAGATATGCTATACTTTTTTAAGTAAGCAAGAGCAAAAAATGTGGAGGTGTCACTATGTTTTGGAAATTACGAATAAGACCCGGAGAAGATGAACGAAACGTATATGCTGAAGCAGATGAATACGGAATTATTTGCAAGCCGCAGGACTTACAAGTCATTACTGAACGCTTGGATAAGTATATGAAAAAGTCAAAAGTGCGTGGAGCAGGTTTGACAAAATACATTGGGCGCAGTCATCTTGTCTTTGGTACTGGTGAAAAATGGTATGAATGGGGCGCAGGACTTTCATGCTCGAAAGAAGGACGGCTGAGCAATGAGCAAGGGCGGCTGTGGTATTTTGAGCTGCTGCCGAACCGGCATTATTATTTGGAACAAGATACGGTGGAAGAAGTTTATGAATTTCCCGAAAGGAAAGATGTATGGTACTATTTCGTTCTGGTCAAATATTACTGGTACTATGAAGAGAATGGAAAATTCGTGTGCGCTGATTCTGATGAAGCCCGAAAAAAGCGGGAGGCATTTTTTCAAGGATTATTTGACTGTATTGGATTTCCCATAGAACCCTTGTATACTTATCCTAAAGATTCTAACGGTATCTTCGACAAATAGGGGATATTTTGAAAGGCTTTCGTGTTCTACAAGGGCGGCGGTGAGCTTGTCATACTCTGTTTTCCATGTCTTTGTCGGGATTGTGGTCTTGCCGTCCATCACGCCTTTGAGATAATCTTT
>ERZ808040.1863-NODE-1863-length-13173-cov-6.021228_pt1 | contig 13173 bp, 9 predicted proteins | sample MGYA00380191_ERZ808040 | MGnify/ENA primary metagenome ERZ808040 (study PRJEB31490, sample SAMN06133395) | mouse gut metagenome | isolation source: J6 | host: mice | place: China: Chengdu | collected 2015-05 ... | reverse complement strand
GTCAGCTTTCTCAGGACTGGGCGGTTATTTTTTTGTACTGTTACTGCCGATTGTATATCCAAGTCCGAACGCAGTCAATACAAGACTAATTATAGCGATCAGACTGTCAATAGTCATCATTAGAATCACCCTCTTCTTCCATATTTCCGTACCTTGTACGGATCTCTATGTAAACGGAGGGTCACAGTCCCTCCGTAGAGGGTTAACCGCCTACCATCTTGGTAGTTCCAAACAAATATTATCACAATCTGACAGGAATTTCAACCAGTTTGTCATTTCATGGAATATATGGACGGCATTCAAATATGAGTCTCACATGAATCTCACGGGCAAAAATATAGGGCTGAAAATCCTTTATTTTACTGGATTTTCAGCCCAAATGTCCGCTATTCGAACTCTTTTTCCAGTTCGTTGCAAGTCCTGTTTTTCGTTGCTTTTTCTCACAAAATCGTACCATTTTGATGCGTTTTTATCTCTCGTTTATATGGTTTCAAAGCTGGTGTACCCAAATTGTACCCATACCACAAATTTTCAATAATCACCTGTGTGCATCAATAGTTAAACTGGTAAATGCTACTTACAGTAATTCATTTAGATTATTTGCTTGATCTATTGCCAATTTTATTCTCTCTTTTTCTTCTGTAGATAACTTTCGGTTTCCATTATCTAAAAAATATTTTGATAATTCTTTCTATTGTTGTTCTGTCATACTTATTTCCCTCGTTATTTCCAATTCGCTACACACTGTGTAGTAAATTGCCATTTTTCAAAATTCTCATTATTACAACTTAGTCACTTTGAGCAAGTTACAAGACAAACACTGGATTAACCCAATAACCTGACTTCAAGTTATATCAATTAAATTGCTAATATATAATATTATCGCCTATATACAGTCCTACCCCTTTGCTCAAACTTACGATTGCCTGTTCTCTTTTGCTGAAAAACTGTCACTAAATTTAAGTTACTTCTCCCTCCCAGTTTAAATACATTCTGTGCTATCTTCATGGTATTGTGTGCATTTGTTGTAGCATAAATATTTATGTTCTTAACTTGCGTTGGGAGATTTCTTACTTCATTAGTAACATTCTGAACCAATTTCGGACTATCATAGCGATTATGGTCTACAGCATTATCCCTTGATATAATAATCGTCGATTTTGATCTCTTTTCTCTCGGAATCTGATTCATTTCGAGAGGATATGTATCTGCAATAATTATATTTACCTCATTTGGAACATCTTCAAAATTTATTTTTTGCACTGATATGTCATCATCGCTTTTCCTATCTAATTCTCCACAATAATATTTATAAAATGTATCTCTGATAATCAATTTGAATTGCATATAAATTGGCACTAAAATAAGATTACATTCTGTATAGCCAAGAATTTTTGAACACATCCAATACCAAAAATATGGATAATTTTTGTATTCATTCCCCTTATTAAAAATATAATCCTTATTCCACTTTCTTACCACAAACAGCGCAACCACAAAAAGAAATATTCCAATCGCCACATTTCCTTTATTCCACAAAATATAAAAAATATAGTCTTTTAAGTCTTGTGATGCTGATAACTTTGGTATTTCTTGTACCTTATTGGCAATATCCAATAAGCTTGGCAATAATAAAATAATTACCAATCCTATAATTTGAAAAATCGGTCTAATATTCGCTAAAATTTTATTATATATTGATTTCATCCCATTTAACCTCACAAACCAGTTTAGGCATAAAGCACTTTTTCCTCATCTCCCAGACTCTTAGCTGTTTTCTTCCAACAATAACATGATACTGCACTTCCTTAGGATCTTCTTTGGATATCTTCCTCCAGTTAGTCAGATCAATAATTGAATAATGTGGTATATCCTCCGGATGGGTATGCCATTCTCCATAATATGCGTATACCCCATTATGCTTTGAATATAGCTGTTTATAAAATTCTATATGTTCTGAATCTTTTCTAAGAAACTTAGTTTTAGTCCGAATATCCTTTTTCATCGGCTTCGTAATAAATTCAAATATCAAATTATCATTTCCAAGATTCTCTCTTCCAAGAATAATCCCACCGGCCTCTGTATCATAGTTGTTCCATTGGATATATCCATACATCAATCCAATTATTTCATTGCATAGCTTTATTCTTCTATTTTCAGCATTAATTATCACCACATACACCACATTCAGTATTTAATATCTGATTTCCTGTTAATATTTTGATATTTTCTTTTTGACGGAAAAATCTGCCTGATGTTTCTAATCCCTGAGCCCTAAAGAAGCTGTCATCACCTTTCATAGAAACCAGTAGATTAGTTTCCAATTTACCAGAAAAGACTTTTCTAACTACATCTAAGCATAATAAAACTGTTTTTAATGAAATAGTATCCCCATAAGGAACATATGTCTTTCCACACCCTCCGGCACTCTGCACTATTTCCTGCCCCGATTTACAGTATGACGACTTATCATATAATTCTCCCGTCTGATCTGCTCTGCCAAAAATGCAATCATAGCAACCCTCATTTCCATATTTGAAATATGCTATATGATTTCCAATTCCATACACTTCATTCCATGCATATATCACTGGTACACTGATTTTATTATTAAATATATATGAATTTATCCATCTGTTAAGATTGTGATTTCCCGTAGCTGAAATAACCATATCGTATTCTTCCAAATCTATATCTCCTTCCAAAACTGCTTCTTCACATTTTTCTGCTAATGACTTAATAGAAACTTTGGGAATGTTCTTTCTTATATACTCTTCAATGGCAACGCATTTATATTTAGATACATACTCCATCCCCAATAAATGTCGAAATATATTTTCTTCCGATAAGAGATCATCATCTACAATCATTAAATCTTCAAATCCGCTCTTAACCAACTCCCATATTAAATACCCACCTATCGAACCACATCCAATAACAAGTATTTTTTTATTTGTATCCTCATTTGGTTGTGCGGTTCTCATCATCAAAAAATTTTTATCCGCTCTATGCACTTCCAGCGGCTGTAAAACACCAACGTCATTGAACCAATATCTATCATTTTCTTTTTCAAGCCTTCCACCTTCGATATAAAAACCAACAAAATTTGTATTACCTCTTGGTTGTTTAATTGCAAAAATAATTACCCTGTTTGAATGTAATTTTAATAGAATATCCGAACTTTCCTTTGGCGACACCCATTTTAATAAATTATTCAGATATTCGATTGAAAGTTCTTTTCTTATATCTGGTGGAAAAATATTCATATCCGGCGATACAATAAAATATGCTGCATTAATTATACTTGCTTTCTCTAAATTCCACTTTTTCAAAATTTCCGAATCCTTACCAGCATAAATGATAGTAGAATACATTCGTTTAAAATATTCCGACTGCTTTTCTTTTTTACGTTGTGGAGTTCTTTCAAATGTGCATTTTATTGTCTGGCTGGCTTCTGATACCGGGACATCAAATTTTAGAAATCTATGTTTCGGCAACTGCCCCCAATAAAGTTCAAACTCAACAAGAAAATCCTCTACATTAGTTCTTGAAAAACCCTTTTCTAAAATATCTTTCGCACGAACTAATGATTCTATTAAGATTCCTTGTATATTCTGATCAATCAAAACTCCTTCCAGATCAAACAGACATATTTTTCCTTTACTATCAATATGAGGTATAAAGTCTATTTCATTATAATTTTCTACATATATATCAATTAAATCTCTATACCATTTTTCGGGTACACAAATTACAATCGGCACCGTTTTCTCTTTATTAATAATCAATTTGGCTCTATAGGCTATTTTATAATGCTGTTTCTCATAATTTCTATATTCACAAACTGCCATAGTTTCCAAAAAACTGCACCTTGACAGCACTGATTTAATATCTATTGAAACCATATACTAACATACCCCTGATGAACTGGTTGGCGGAATATAACGCATCTGCTGCTTAGCTGCATTATCTACCTCTGGAATAGGGAAATCATTACCAAAAATTCTATTCAGTTTCTTACATTGTTCTACTTCATCCGCTTCATTTTTTACAGCTTCTAAATCTGTTACTAAAGTATCAACTTTCTCTTTAAAATCTGTCATATAATTGTCGCTCATCTTTTTAAATACATTTGTGTTCTCTTCAAACTTCAATTCAGAAGGCAAATCGTACTCAATGCTGTATAAATATCTTCCACTTTCAGATATTCCAATAAATTTGAAAAGTTCTTTAATTTCTTTTGCAAAGTTCAAAACTGCATCTAAATCATCATAAATATATTTTTCTTCCAAATAATCATACTTCTTATACACTTCAAATTTATCTACTGCAATCAAAGTAATACCAATACTAGGTGGCTCTGCATTCCCAGAACTGCTAAACTTTTTATTTTTCCATCTCTTGAAATAACGTATAATTCGTCTAAACTGCTCCCTGTCTTCTTTTGCATCATCACCTTTATATTTGTCATTAACATAGTTTACCAACCCCACCGGATCGGATTTCTCCCAACAAGTTTCGTCAGATTCACTGTTTTTACCACGTGCGAGATACATTTGACTGTCTGTATCATCTTTATCAGCATATGTATATACAACCAAATCAACATGATAAGCTGCTTCCCCATCCTTTTTATATGTCACAGTAACACATGGTTTTTTGATAGTCGCCCCATAATCCGTATGATCTTTCAATAAATCGTAAATTTTATCCTTTAAATCCATTGGTGCATAGTCATCACAATTCACTTGGAATCTAAGCCCTACATCAATATCATACTCCTTATCCAAAGGCTCTACACCAAGATACATACTATAGCTTCCCTGATCAAATTTTTTAAATGCTGGAATTCCCTCCGCATTACGCAATATTTCCAGTAGGATATCCCTTTTATCCTTCAGTTCACTCTTCACATCATAGTCCATTTTAATTTTCTCATTAAACTCTTTAAAATATTTCTGTAAACTCATTGTATTCCACCTTTCCTATTTTGTTGGCACTCGTTTGTATTGAGTGCTGATATTTAAATTAGTGTATCACACGTTAATTTTATATTCAAATATAAATTTCTATTTTTTAAGTCAAACTTGTATTCCTAAATTCTGTGTATGTCATCAATCGTAAAATATAGGCTGATTTCCAATGTATCTGCTATTATTCTTCACCTCTTAATGATACGGATAGCGAATTATTCCAGATTTTTCTTCTCATTATATATTATCTGATTTCTCTCTAACTCATTTTGCAATTCCTCCACAGTCGGCAGAACCGTCATATACTTAGATGCAAATATCTGTTCACTTTCATTTAAAACAGAATATTTTACCATCGTTTCGTCTTTGTCCGTACAGAATATAATACCTATCGTCGGATTATCATCTTCCTGTTTCTTCAGGTCATCAAACATACGAATATACATATCCATCTGCCCGATATCCTGATGCGTCAGCTTATGGCTTTTCAGGTCTATCAGTACAAAGCACTTTAAAATATAATTATAAAACACCAAATCAATATAGAAATCTGATGTTTCGGTGCATATGTGCATCTGCCTGTCCACAAAGCAAAAGCCTTTTCCCATTTCCAGTAAAAATTTCTGCAAATGGCTGATAATCGCACTTTCAACATCTTTTTCAATGATTTTATCAGGATTGCTGATACCCATAAACTCCAAGACATATGGATCTTTTACAAATTTGGGCGTTTGTCCTGCTTTATCTGGAAACTGTGTTGAAAGAATACGCTTATAATAACCCGACTTTATATTACGTTCCAGCTCTCTTACAGACCAATATTCATTTGCGGTTTCATTTAAATAGAAATTGCGTTCATTTTCATCATCCAGCCTCATTATCGTTCTAAGATGAGACCAATGAACTTTTCCAAGCATTGAATAACCATATGATTCTTTTGAAAATGTCAAATATAACTGTCTGCAATTTCTAATAGTCGCAACAGAAAAACCCGAACCATATTCACCCGAAAGTTCTTGTGCCAGTCTCTTTATCAGATATGAGCCATATTTTGCCTTAGATGCCCCTTTTTGCTCCTGTTCAACAATTCTCTCTCCAATATCCCAATAAGCATAAGTCATAATATCATTAACTGCCGCATAGGCTGTATTTTTTGCATGTTCCAATATTTCGTGAATATCTCTGTAAAACTGACGTTCTTCTTCACTGTCTATCAAATCTAATTTTGACACTTCTGGACTCCTTCCAATTCGCTACACAGTGTGTAGCGAATTAAAATTTACATTTTTTAAAACTTACCCTATGTATTTCACAATTATTTATGCTCTAATAATACATTTTATCTTGTTATTCTTCTTTAGTCCCATAATTTATAGGCTTTTCTGCAACCATCATCGGCACCGTATTCTCATACTGATATACAAACCCACTTCCCACATCTTCCCCGTTCCGCAAACTATGATAAGTATCACTCAAAAACAGCCCCAGCACTTCATGTTTAATTTCATCATTCTGTAAAAGCAGGGTAAAGAAATCCTGATTCTGCTCCAATCCATCTATCAGCGCATCATCCACATGGTCAAAATACGCAAATTCAAAATCCTGTTCCGAATTATTCTTTGCGCTGGTTTTTAGTTCCTCGGACTTTTTCATTATATCCCGAATCTGCAATGCCGCCTTGATTGCAACATCATTATCATATTGTCTGCCTGTCCTGCTGTTTATCTCTCTGATAATCTGTGAAAGGCGTTCTTCCTTTGCAGGACTCAATACAATATCATATGCTGTGGGCAGCTTCATCACAGGACTTGCGGTTATATTGCTTTTCTTGTGTTCCTCTCCTTTTTTCTGGAGGAATTCAGATGCCTTAATCATGCCATCAAGATTATAGCCTCCCCCTCCGTGATTAATCCTGATATATGCTATCAAATAGGACAGGAAATTATATTTCTTATGCAGCTCCACATCCTCAAAGCAGGAAGCCTGTAACAGAAATTCATAAAACCTAATAAAATGCCTGATGTCTAATGCAATCTGCCCTCTTTTATCATCTGCAAAGCCGTCTATCACACGTTTTGCTTTTTGCAAATAAAAGGTCATCTGCTTTTTGTCCTTCGCTGTATGCGACGATTCATACAATACTTTATTAAAGGATTCCACATCGGCAGGGTCTAAGAAAAAGTATCCGTCTATCTTCGCTTCAATATCATAAATTGCACGAGGTGTAACCGAATTAGACAAAACTGTCTTTGTGTAATATTTGGAAAATGCCGCCACAATGTCCTCATATTTGTTGACAAAATCCAATACGAATGTCTTCTTCTCATAAGGCGGGCAGATACGGTTCAGTCTGGAAAGTGTCTGTACCGCAGTCACTCCATGCAGCTTTTTCAGGATATACATAGCGCACAGTTTCGGCTGGTCAAATCCTGTCTGGTATTTATCCGCAACCAAGAGTACCTGATACTCGTCCTTGTCAAACTCGTCAGGCAGATTTTTCTCTGATATGCCATTCATTCCTGCTTCTGTATATTCTTTATCGTCCAATGGCACCTTACCGGAAAACGCCACCAAAGCGCGAATATTTGTATAACCTTTCTTCTTTGTGTAATCTTCAAAAGCCTGTCTGTATTTGACTGCCCCCGCCCTTGATTCTGTTACCACCATAGCCTTTGCGTGTCCACCCAGCTCCTGCATGACCGAGGTTCTGAAATGTTCTGTAATAATCTCTACCCTCTGCGCTATATTTACTTCATGAAGCTGAATAAACCGGGCAATCTGCCTTTTGGCTTCATTTGTCCGCAAGGTAGGATCGTCCTCAATTTCCTTGTTCAGCTTGTAATAAGTTTCATAGTTTAAATAATTATCCAGCACATCGAGAATAAAGCCTTCTTCTATCGCCTGTTTCATCGTATAATAATGAAACGCCTCTTTCTGTCCCCTTGTATTCTCGCGCCCGAAAAGCTGTATTGTTGTAGGCTTTGGCGTTGCCGTAAAAGCAAACATGGAAACATTCTCCTGTTTTCCCTGTTTGGAAATCTGGTCAACAATCATGTCCTCTGTATCATATACCACTTTATCTCCATTACCAAGCGTCATTGTCACCGCTGCCATATTCTTACCTGCTGTGGACGAATGAGCCTCGTCTATAATGACTGCAAATTTCTTGTTTTTCAGCCCCTTTACACTGTCAACAATATACGGGAATTTTTGTATTGTAGTGGCGATAATTTTCGTATTTCCCTGAATCGCAAGCGCAAGGTCATTGGAATTGCACTTTTCATCCATAACCCGAATCATCCCTGTTTTATGTTCAATTCCCATTACCGCCTGCTGAAGCTGCCTATCCACCACTACCCTGTCCGTACAAATGATAATATTATCAAATATGATTTTGTTCTCTTTATCATGCAGAGATACCAGTCTGTGCGCCAGCCATGCAATAGAATTGGTCTTGCCCGAACCAGCGGAGTGCTGTATCAGATAATTTTGGCTGGAACCCGTTGCCGCCACCTCTGCCAACGTCTTCCTGATAACATCTAACTGATGATATCTTGGAAAAATAACTGTTTCAGAACGCTTCACTTTATCTGTCACAGGATCTTTCTTTTCCTTGACTTCAATGAACATAAATTTGCCAAGTATTTCAATCAGTGTGTCTTTTTGCAGAATATCTTCCCACATATAATACACGCTGTATTTATCTTCATAAATCGGATTCCCCGATCCTGTATCAATCCCCTCTCCCTTTCCCATGTTAAAGGGCAGGAAAAACGTTGATGCTCCGTCCAGCTTCGTAGTCATATAGACCTGTTCCAAATCCATTGCAAAATCCACCAACGCCCCTGCTTTCCACCTGAAAAGTCTTGTCTTTGGGTCACGCTGTGTACGGTACTGATATATCGCATCCTGATAGGACTGCCCTGCTGCATTGCATTTCAGTTCAAATGTCATAATTGCCAAACCGTTTAAGAAGATTACAAGGTCTATCCTTTCCTTGTCGCTTGCCCAGACTTCTTCGGATACAGAAAAAATATTCTGCTCATATAGCTTATTAAGCACAGGGTTGAATGTGGTTGCTGGTTTTGTATACATAAGCTCCAGCTTGTGATTTGCAATTTCTATTCCATGTTTTAATACATCCAGCCTGCTTCCTCTTGTTTTCGTTTCCTCCGTACTGATAACGCCAATAATCGTATTTTCCAAATCGGATTTGTATACTTTTCTGAGTGCATCCATCTCATCAGGCTGTGTTGTATTCAAAAACCGAAAAAGCGCTTCCCTGTCTATTGCAAAAAAGCGGTCATAACTGGCGGACGTGGTTATCTCATACCCGTTTTCAGAAAGTCTCTCTAATATGTAATTCTGGTATTCTTTTTCGGATAATATAGCATTCATGTTTTAGTTCCTTTCTAAACAATTCACTGTTCATTACTGATTTCTGTTTCTGCAATAAACGCTGCTTTTATGCATGAACTTTTTTCCCTGTAACATATTCATATATAATTGTTTTCTTATATTCTTCCAACACTGCTAATTGTTCTTTTTTTCGATTTATTATTTCTTCGATTTCTTTTGTTGTCTTATTTAAATATTCAGCTATTGCAACTTGTTCATTATATGGCGGAATCAAAATCCATATATTTTCAAGTGAAACTGCCGACAAATCCCATTGCCCCTCTCTTATTCCACCTGAAAGCCGCCTAAATTCAATCGCATACATCCTATTTCTCATCAAATAATGAAAATAATCTTTGTATATGCTTTCATCAGAAAATTCATACACATAATACGCAGGGCTTACAATACCATTATAATTTGATACCGCAACCGAACCTTGCCATGCTTTCATTTTATTTATAACAAAATCACCCTTTTTGACATATAAATACTTTGATGTATCTTCTGATGTAACATTATGATTATCCTCTCGGCTATCTTTAGGTATAACTCCAAATTCTCTATATAAAGATAACACCGTTGCGTCACCATGATTTTTTATTGTTTGTCTTTTTAAATGATATTTAAATTTTGAAACATTCCAATGCGAAGGAACTTTGGGTATCCAACCTATGCTACTATCCTTCATAACCACATCTAAATTTAATCCTTTTGATACTTTTTCTGTAATTACAGAGCGTTTGTATTCTTCCAATATATCTATTTCTGTTTGAATATCCGCAAACAGCATGTCTATTTCTGAACATTTTTCATCCAAGAATAAAGATGTTTTTTCTTGTTCACTTACTGGCGGTATTGGCAAATATGTGCTTCCAAAATCGGCAAATGCTATATTTTTTCCATCTCGCAAACTAAGTGTATATGAATTCATCTTACTAATAAAACTTTGATCTTTAAATAAATACTTATAGTAGTTATCACAGATTTTTGTTATCGGATAAAACACCTGATATGCTGGTGACACAACTCCCTCATAAACACAATACTCAAATCCCCCCTGAAAACTTCGCAAACTAATGCAAAAATCCCCCTTGTGAATTGTTTTAAATTGTGATAAATCTGTATTTTCTTTTACTTTGACTGCTGTATTTGTTGTTAATTCTTCAAACAAAGACTGTGGAATAACACCAAATTTCTGAGTTGGAGAAAGTAATTGCAATTCTATCGTGTTCCCTCTATCATTACGCAATGAAAAAATGTACTTTCCCTTAAGAAACTTCCATGAAGCAGGACATTTGCCAATCCAATCAACCCCACTATCCCTCATTTCAGACATATCACTTACCCCCAAACAACTTAGCCACACGTTCACTAACCAACCGCTCCAATTCACTGAATTTGGCTTCGAGTTCCTCACTCGGAATCGGCTGCTGATACTTATAAAAATACCTCGTAAAGGGAATCTCCGCCCCTGTTCTGATAACAGGGTTCTTCGCCTCTAAATTCTCTTCCCAGAATGCTACTGCATCTGGTATATGAGGCAGCACTTCCCTTTTCATATAAGAATCAATATCTTCTTCTACCTTTACGATTTCCGAATCTTTCGTAGACTTATCAAACAGAATGTTCCCTTTCTTATCCTTCTGAATTACCGCTTCCTTGTCCATAACCGAAAGACCTTCCACAATCTTCTGTATTGTCTTATTATCCGCTACATTTGAAAGAATTTTTGTTATTACTGGCATAAATTCATCGGGAGAAAGCCATTTCTGATCGGATACCGACGATTGCAGTGCATCAAGGATTGCATCATACACCGGCCTGTTCTTATAAAAATTATCAAGTGCTTTCTGTTCTTTCCCTGTAATCGCAGTTCCCAATTCCTCCAACTGCGCTACTTTTATTTCATCCCACAGATTTTTTAACGTACCCTGCCGTAGCATTGCCTGTATACTATCCTCTGTAATAGAATAGCTTCTCTGTAAAGGCTGCATTACTGCATACTCTTTGTAAACAAATTCCGTATTATCATAAATTTTACTGTACTCATTTTCTATAAAGTTGGCATATAATTCTGTTATCTTCTTTCTGTCCTCTGGACTAAATTCATTTTTCTTGTTGCCCAAAGGCTTACGCAGTTTATGGCAGATACCGGAAGCGTCTATGAGCTGAATCTTTCCTATTCTCTCTTTTCTTTTGTTTTTTGACAATATCCACACATAAGTGCTGATACCTGTATTGTAAAACAATTCTGTCGGCATCTGGATTATCGCCTCAATCAAATCATTCTCCAATAACCATCTTCTTACCTGTGATTCCCCTGATGCCGTGCCGCCTGTAAAAAGCGGAGAACCATTTTCAATGATGGCTGCCCTTCCCTGTTGGTCATCCAGCTTTGCAACCGCTGACTGTAAAAATAAAAGCTGTGAATCGCCGCCGCTCGGAAGACCTGCGCCCCACCGTCCATGAAATCTTTTTGCATATTCAGCATTTACAGCATCTTCCTGTCCCGCCTTTGCGTCCTTTCCAGACCACGGTGTACCAAAAGGCGGATTTTCAATTAAAAACCTCATCTTTGTACCTTCAAAACAGTCCTCTTTTAACGTATCAGCATGACGAAAATTCTCGGCATTCTGTCCTTTAATCAGCATCTCCGCCAAACCTATCGCATAGGATTGCCCCATCATCTCCTGCCCAAACAACCTCACATCTGCAGAAGGATTATAATGTTTGAGATAGCTATATGCTGTTGAAAGCATACCGCCCGTACCACATGCCTGGTCGCAAACTGTTATAATCTTTCCCTCATCAAAAATGTCATCGCATCCCTCCGAAATCAGAAGCGATACCAACAACTTAATAATATCCCTGCCCGTATAAAACTGCCCGGCATCCACATTCTGATAGAACCTGCCTATCAGATTTTCAAATATGTACCCCATTTTGATACTGTCAAAAGTTCTAGGGCTTAAATCCAGTTCTGAAAATGCTTTAACCACCGAATACAGGCATCCATCCTTGTCCATTTTGTTTATATGCTGCTCCATTTCCAGCTCTTTCAAAATATCCTGCACATTTGCGGAAAATCCTGCTATATATGCCCTAAAATTTGCTGCTACATGGTCAGCATCATTGCAAAGTTCCTGTAACGTATAATCGCTGGTATTATAAAATTGAAAACCTGATTTTCTAAATAATGCTTTTTCTGGGTAGTTCGGATTCTGTTTAAAAGTATCGATAACATCTTTTCTTTTCGCTTCATCATCGAGCAAAGCACATTCAAAACGCCTTATAATCGTCATAGGAATAATAACATCACCGTATTTATCAGGCATATAAGACCCTCTTAATTTGTTCGCAATACTCCAAATAAAGTTTGCCTCTGCTGTAACATCCACAGGGCTATCATCCCACATCACATCTATTGCTAAATTCGCCATTTATTTTTTCTCCTCAGTCATTTGCTTTTTGCCATATCTCAAATCAACAGGTTTTTCGGCATCCTTTGGTATCAGCCACATAGGACCCTTTTTCTCTGCACCTACTATTCTACCTTCATTACACAATGAATTTACTCTTCTTCCGGAAATACCCCACTTTTCAGCTATTTCTTTTACTGTTAAGTATTCCATACCCGTCCTCCATGTTTACAACTTGAACTAATATATAGTATATTCCAACCTTGGAACAATAGCAAGCATATCCTAACGCAATCTTATATAACCTAAAATCCCGATATATTATACATAGGTTTGCGCAAAATCAAGGGTTATTGCGAACGTAATATGTACTAAAAAGT
>ERZ808040.1861-NODE-1861-length-13195-cov-3.606571_pt1 | contig 13195 bp, 10 predicted proteins | sample MGYA00380191_ERZ808040 | MGnify/ENA primary metagenome ERZ808040 (study PRJEB31490, sample SAMN06133395) | mouse gut metagenome | isolation source: J6 | host: mice | place: China: Chengdu | collected 2015-05 ... | reverse complement strand
GAATAAGGGACAGAAAACAACCCCACCCCTCAAGATTGAGGGGCAGGGGAGTTGAATAGGCGAAGCCTATTTTTTATTGTCCGAATTTGCGTTTTTCCTAAGGGAAAACCAGCTAAATCCTCATTCAATCCTAATACATCTACTGTATACTTCCACTGTAACTGTCAATGAAGCTTACGGAGGGTATGAGATGGAAGAGTTCCCATGCGAGGCATACTATTACAGGATCGGCAGAAACGTCCGCAGGCTCCGCCGGGAAAAAGGGATGACACAGGAAGGGCTTGCAGAAGCGGCAGGTCTTTCCATTAAGATGATTCAGAAACTGGAGATTGGACAGAAGGGATTCCGCATGGAAACAATTATTAAGATTGCAATAACTTTAGATGTTTCCCTTGACAATCTCACCGATATGCGGGAAGCGGACAGAAAGCTTACATTCTGGCAGGAAGCCTTTTATGCCATGACAGAAGATAAGACTGATGATGAGATAAAATACGCAGTAGGGATTGTGAATTCCGTATTCAAATTACATAAGCAGTATCTGGAGTAAAGGATGGGGTGTTGCATTGGAGTGAATTGTACACGGTGCAGTGCCCTTTTTTGTCTGAGCTTAAAAAAATAAGAACAATGTTTTTGGACTGATTACAGTACAAGTAAAAACGGAAATACAAAATAGGAACAAACATATCCGAAATTTTTTCAATTAGGTATCTTTATGCCTAACAATTCCTTTTGAGTTTCTGTATCCTAAATATAGGCTTTCCGCCTGAATGTAGGAAACTTGACAACTGAATACCAGTATGCAGCGGCTTTAAGAGGTTTCCCCTTGATAAAGTTGCGCCGGACAAGGAGCTTCGCCATGACCTGCCTGCCCCATATGGGGTAAACCGAAAGACCGTAACAGGAGAAGGAAGGCAGCAAGCGGCATCCGGTGCGGGGCTTCCCATGGCAGGAAGCCCTAAGGGGAGCCATAATGATACTTCTGCCCGATGAGGGCAGCCGGAACAGCACGCCGGAGGACGGGCAGGGAGAAGGAAGCGTTCCCTGCTCCGGGCTATGGAGCGGACCAGCCATCCCGCCCTGCATACTCCCTGCCAGTAGGGGGCTGGGCAAATGAAAATCCCGTATGGGTACTGGCATTTTTATTAGATGGAAAGCGGTGATAGATGGAAGTGATTTTTAAGAAGCATAATAATCCAGCCATTCCATGGAAGCGCATAAAAGCAGGCGGTTATGTTTTTCCATGGGCTGGTTGGAAGGAGGTGGTGCTGGAAATTACGCTGTAAGCACAGGGGATTTACCCCTGAAACTATGCGGGGCAGTCTGGAAGTAAGAAACAGGCTGCTTCCTGTAGAAACCAGAATAAAAAAGAAAGGAAAAAATATGGGAAGAAAAAGGAAATTTTCAAAACTTCTCCTGTTTGCCGCCATGTTATCCACCATTGGCGCAGGGGTATTGGGGAGCGTTCCCCTGCCTGTAAAAGCGGCGGAAGAGGAAGGAACCTACACAGTCAGGTTTGAAGCCTATGAGGGGACCTGTGAGACAGGGAGCGTTTCCGTACCCAAAGGGGAAAGTATCGTCCTGCCGGATGCATCTTATGAAGGGCATTACCTTGAAAGCTGGATGGATGTAACCGAAAGTGGAAATGTGCATACCTTCAAGGCTGTAGGAACTGCCGGGAGTGAGTACACGCCGGAGCGTGACCTGTGGCTTTATGCCAACTGGAAACCGGATGAGGGTCAGGAACCGGGGCAGGACATTACCGTCACTTATGAGGCAAGGATCGGAGATACCGGTTATGAAGAGCTGGAGGAAGCCTTTGCAGATGCACAGGCTGGTGATACTATCACAGTCCTTAAGGATTGCAGGGTATCAGCTACCCTTGAAGTCACTGCTGATAACATCACCTTAAAAAGTGAGGATGCAGGAAACCCGGTGACGATCAGCAGGGAGGAAGGTTTTTCTGGGAAAAACTATGGCACAAATACCGATACCGTCCTGCTTGCAGTGACAGGCGGGAGCCTTACTACACAGGATATCATTTTTGATGGCGGCGCAGTATTGGATGGCGATTTCAATAATTCCGGCAAAGTCTGGAACGGCCCACTGATATACGTGGATGGTGTTTATACCATGGAAAGAGGAACTGTCCTTCAGAACAATTATAATACTGACGGTTATGTAAACGATGGCAGCGGCAGGCCGCTCCACACAGCCGGGGCTTTACATATCGTACAAGGGGGAAGACTTACCATGAATGGCGGGCTGATCCAGGGATGTTATGCGGCAGGGGCTGGCGGCGGCATCCAGTCAGAGGCAGGCTCCCATGTGTCAGTCGCTTCCGGCACAGTAAGGAACTGTTACGCAACATGGGGCGGCGGTATGCTGCTGGGAGGGGATGCAGAGCTTTCCGGCATGACCATATCGGGAAACAGCGCAGGCTCCACAGGCGGCGGGATATACAGCAAGGCGCCCTTCACAGTGACGGACACCCTGATCGAGGGAAATTATTCTGCCTATGATGGCGGCGGAATCTGTACCTACACAGGACACCGCCCTAAGTTCATTAGATGTACCTTTGCCGGAAATGTGTCAGGCAGGGGCAGCGCAGTCCAGACATTAGAAGGGGAGGGAACGGAACCCCTTGAGATACATGACTGTACTTTCAGGGGAAACCTCTCGGAGGAAAAAAGTTATGCAGGCGGCACCATCTGCTACATGAACGAGACAGGGATTATCCTTGCAGGGAAGACTGTTATGGAAGATAACCTCACATTGGGAGTTGATCCCTGCGATATCCTGTTCTTTTATAACACAGGCGCATCCATCCTTCTGGATGAAGATTTTGAGAGCGATTCCACCTTTGTTCTTGGGGGATTCCATGGTGTGATAAAGCCCGGGAGGGTGCTGATTGACGGGGTGAAATACCACAAGGACGCAAGCCCGGAGCAGTTCCCATGGCATACCAGGGATTACTGCACAGAGAAAAGAGGCGAAAACCTTTACCTTGCAGAAGTGCCCAAGACCTATTCCGTCACCTATGATGCAAACAACAGCCCTGCAGGATCAAGCATGATGTGTTCCGATCCGAATAGGTATACCAGTGAGGACACAGTGACCATCATGGACCAGGAGGCGCTTTTCCCTCTTATGGGGAACATTGTAAATTTCGGGTATAACTTTGTCGGATGGAACACAAAGCCGGACGGAACGGGAACCGATTATGAGCCGGGGCAGGAGACAAGCCTTACAGGGAACCTTTACCTCTATGCGAAATGGGAGGCAAAAGAGCCTGTCACCATTACCTATATCTATAATGACGGAGAAGGGAGGACTGACAGCGCACAGGTGATTCCTGGGGCAAATATCGCTTTCCCGGATGCTTCCAGAAAAGGCTACAGCTTTAAAGGCTGGTATGAGGATGAAGCACTGACAGTATTTGCAGGGGATGCAGGGGAAAAACACTATGCACCACAGCAGGACGCTTATTATTATGCCGCATGGGAAAAGACGGAAGCTACAGTTACCTTTGACGCAGACGGTGGGAAGATGGAAGGTGGAGACATTGCTGCAAAGATAGGCGATACCATTACACTTCCCGATTGCACGAAGGAAGGTTATGAGTTTACCGGCTGGTATGATGGAGATACCTGTGCCGGACAGGCAGGGGAAAAGTATACTGTCTCTGATGATGTGACCTTGAAAGCCTGCTATGAGAAGAAAGAAGCTGACACCTGCACGATTGCCTTTGATGCGGACGGTGGAAAGATGGAGGGCGGAACGGTCATTGCAAAAGCTGGAGATACCATTACCCTTCCGAATTGTACTAAGGAAGGTCATAAATTTACCGGCTGGTATGATGGAGATACCTGTATCGGAAAAGCAGGGGAAGAATACACTGTCTCTGCCGATGTTACCCTGAAAGCACGTTATGAAAAGAAGGAAGATGAAGCGGTCATCTGCACCGTTACCTTTGACGCTGATGGTGGAGAGGCTGCAAGAAAGAGCATTTCCGCAGAGAAAGGCAGCGCAATCATTCTTCCTGCTTGCAGTAAGACAGGCTATGAGTTCCTTGGCTGGTTCTTAGCTTCTAATGATAATATTTGTGCTGGACAGGCCGGCGAGGAATTTACCATACAGGGAGATATTACCTTAAAGGCACATTTTGAGAAGAAAGAGGAAGTGAAAGTTACCATTACTTTTGAAGAAGATGGGGGAAAAGAAGTAAATCCGATCAAGGCAGAAAAAGGCAGTATCATCCGCTTACCTAAGACGGAAAAGGAAGGTTACAGCTTCCTTGGATGGTATACAGAAAAAGACGGCGGCATCCTTCTTGGAATCCCCGGCAGTGAGATGAAAGCGGTTAAGGATATGACAGCTTATGCACTTTGGGAGAAAGAAGCAGAGAAAGATACTGATCATGACGCTGATCCCGAAACCTGTAAAGTGACTTTCCATGCAGGAAAAGGAACGATTAAGGTAAAAGAGATTACCATTATTAAGGACGGAAGCCTTTACCTTCCCATGCCGGAACGTGAGGGATATGATTTCACAGGCTGGTATCTGGATGATGACCTGACGCAGTTTGCAGGGGCATACCATGATGCTTACCGCATCACCAGAGATACAGACTTTTATGCGAAATGGGAGAAGTCAAAAGAAAACAGTGGCGGTAATGAAGATTCAGGGAACAATGGAAATACAGAAAATGGAGACAGTAGCAGCGGTGATAAGACACAGGATGGAGATAATTCAAATGAAACCTTAAATACCTACACCATCAAATATGATGCCAACGGTGGCAAGACAAAGAATGCATCTGTCAAGGTGGTAAAAGGTGGCAGTGTGAAGCTCCCGGCTGCAGAGCGTGAGGGCTACATTTTCAAAGGCTGGTACACAGACAGGCAGGTATTTATCGGAACAGAGGGAGAGACCTATAAACCCAGCAGGAGCATCAGCCTCTATGCAAGATGGGAAAAAGCAGAAGAAAACAATACCAACGGGAAAGATGACCAAAACACTTCGGACAAAAATCAGAATACAAGCGGAACTGTCTCCGGCAATTCGGCAGGCAGCCCTTCAGATAAAAATGCAGATACAAATACCGGAACGGAAGGAGGAAATGGAAATGCAGAAAAAGGAACGGAGCCGGTCATCCAGACTGGCCATGCGTCACCCTTTTATCTTCTTGCTGCCCTTGGGCTGTGCGGCGTTGTGCTTGCTGCTGCATCTGTGCTTGAAGGGAAGAAAATCTGTCCTTGAAGGACAGATGGAGAAATGCTGCCTGTAGTGGATGTGTATTATAAGGATATATTTTATGGTACAGGAGCAGGCAGGGATCATATAAATGCGGCAGGGGCTTTTGCTCCTGCCTATTGAAACCATGGCGGCAGATACCCAGAAACAGATTCATTTGAATGTGGCGGTATCTGCCGCTGTTTATATATAGAAGAAAGGGAACGCATGGAAAAAATAAAATATTTTACACGCTGGCTTGGAGGGAAGCTGTTCCCTGACCTGCCGGAAAAGAAAAGGCAGCGGATCGCAGTACAGATCATAGTGGGAATATCCCTTGCCATTGTCTGCATGGCAGGTATGGGGATCTTCCGCTATAAGGCAGTGAGGCAGCTTGAAAAATATCAGGCGATAGCAGACGCTTATGCACAGCTTGATATTATCTTAGAAGAGGGAAGGGAGCAGTCACAGAAAGAAGCGGCGGCGGAACTGGAAGAACTTTTCTCCGAAATGGAAGCGGATGCAGAACGGTACAGGCAGGAGTATGAGGCGGAAATGAGGGAGAAGGGATTGGAAGCCTATGATTGGGATGCCTTATGCAGTGAAAATGAGGATATCAAAGGCTGGCTCTGCATCCCTGATACCTTAATCAATTTCCCCGTAGTGGGAACGGATGACAACGCCTTTTACCTCTCCCACGATTTCACAGGGGATAAGAGCAGCGCCGGATGTCCTTTCATGGATAAGGACACGCAGGTATGGGATTTCAACCGCATCATCTACGGCCACAACATGGGAACAGGCTCCGATGCCATGTTCTCCACTTTACTTAAGTATGAGCAGGAAGATTATTTGAAGGAACACCGGATCATCTATTTCACAGATGCTTATGGGAGCGCCGCCGCCTATCAGGTAATGGCAGTGGTCAAATACAGCATAGACGATCTGGAAGAGTGGAATTTCCGTACAAGGAATCATGCTGATATGGAAAGCTACAATGCATGGATGGAGCAGTTACAGGGAAGGGCATTGTATTATGCAGAACCAGACCACGCTCCCAACAGCCTCATCACCCTTGCCACCTGTGACAGACGGGTTTTTGGGAAAAATGGGAGATTTTTAATAATAGCAGGAAACTAATACTTAAGAAAAAAATCGAGAAAGGAGACGCTTGGGAGGTTAGTTAAAAATCGAAATATCAAACAGAGAATTGCTGAATCTGATAAAATGTGGTATAATAAATATAGATTTAGAGGACGTGGCAGATGTCCTTCTTTGTAAGACGCAAGAGGAGATTGCCATGAGCGAGATAACGATTCCGAAAATCAATTCCCGGCAGAAGGGATTACAGATACAATATTATACCACGATTCCTACTAAATATTCAGAAACCGGAAAACGCCACCAGATCACAGGGGCTTCAGAAGACGAAGTAAAGAAGAAATTTCGCAAGGAAGCAAAAAGGACTATGACAGGTCAGGTGGATTTGGAGAAGCATAAAAACGATACGGTAGCGCAGGTGGTAGAAATGTTTCTGGAATTTGCCAAAGGGGATATCAAAAAGCAGACCCACAGCAGATATTACAGGGCTTATGTAAATTATGTGAAGGACAGCAGCTTTGGGAAAATCCCCGCCCGGAAGATTAAGAAGTATCACTGTGATGATTTTATCCGTACCTTGACAAATGGAACTATAGTTTATTCTTATGTATGCCAGATAAAATGCATTGTCAGCCAGGCATTTGATTACGCCTGTGACAGGGAAATCATGAGCTGGAACTTTATGCGGAAGGTAAAAATCAATGAGGACAGGTGCAAAGAGCAGGAAGACAGGGAGCTTGGCGTATGGGAAGATGATGAAATCAATACCTTGCAGTCAGGCTCTATGGCCTGCTGGAATAAATGCAGAAAATACCGCAATTCTCCAGCACTTTTTATTCTTTGTGGAACTGGTTTAAGATTGGGAGAGTTACTTGCATTGAAATGGAGCAAGGTCGATTTGGAACACAGAACCATAAAGATTGAGAGAACGCAGACAGAGTATACGGATTACGATACCAATTCCAAAATCTATGAGGAAAGCACTCCGAAGAACAAGACTTCCCGCAGAACCATAGTCATCAATGATTTTACTTATAAATGGCTGATGGAGCAGAAGCGCAGGACAGAGCAGGCGGGGATTGAAAGCGAATATGTCATCCCGGCAAACAGCGGAAGGATGGTAAAGGAGAGCAGTGTTACCAGTACATTTAAGGCTTTCTGTAATTATGTGGGAGTGGAATATAAGCCCTCCCATACATGCAGAAGGAGTTATGTAACAAACTGTCTGGACAAAGGCATGAAGCTGGCATTGGTTTCAAAAAATGTAGGACATAAGAATAAAAGCACAACCTTGAACACCTATTATAAGTGCAAGAACGATTACGAAGACAATCTGGCTATACAGAATGAAATCTTTAAAATATATGATTTCGACTTTGGCGGTGAACAAGTGGAAGCTATGTTTGCATAATGTTATCAAAAGAGTTGATGGCAACAGAAAAAGTGTTGCCAATACCATAAAAAGAACGTAAGTTCGGTAAAACGTTTGAAGAAAATTTCATGCAGAAAGTGCCTGAAACACTGGCATTGCAGACCATGAAGCAAACATTATGTAGAATTATAAAAAGCCGGAAACCCTGATAAACACTGGCTTTTTGCTTGGCAACACTTGGCAACACCCAAAATCACCCCAAAATGAAGTCCTAAACATAACGGAAACCCCTGAAAATGCGGCTTCCGCATTCCCAGAGGCTTCCATAGGGGAGGATAAGTATTTAATTTATCTGTCGTATATGTGGCATCCCATCGCGGTTGCCCGCGGTGGTAATTCCACGTCATCAAAGGAGGGGGATCCATTGACTAGTAATATTATTACCCCGCAAATCCGGCTTTATTCATTTCTATCAAAAAAAATTTACAATTCTTGTCATATAGGCTATAATAACAAAGGATGCAGGCGGAATAATCCGGCATCCTTATATTATGAACGATTATATTAAAAATATCTGCGGAAGCGGATAAGGAGGAACGACGTATGGCATTGTTAAAAACATGGCGTGACATGGCTTACTCAGAAACAGCAAATAAGGGAGACCTGCAAAGACTCTGGAGCGCTTATTTCCAGAAGGAAAAGGATATATACGCAGAGCTTTTAAAAAATCCCGACGAGGAAGTCAAGGGAACGGTAAAAGAGCTTGCAGAAAAATATAATGTCGATATCATGACAATGACAGGTTTCCTGGATGGAATCAACGAAAGCCTGAAAGAAGAAAATCCAATTGAAGAGATGGAGGAGGACACACAGGTAAGCCTGTTTTTCGACAAGGAACTTTTGTATAAGAACATGGTGGCGGCTGGAGCTGACTGGCTGTATGAACTGCCAGAGTGGGAAGCGATTTTTGATGCGGACAAGCGGAAAGAGCTTTACAGAGAGCAGAAGTCTTCTACCACCATCGTGAAGCCGGAAAAAATCTACCCCAACGATCCATGTCCCTGCGGAAGCGGCAAAAAATACAAAAAGTGCTGCGGAAAGAAGGGCTGATGGAGAGCCGGGTAAAGCAGGCAGTTGCAACATTTGAGGAAGGATATACCTGCGCGCAGTCCGTCTTTTCCACCTATGCGGATCTGTTTGGAATGGACAGGCAGACGGCACTTAAGCTGTCCAGTCCTATGGGCGGCGGAATAGGAAGAATGCGTGAGGTTTGCGGAGCAGTGTCAGCGATGGCACTGCTTGCTGGTTTAAAAGAGGGAAATACAGATCCTGCAAACGAAGAGGGCAAGGAAAAAATCTATCTTCTTACCAGGCAGATGGCAGACAGATTTAAGAAGCAGTTTGATACGATCATTTGTCGGGAACTGCTTGGAATTGAGGGGATGGAGAAGAGCGCTAAGCCTTCTGCCAGGACGCAGCAGTATTATGAAGAAAGACCCTGCCTTAAACTAATTGCAGCGGCTGCAGACATTATTGAAGAGATGCTGCTTGATCATATAGAAGCAGAATGAATGTCAGGTTTGAACGGAAAAATGTGGAGGCAGCAGAATTTTGAGAAATTTTATCATGTTCCTTTATGTGGATGATGATGCAATTCCTGAACTGGCCGTCAATACAGGTTTTTCCGCCGGCGGGATGCTGGTTTTGACATATCATGACGGTATCTTGGATGAGGCGGTAATCTATAGGTCTGGGCTTGATTATATAGAATGGCGAAGCGGTGGAGGAAGAGGTTTATTATCAAAATCGTTCTGACATTTATGCAAAGGAAAAGGCAAAAGAACCTGACGGCAGGCATTATCTTTGCGATATGCCGGACGATGTTTTGGATGCAAACCCATCTTATGCCGGAAAAATCGGCTTTATTTGTGAATTTGATGAGTGATTTCTATGGAAGATATCTTGATTTTCCCAAGTGATTAGTGTATTATGAGTTTACATAATGTATCGGTAAACGAAGGAAAGGCATGGTATACATATGAAAAGGGAGAGAATTGCAAGTGTGTGCATGGCAGTCTGCCTTGTGCTGGGGATGTTCATGATCCCGATAAATGAATTAACCGTACAGGCGGCGGAGGTGATTGCGACCGTACAGGGAACGGTTTCCTCAGGAACGACTTCTGAATTATTAAAGCTTTCTACTAAAGAAGGAAATATGGAAATCAAGTTAGACAGCGGGACCGATACCAGTGCCTGCAAAATATTACTACCGGGGCAGAATATCAGTGTTTCCGTAGCCCGGGGCTCAGATGAATATCTGCATGCAGTCAAGATTACCAGTGGGACACAGACGGCAGGTGTCACCGTTGATTCATCAAACACAAGTACGATATCAGGAACTATAAGCGATAAGTCGAAGGACGATCTTCTCTATGTGAATACAACGCAGGGGGAGATGCAGATTAAAATGGATGTGACGACCAATATGAGCGGATGTTCGGTGCTTGTAGTGGGAAAGAGTTACAGCATCTGCTGTGCAAGAGGTGCAGACGCTTATATGCACGCGGTCAGCATTTCAGATTCATCACAGGTCGCAGCAGGAAAGACTGCATCCACGATTACTCCGGCGCCGGCATCTTATGTAAATGATGCAACCACATCGGTATCGGGAACAGTGACCGAAAACACCAAAGAAAATCTGTTGTATTTGTCCACCAAGGACGGCGAAATGCAGATCGTGATTGACAATAACACGGACAGCAGAAGCGGTATGGTATTGACACCGGGCAACAAGCTGACGGTTTCTGTCTATCGTGGAACGGATGCGTATATGCATGCAGCTTATATTTCAGCTTCTAAAAATGGTCCTTCCAGCGCGACCGTGGATATGAAATCCATGCCCACAGTGACCGGGACAGTTGGAAGCAAATCAAATGAAAATGTCCTGTATCTGAGCACAGCACAGGGGGAGATGGAATTAAAGCTGGATATGGTAAGGAGCGTCACCGGCTGTAAAGTATTCGTCAGCGGCAAGAAGCTGACGGTCGTATGTGCAAGAGGTTCCGATGCCTATATGCATGCAATCGATATAACAGGAGCATAATAGAATTTAACTCTTTACAGAATGGAAAAAATGTCATAAAATAATGGCGTAGTAAGTCAGATATAGATAACACGATGACGAGAAGAGTAAGTTGTGAAATGCAGCAGAGAGGGATGTCGGCAGATCAGATGAAATATTTTGATATGCTGTGCTGAAAATATCCTTGCAGGAAGCATCTGAAAACTAACTTTGAGTGACCCCAATCCGGTCCGCATAACCTGCGTTACGGGTAAACGAGAGGCTTTATCTGCACGTGTCAGTGCGGTAAGCAAGCTGGGTGGAACCGCGTATTTTACGTCCCATGCATTATGAGAGTAATGCATGGGACTTCTTTTGTTACGATAAGCCGGCTCGCGAAGCGCGGCGGTGTTCGTTTTATAGGACGCACTTCCCATGAAATAAAGTCTCCAAGTAAGATGCATTGCGCGCATAAAGAAACTATTCGTAAGTTTAAAATTAGTAGGAGAAGGAGAGAAGAAAAATGAAGATCACATTAAAAGACGGCTCTGTAAAAGAATATGACAGTGCCAAAAGCGTTTATGAAATTGCAGCAGATTTAAGCGAAGGTCTTGCCAGAGTGGCATGTGCCGGAGAGGTTGACGGGGAAGTGGTGGACCTTAGAACCGTCCTTGATAAGGACTGTGCCCTGAATATTTTGACAGCTAATGATCCGGAAGGACTGCGGGTGGTAAGACATACCTGTTCCCATGTGATGGCGGAGGCGGTAAAGCGTATTTTCCCTGAAGCAAAGCTGGCAATTGGACCAAGCATCGATACCGGTTATTATTACGATTTTGAACATGCGCCTTTTTCCAGAGAAGATCTGGATAAGATAGAGGCGGAAATGAAAAAGATTATCAAGGAAGGAAATAAGCTGGAGCGCTATACGCTGCCCAGAGCGGAAGCGATTCAATTTATGGAGGAAAAAGGCGAGCCTTATAAAGTAGAATTGATCAGGGATCTGCCGGAGGATGCTGAAATCTCCTTTTACAGCCAGGGCGCGTTTACGGATCTTTGCGCGGGACCGCATCTGATGAGCACCAAGGGAATCAAGGCGTTTAAGCTCACTTCTTCCTCAGGCGCTTACTGGAGAGGCAATTCAGACAACGCCATGCTGCAGAGAATCTATGGCACAGCCTTTAATAAGAAGGAAGAACTGGCAGAATATCTGGAATATCTGGAAAACATCAAACTGCGGGATCACAATAAACTGGGGCGTGAGATGGAATTGTTCACCACCGTGGATGTGATTGGTCAGGGACTTCCGCTTTTGATGCCGAAAGGAGCCAAGATGATTCAGACCATGCAGCGCTGGATCGAGGATTTGGAAGATAATGAGTGGGGCTATATCAGGACCAAGACGCCGCTGATGGCAAAGAGCGATTTGTATAAACTTTCCGGTCACTGGGATCATTATAAAGAAGGAATGTTTGTTCTGGGAGATGAGGAGAAGGATAAAGAAGTATTTGCCCTGCGTCCCATGACTTGTCCGTTCCAGTATTACGTATACAAAGCAACACAGCACTCTTACAGGGATTTGCCGCTTCGCTACGGTGAAACATCTACTTTGTTCAGAAATGAAGATTCAGGGGAAATGCATGGGTTGACCAGAGTCCGTCAGTTTACCATTTCGGAAGGACATTTAATTGTGAGACCGGATCAGATGGTGGAGGAATTTAAAAAGTGTATTGCGCTTGCACAATACTGCTTAAAGACGCTGGGCGTAGAGGAAGATGTGACTTATCATCTTTCCAAATGGGATCCCGAAAACAGAGAAAAATATATCGGCGAGCCTGAAGTCTGGGAACAGACGCAGGAACACATGCGCGGCATTATGCAGGAACTTCAGATTCCCTTTGTGGAAGACGTGGGAGAAGCGGCATTTTACGGACCGAAGATAGATATTAATACCAAGAATGTGTATGGCAAGGAAGATACTATGATTACCATACAGTGGGATGCTTTGCTTGCAGCCCAGTTTGATATGTATTACATTGATCAGAACGGCGACAAAGTGCGTCCTTATATTATCCATAGAACTTCTATGGGATGTTATGAAAGAACATTGGCATGGCTCATTGAAAAATATGAAGGGAAATTCCCTACATGGTTGTGCCCCGAACAGGTGAGGATTCTTCCTATTTCAGAGAAATATGAGGAGTATGCAGAAAAGGTGAAGGCAGAGCTAAAAAAGAACGGTGTGCTTGCAGAGTCGGATAACCGCTCAGAAAAGATTGGCTTTAAGATCAGGGAGGCAAGGCTTGCGAAGCTGCCCTATATGCTGGTGGTGGGGCAGCAGGAAGAGGCAGACGGCAGCGTATCGGTGAGAAGCCGTTTTGCAGGGGACGAAGGCGTGAAACCACTGTCAGAGTTTATCGATCAGA
>ERZ808040.1860-NODE-1860-length-13200-cov-5.732683_pt1 | contig 13200 bp, 9 predicted proteins | sample MGYA00380191_ERZ808040 | MGnify/ENA primary metagenome ERZ808040 (study PRJEB31490, sample SAMN06133395) | mouse gut metagenome | isolation source: J6 | host: mice | place: China: Chengdu | collected 2015-05 ... | reverse complement strand
GCCGGGTGTCCTACGCCGCCGCCCACACCCTGTTCAATCTCCTGTGCACCCTGCTGCTGTTCCCCCTGTCCGGCCTGCTGGAGGCGCTGGCGGTCCGGCTCCTGCCCGACGGGCGCCGCCCCGAGCCCCCCGCCCGGCTGGACCCGCTTCTGCTGGCCGCCCCCTCCATCGCCCTGGAGCGGTGCCGCGCCGTGTCCGCCGACATGGCGCGCAACGCGGTCCTGGCGCTGAAGGAGGGGCTTTCCGCCGTGGAGGACTACTCCGCCGCCGCGGCGGACCGCGTCCGGCGGCGGGAGGAGGACAGCGACCGCTGGGCCGACGAGCTCAGCGCCTACCTGGTGGAGCTCAGCGCCCAGCCCATCAGCGCCCGGGACAGCGCGCAGGCGGCCCGCCTGCTCAAGCTCATCGGCGATTGGGAGCGCGTCTCCGACCACGCGGAAAATCTGGCGGAGGCCGCCGAAGAGCTCCACAGAAAGGGCGTGCGGTTTACCGACGGCGCAAAGCGGGAGCTGGACGTGATGTCCGCCGCGGTGAGGGAAATTCTGGACCTGGCCCTGGCCGCCCACCTGGACCACGACCTCCGGGCCGCCGCCCAGGTGGAGCCCCTGGAGCAGGTGGTGGACCGCCTGAAGGACCAGCTGCGCACCAACCACATCCTCCGCCTTCAGCGGGGCGGGTGCGCCATCGACGCAGGGTTCATCTGGTCCGACCTGCTCACCGATCTGGAGCGCACCGCCGACCACTGCTCCAACATCGCCGAAGCCGTGCTGGACCTGGACCACCCCCACCAGTTCCGGGAACCCGGCCCGGAGTACCGCTCAGATCATCAGCGGTTTCTGGAAAAATACTCCCTGGAAAACGCGTAAAGCAGCGGAAGAGGGGCAACCCCTCTTCCGCTGCTTTCGCGCCGGTACGGGCGTCATTCCTCCCGCCACTGCTCGCTGTTGTGGTCGGACCACACGACGCGGTTGCGGCCCAGCCGCTTGGCGTCATACAGCATGGCGTCCGCCGCTTTCAGATAGGTCTCAAGCTGTTCCCCCAGCTTGGGCACCACGGTGACGCCCCCGATGCTGACGGTGACCCACGGGCTCACCGGGGAGTTGTGGGGGATGTGCAGATCCTCCACCGCCTGCCGGATGGTTTTCATGAACTCAAAGGCCGGACGGGCCTCGCTCCCCACAAACACCGCCACAAACTCCTCTCCGCCGTACCGGGCAAAGAGGTCGGTGGCCCGCCAGAAGAAGGAGGCCACTTTCTGGGCCACGGAGGAGATCACCTTGTCCCCCGCGGGATGGCCGAAGGTGTCGTTGTACAGCTTGAACTTGTCAATATCGAACATGCAGATGGTGAAGGGGAGGCCAAACCGCACCGCCTCCTGCCAGCGCGCCGCGCTCTCGCCCTCGTACCGCCGCCGGTTTGCCACCCCGGTCAGCTCGTCCACCATGGCCTGCTCCCGGAACTGCATCTGATAGCGGAACAGCTGAATATGGGTGTTCACCCGGGCCCGGATAATCACCGGGCTGAAGGGCTTGGTCACATAGTCCACCGCGCCCAGCAGCAGCCCCCGCTCCTCGTACTGAATGTCGGCCAGACTGGTGAGCAGGATCACCGGAATGTGCTTGGTCAGCACCGTGGCCTTCAGCTCCCGAAGCAGCATAAACCCGTCCATCCCGGGCATCACCACGTCCAGCAGGATCAGGGAGAATCCCCCCTCCTTGGCCGCATTCAGCCCCTCCTCGGCCGTGTGGCACACGGTCAGCTCGTAGTCGTCCTTCAAGATTGAGCACAGAAACTCGGTCTGCACCGCGCTGTCGTCAATCACCAATATTTTGTCCTTATCCATAGGGTCCCGCCCCCATCCTTTCCTCCGGCTCCGTCCGGCGCAGGCCGGACGGGCAACCCCAGATTATGCGCCCGCGGTTTCCGCCGCGGCGCCCGGCTCCCGTCTGCCTTCGGTGATGTCCTGCGCCACATAGACCGCCGTGCGGGGCAGGTCGTTCTCCCCCGCGCGGGCCAGCACCGCCGTGGCCCTGACCCAGCTCCAGGGTCCGCCGTCCGCGCCGCCGGACTCCTCGGGCAGCCTGCGGTACTCCACTGCCGCATAGGGCTTCCACCAGCGCAGGGTTTTGCGCAGATTTTCCACATTCATCACCCGCAGGTACTCTTCCCGGTCGTCCGGATGGACGAAGTGGTTGGCATAGATGCGCAGGGCGGCCGTGCAGTTGACCTCGCTGCCCAGCACATTCTCCACCCGGTGCAGCTGGGTGACGGCCCGGAAGGAGTCCTGCTCCAGGTCCAGGTAATAGGTGGAAAAAAACAGGCTGCTCAGGCTGCTGACAATATAGGCGTGGTCCTCCAGGGCGTGGAGGCGGGCCGCGATGCCCTCCCGCTCCTGTCCCTCCCGGAGCACATCATGAATGTCCTTCACGCACAGGGTGGCGGTCCGCCCCCCCTCCGGGCGGTCCGGGACGGCCTCCATCAGGTTCCAGCGGTATCCGTCCCCCTCCCGGCGGCGGTAGAGCAGGGTGGACACATCCCGCCCTGCCCCGGCGGCCCGGCGCAGCTGATCCGGCCGGGTGAAGGCCACGAAGCGCTCCACATCGTCCGGGTGGACGGCCCCGTTCCGGGCGAACTCCTCCAGCTGCACGGACAGGGGTCCGCCACCCGGCTGCCAGCCCTCCGGGTCCGATTTCAGCACGCTGCAGCGGTCTTCATCCAGATCCACATGCAGAATTTTTCGATACGTGTAGCCCCCCGGCTCCGGCATACGCTCCCTTATTTTCTCATAATCTCCGTACTTCTCCAAAGCGCTGCTCCCCCCAGGCGCACGCGGAGAAACCCAACCGCTCCAACCTGCGCCGTCTGTTTTTTATACATACTTCAACCCGATTATATCATAGGTGCCGTTCCAAATCAATCAGTGGTTCCACTCCCCTTGAAAATTTTTCTCCGGCGGCATAATCTGCCTCCGGCTGCGTCTTGACCATTGAAAGGAGGCGAGAACATGGAGGATGCCGCCATTATAGCCCTCTACTGGAGCCGGGATGAGTCCGCCATCGCGGAGACCCAGCAAAAATACGGTCCCTACTGCCGGACCATCGCCCGAAACATTCTGTCCAGCCGGGAGGACGCAGAGGAATGCGTCAACGACACCTGGCACCACGCCTGGAACGCCATGCCGCCCCAGCGGCCCGGAAGCCTGTCTGCCTTTCTGGGCCGGATCGTCCGCAACCTGTCCATCAGCCGCTGGCGGCGGGAGCGGGCCCAAAAGCGGTACGCCGGGCTGGAGGTGCTGCTGTCCGAGCTGGAGGACTGCCTGCCCGGCCCCGGCAGCGTGGAGGAGGCGGCGGAGGGCAGGGCGCTCACCCGCCGGGTGGAGGGCTGGCTGGAGGGGCTGGACCGGGAGGACCGGGCCGTCTTTCTCCGGCGGTACTGGTACGGCCAGGAGGTGCAGGCCCTGGCCAGGGACTGGGGCACGGGCCCCAATCAGATGGCCAAGCGGCTCCAGCGCCTGCGGAAAGACTTGAAACGACGCCTGGAACAGGAGGGATACCTATGAAACGGGACGAATTGTTTGACGCAATCACCAACGTGGGCGACGGCCTGGTGGACGAGGCCGCCCAGACCGCCCCCGCCAAACGGAAGGTACACTGGCTGAAATTCGGCGCGGCCGCGGCGGTTTTCACCGCCGTCATCGGCCTGGGGGCGGGGGTGCTCAGCGGAGCCGTCCCCCTGTTGCCCGTGGGCTGGGGCCCCGGCGGAAACACGGCGGGCTCGGGCCACGACGGGGGCAGCGCGTTCATGCGCTACGCCGGGCCGGTGTTCCCCCTCACCGCCCTGGAGGGCGGCGAGGGGCTGACGGCGGAGCGGGCGCTGACCTACGACTTCTCCCTCTGGACGCCGGCGTGGCGCTCCAACGAGGAGATGGCCCGGGACGACGCCCAGCGGGGCATTGCGGACTACCAGGAGGCGCTGGCGTCGTACAACGATTGTTTTGAGGAGGGAGGCCTTTACACAAGCTCCCTGGACCTGCTGGTGTCCGACGCCTATACGCTGACCAATCCCACCGGGGAGGACAAGACCGTCACTCTGCTCTACCCCTTCGTGAGCAGTCTGGGCAATCTGCCCGATTACCAGCCCGTCCTCACAACGGACGGCGGAGCGCTGGAAGCTCAGCTCCACGCGGGGGTGTATTCCGGCGCGTTCCAGGGGGCCATCGGCGCGGACAACCAGGAGACGGGCAGCATCAATCTCAAGGATTTCGACAGCTGGGAGGATTACCGGGACCTGCTGGACGGCGGAGCCTATCAGGCCCGGGCGCTGGACCCCTTCCCCGACCTGTCCCGCATTCCGGTGACGGCGTACAGGTTCACCAGCCCCTGGGGCCCGAAGCGGGAGGCCGGCGTCACCAACCCCTCCATCCACGCCGCCTTCTCTCTAGACTATGACAAAACCGCCATTTTGTCCTATGGCTTCCACGGCGGCTGCTGGGACCGGGAGGCCGGGACCATGGACCAGAGCTTCTCCATCCCGGAGCCCGAACTGCCCGGTTACGAACAGCACCCCTGTTACCTGTTCGTCCTGGGCGAGCCGGTGGAGGACTGGCGGGTTTTCGCCACCTCCAGCGGCGCCCCCGAGGCGGAGGAGGACCTGGAGTTCGGCGCGGAGGCCGGGGTGACAGTGGAGCGGTACGGCACCGACCTGGAAAGCGCCCTGCGCACGGCGGCGGAGCTGCTGTACGGCGCCGGGGAGGACGAGGGGGAAAAACCCGGTTTTGACCTGTACTTTGGCCTGATGAAGCGGGATATGGCGGCCTATGGCCCGCTGTCCGGCTCCCCCAAGGAGCGCTATGGCGACGGCAGGCTGGACGATGCGGATTTCAGCCTGGTGGACCGGGTGTTCTACCTGGAGGCCCAGGCCACCGTCCCCGCCGGGGGGAGCGTCACCGTGGAGGCCCGCTTCCGCAAGGACCCCAGCTACGACTACTACTGCGCCCGCACGGACAACCAGGGGGTGTACGGCTACGACATGGTCACCCGGCTGGGCTCCGCCCTGGACTTCACCGCCCTCACCGCCCGGGCGGTGAATACGGAGTCCGCGGAGATCGTCCGGCAGAATTACGGCTTCGACTGGGAAAACGGGATCAGCTCCGTGACCCTGGACCCGGCGGAGGAGCACTACTATCTGGAGGTCCGCCGGATTGAGGCGGATTGACCCCGCGAAAAGCCCGGCCCGCGCCAGCGCGGGCCGGGCTTCCTTTTCCTTCCATAAATCCGCCCTTGATATCCTCCTCCGCTTCCCATATAATGTGGGAAAGGACCAAAAAGGAGGATACTTCCATGCTGACCAACATGTTTCAGGATAAACAGCTCTCCCGGCTGGGCTTCGGCGCCATGCGGCTGCCGCTGCTCCCCGGCCATACCGAGCCCGCCGCCGTCGATCAGGCCCAGGTGGACCAGATGATCGACTACGCTCTGGCCCACGGCGTCAATTACTTTGACACCGCCTACCCCTACCACGCCGGCCAGTCGGAGCGGGTGGTGGGCCGGTCGCTGGCCCGGTACCCCAGGGACCGCTGGTATCTGGCCGACAAGTACCCCGGCCATCAGTTGGCCCAGCGCTACGACCCCGCCGCCGTCTTTGAGGAGCAGCTGAACAAATGCGGGGTGGACTACTTCGACTTCTACCTGCTGCACAACGTGTATGAGAACTCCATCCAGGTGTACATGGACCCCCGGTGGGGCATCCTGGACTACTTCACCGAGCAGAAGCGGCTGGGCCGCATCCGGCACCTGGGCTTCTCCTGCCACGGGGACCTGGACACGCTGACCGCCTTCCTGGACTGCTGCGGGGACCGGATGGAATTCTGCCAGCTCCAGCTGAACTATCTGGACTGGACCCTTCAGCGGGGCCGGGAGAAGTATGAGCTGCTCACCAGCCGGAACATCCCGGTCTGGGTGATGGAGCCCATCCGGGGCGGGAAGCTGGCCGGCCTGCCGGAGGACCAGATGGAGGTATTGCGGGGATTTCGTCCGGAGGACAGCGCCGCCGCCTGGGCGCTGCGGTTTCTCCAGGGCCTGCCCAACGTGAAAATGATCCTCAGCGGCATGTCCAGTTTGGAGCAGATGGCGGAAAACGTGGACACCTTCACCCAGGACCGGCCCCTGTCGGAGCCGGAGCGGGCCGCCCTGCTGGAGCTGGCGGAGGGCATGAAGTCCGCCATCCCCTGCACCGGCTGCCGCTACTGCTGCGACGGCTGCCCCCTGGGGCTGGACATCCCCGCCATGATGTCCGCCTGCAGCGAGGCCCGCTACGCCCTCAGCTCCAACATCCGGATGCGCTTCGACGCCCTGCCGGAGGACAAGCGCCCCGCCGCCTGTATCGCCTGCGGCCAGTGCGCCCGCGCCTGCCCCCAGCACATCGACGTCCCGGCTGCCATCCGGGAGCTGGCCCAGGCCATGGAGAAGATCCCCGACTGGGCCCAGGTGTGCCGGGAGCGGGAGGAGGCCGCCCGGCGGGACCGGGGCTGACGCCGCGCCGCCGGCCCACGGGCGCAGTTCTCTCCCCGGTGGCCGCGGGCTTGAAAAAGTCCGCGAAAGGTCTTGCGCCCGCCGGGAAAGAATGGTACATTTATGAGGTGGAAGGAGACGTGATCGACCATGAAAGACCAGCCCGGCAATCCGCCCGCACCCGGCGCCGGCTCCTGCTATGTCAACCGCGAGCTGTCCTGGCTCCAGTTCAACCAGCGGGTGCTGGAGGAGGCGGAGGACCCCGCCAATCCCCTGTGCGAACGGATGAATTTCGCCGCCATTTTCCAGAGCAACCTGGACGAGTTTTACATGGTCCGGGTGGGCATGCTGCTGGACACCGCGCACCTCGGCGTCACCGACGACAAAACCGGCATGACCAGCGTCCAGCAGACCGCCGCCGTGCTGGAGAAGACCAGGTCCCTGCTGGCGGACCGGGACCGCATCTGCAAAGACCTGCTGCGGGAGCTGGCCGGCCAGGGGGTGGAGCTGTGCCGCTTCGACAGCCTCCAGGACAAAACCCAGTCCTTTCTGGAAAAGCAGTTCACCTCCAACATTCTGCCCCTGCTGTCCCCCCAGATCATCGGGCGCAAGCAGCCCTTCCCCTTTCTGCGCAATAAGGCCATCTACGCCGTGGCCATGCTGAAAACCAAAAACGGCGGCGAGCGCATGGGCATCGTCCCCTGCGGGGAGGGCGTGCTCAGCCGCCTGGTCCCCCTGCCCGGGGAGGGCCAGCGCTTCATCCTGGTGGAGGAGCTCATCGCCAGCTTCCTGCCCAAGATCTTCGCCCACTACAAGGTGGAGGGCACGGTGCTCATCCGTCTGGTGCGCAGCGCCGACATCCACGTGGACGACGCGCCGTCGGAAATGGGCGACATGCTGGCGGAGGAATACCGCAAGAGCATGGAGAAGATGATCCGCCGCCGCAAGCGGCTCCAGCCCGTCAAGCTGGAATACCAGGGCAAGCTCACCGACACCGTCCGGGACAGCCTGTGCTCCTGCCTGGGGCTGTCCAAGAAGCACCTCTTCGCCAGCGGCGTCCCCCTGGACCTGACCTTCATGGGCTATCTGCGGGATCTGCTCCGGGACAGGGCCGAGCTGTTTTACCCCCGCCGGGTGCCTCAGAACTCCCCCAATGTGGACCCCCTGGCCTCCATGACGGACCAGATCCGGCGCCATGACCGGATGCTCTCCTACCCCTATGAAAGCGTGCGGCCCCTGCTGCGGCTCCTGCAGGAGGCGGGCCAGGACCCGGACGTGGTGTCCATCAAAATGACCCTCTACCGGGTGGCCCACAACAGCAAAATTGTGGAGGCCCTGGTGGACGCCGCCGAAAACGGCAAAGAGGTGGTCGCCCTGGTGGAGCTCCGGGCCCGGTTCGATGAGGAGAACAACATCGGCTGGTCCCGGGTGCTGGAGCGGGCCGGGTGCCGGGTCATCTATGGGCTGGACGGGCTGAAGGTCCACTCCAAGCTGCTGCTCATCACCCGGAAGCACAGCGGTCAGGTGGAATATATCACCCAGGTGGGCACCGGGAATTATAACGAGGACACCGTGCGGCTGTACACCGACTACGCCCTGATGACCGCCGATCCGGAGATCGGCGCGGACGCCGCCCAGGTATTCAACTGTCTGGCCATGGGCGAGGCGGTGGAGGAGAGCCGCCGTCTGATGGTGGCCCCCTTGGGCCTGCGGGCCAGGGTGCTGGCCCTCATTGACCGGGAGATTGAGGCGGCCGGCGCGGGCGGAGACGCCTACCTGGGCTTCAAGCTCAACGGGCTCACCGACAAGGTGCTCATCGACAAGCTCATCCAGGCGTCCCAGGCCGGGGTGAAGATCGACCTGCTGGTGCGCGGCATCTGCTGCCTCATCGGCGGCATCCCCGGCGTGACGGAGAACATCCGCGTGTCCAGCATTGTGGGCCGCTATCTGGAGCACGCCCGGATCTATCTGTTCGGCACGGGGGAGCGCCGGGAGGTGTATATCTCCTCCGCCGACTTCATGACCCGCAACACCACCCGCCGGGTGGAGGTGGCCGCCCCCGTCATGGACCCGGACCTCCGCGCCCACCTGGAGCACATGTTCCAGGACCAGCTGCGGGACACCGCCAAGCGCCGCGTCCAGCAGCCCGACGGCCGGTACGCCCGTCAGTCCGGCGAGCCCTTCAACTCCCAGGAGTACTTCTGCGGCCAGGCGTACTCCGGCGCCTGGGCCCTGCCCGGGCTCCGGGAGAAGGCCCCCGGCGCGCCCAAACCGCGGCCCGCCCCGCCGGCCCCCCCGCGGCGGGAGGCCAAGCCCATGCCCGTCCAGACCGCCCAGCCGCCCCAAAAACGGCCCGCCGTCAAAATCCAGGCCCGCCGCACCGGCCTGCTGGGCCGCCTCCTGGGGCGGGACAAGTCCTAGTTTCGTCAGCCGGAACGGCTCAAATATATGGTTGGAAAGGAAGCTTCACTATGAAACGAATCGGTATGCTCACCAGCGGCGGCGACTGCCAGGCTCTGAACGCCACAATGCGCGGCGTAGCCAAAGGCCTCTACAATATCTACGGCAGCCAGGTGGAAATCTTCGGCTTCATCGACGGCTACAAGGGGCTGATGTACGAGGATTATAAAAAGCTCACCCCCATTGACTTCACCGGCCTGCTCACCCGGGGCGGCACCTTCCTGGGCTCCAGCCGCCAGCCCTTCAAGCTGATGCGGACCCCCGACGAAAACGGCCTGGACAAGGTGGAGGCCATGAAATACACCTACCGCCGCCTCCGGCTGGACTGCCTGGTGGTGCTGGGCGGCAACGGCAGCCAAAAGACCGCCAACCTGCTCAGCGAGGAGGGGCTGAACGTCATCGGCCTGCCCAAGACCATTGACAACGACCTGTGGGGCACCGACACCACCTTCGGCTTCCAGTCCGCCATCGGCATCGCCACCGACGTCATCGACTGCATCCACACCACCGCCGCCTCCCACAACCGGGTGTTCATGGTGGAGATCATGGGCCATAAGGCGGGCTGGCTGACGCTGAACGCGGGTATGGCGGGCGGCGCAGACATCATCCTCATCCCCGAGATCCCCTACAACATCGACTCCGTGGTGGCCAAAATCGACCAGCGGGCCAACGCCGGCCACGGCTTCACCATCCTGGCGGTGGCGGAGGGCGCCATGTCCAAGAAGGAGGCCGCCATGTCCAAGAAGGAGTACAAGCAGCACATGGCGGAGCTTTTGGAGCAGTATCCCTCCGTGTCCTACGCCATCGCCGACAAGATTCTCAAAAAGACAGGCAAGGAGGTGCGGGTCACCGTCCCCGGCCACATGCAGCGGGGCGGCACCCCCTGCGCCTATGACCGGGTGCTGTCCTCCCGGCTGGGGGCCACGGCGGCGCTGATGATCTCCAAGGGCGAGTTCGGCAATATGGTGGCCATCCACGACCACGTCATCACCTCCGTCCCCCTGAAGGAGGTGGCGGGCAAGCTCAAGACCATCGACCCCCAATCCGACATCATCACCGAGGCCCGCCTGCTGGGCATCAGCTTCGGCGACGACTAAATGAAAGGCTGGAATCCCTGATATGACAGAACAATGGACCGATACCTTCCGTGAAGAGATCGAGCGCTTTCAAGACGCCATCACCGCCTTTGACAAGGGTGAGCTGGACCGCAAGGCCTACAAGGGCCTGTCCGGCGGCCTGGGCTCCTACGCTCAGCGGGAGGATGGCAAGCACATGCTCCGCCTGCGCCTGCCGGCGGGCCGGCTCACCCTGGAGCGGCTGAAATTCCTGGCCGACGCCGTGGAGCGGGAGCAGGTGGGGCGGCTCAAGCTCACCACCTGTGAGACCATCCAGCTCCACGACCTGTCCGCCCAGCAGGTGCCCGCCCTCATGGAGGCGGCCATTGACAGCGGCATCTACAGCAAGGGGGGCGGCGGGGACAACCCCCGCAACGTGATGTGCAGCCCTCTGTCCGGCGTGCAGCCCGGGGAATACCTGGACCCCGTCCCCTATGCCGAGGCGGTGACGGACTACCTGCTGTCCATCTGCCGGGACATCCGTATGCCCCGCAAGCTGAAGATCGCCTTTTGCAACGGGGTGGACGACTGCGTCCACGCCGCCTTCCGGGACATGGGCTTCCTGGCCCGGGAGGACGGCACCTTCGCCCTGCGCATCGCCGGGGGGCTGGGGGCGGCCTGCCCCACCATGGGCCTGCTGGTGGAGGAGCGCGTCCAGCCCCGGGAGATCCTGTACTATGTCCGGGCCATGGTGGACACCTTCTGCCAGCACGGCGACTATGAGCACCGGATGAAGGCCCGCACCCGCTTCCTCCAGCAGACCCTGGGCCAGGATGGGCTGAAAAAGGCGTTTGGGGACAACCTGGCCGCCCTCAAGGCAAAGGGCGGGCTGGACCTCACCCGCCTGGAGGCACCCGCCGCCCCGGACAAGGGAAACAAAACGCTGTCCCATCCCCGGGCCATCCCCCAGAAGCAGCCCGGGCTGTACGCGGTGAAATACCATCCCCTGGGCGGTATGCTGCCCGTGGACAAGCCCGCCCGGCTCTACGCCCTTTTGAAGGACATGGAGGGGGCGGAGGTCCGCGTTGCCCCGGACGAGACCCTCTATATCATCAACCTGTCCGCCGACGAGGCGGAGCGGGTGCTCCAGGCCACCGGCGACGGCGTCCAGAGCCAGTTTGAGCGGAGCGTGGCCTGCGTGGGGGCGTCCACCTGCCAGCAGGGCGTCCGGGACAGCCAGAGCGCCCTGCGCGCCATGGCGGACGCGGTTCGTGAGGCGGGCATACCCGACGGGGCGCTGCCCCGGGTGTGCGTCTCGGGCTGTCCCTCCAGCTGCTCCGCCCACCAGGCCGGGGCCATCGGCTTCCAGGGCGGGGTGAAGCTGGTGGACAAAAAGCCCCAGCCCGCCTTCCGCATGTTCCTGGGGGGCAGCGACCAGACCGGAGCGGCCCGCTTTGGCGAATGCGCCGCCACCATCCTGGAGCGGGACCTGCCCGCCCTCATGGTGGAGCTGGGCCGGGCCGCCGCCGCCCACGGGCTGGACTGGCAGGGCTGGTCCGACGCCCATCCCGAGGAGCGGGACGCCATCATCGCCAAGTACGACTCCCTCCAGTGACGGCGCGGTCTGGCGGGACAGCGCTTTTATAGGCGCTCTCCCCTCCCCTTTCCCCCAGCGTTTAAACGGCCTGTCTGGCTTTACGCCAGACAGGCCGTTTTTTTACAGGATAAGGGACCGTGTCACCCCTTCACCGGCTGGGGATGGGCGGCGGCACCGGACTCCAGCAGAGCCTCGAGCTGCCCCTCCGTATAGCCCAAGCCACGTAAAATCTCCTCGGTGTGCTCGCCGCAGTAGGGCCCCCGCCGGTAGTCGGGCGCCGGGGTGTCGGCCAGCACCACGGGGGGGCGCACCAGGGCCCGCTTCGCCCCGGTGGGGTACTCCATCTCATAGAAGCAGCCCGACGCCCACGCCTGCTCGTCCTGGAGCAGCTCGTCCCAGGTCTGGGCCACGGCGTAGGGGATGTCGGCGGCCTTGAAGCGCTGGCACCACTGGGCCAGGTCCTTCTGGGCCGCGGCCTCCACCAGGATGTTGTAAAACTCCTCCAAATGCTCCTGGAGGTTGGCCTGGGGGTAGAACCGGGGGTCACCCACCAGGTCGGCCCGGTCCATGGCGGTGACAAAGCGGTCATACATGGCGTCGTAGGCCGGGGCGGAGAACTGGATCCACCGGCCGTCCCGGGTCTTTTGGGGCAGGTTGAAGGGGTTGGCGGTGCTCTTGCGGGTGATGGGGTACCGGGTGGACTTGTCGCCGTACTGGGCCGCCTGGAGCATGATGCCCATGTCCCAGATAGCGGAGTGGAGCAGGCTGACGCTGACCTTGTCCCCCTGCCCGGTGCGGGAGGCCCGGTACAGCGCGGCCAGGATGCCTCCGGCCAGGTTCATCGCCACCTGGTGGTCGCCCACCCCGGGGACGGTGAGCATGGGCACGTGGTCCCGGTCGAACAGGGTGCCCAGCATACCGCCCCGGGCGAAGAAAGCGGTGAAATCGAAGCCGGGCAGGTCCTTGTCCGGGCCCTTCTCGCCGTAGCCAGTGACATAGCCGTAGACCAGCTTGGGAAACCTCCGCTTGAGGCTCTCGTAGTCCAGACCCAGCTTTTTCAGCGACTTCTCTCGGATGTTGGTGATGAAGATGTCGGCGGTTGCGATGAGCTTGAGCAGGGCCTCCAGGCCCTCGGGGGACTTGGTATTCAGGCAGATACAGCGCTTGTTCGCGTTGTCCAGGTCAAAGCTGGTGTTCTCGTAGTCCCCCAGGGGACGTCCCTCGTTGATGGCGGTGCCCCGCAGGGGGTCCCGGCCCGGGGACTCCACCTTGACCACGTCCGCGCCCAGGTCCGCCAGATAGCGGGCGCAGGCGGGGGCGGCGATGAAGGTGGCCAGCTCGACCACTTTGACGCCCTCCAGGGGGCGGGGAAGTTGGGTCATGAGATCATCTCCTTGTCAAGATCAGCGCACCAGAGTGAATCCGGCCAGCGTGAACAAGCCCGCGAATATGGCACAGGGGATGACGCCGCACCAGATGTTGCCGTGCTTGCGGTACAGGTAGGCCACCACGCCGGTGGTGCCGCCCATCATGTAAGAGTAGCCAAAGGCGAAGTCCAGCGAGCCCACGCTCGTCCCGC
>ERZ808040.1859-NODE-1859-length-13211-cov-3.353967_pt1 | contig 13211 bp, 13 predicted proteins | sample MGYA00380191_ERZ808040 | MGnify/ENA primary metagenome ERZ808040 (study PRJEB31490, sample SAMN06133395) | mouse gut metagenome | isolation source: J6 | host: mice | place: China: Chengdu | collected 2015-05 ... | reverse complement strand
AATACGCTCCTCTTTTTTCAAGCACAAAATCGGCCGTATCCGATTTCCCGAAACAGGCCGTATCCCAGCAAGCCCCGCAAGCCCGCTTCCCCTGCACAAATGATAAAGCACTGTTTCTGCCTGATCCCCCATATGGTGGGCTACTGCTATCTTATTAAAGCCCAGATTATTTAATACCTGCCCAAAACTCTTATAGCGCAATATCCTTCCCATTTCCTCTTCCGAACAGCCATATTTCCCTGCCTCTTCCTTCACCTGGTAAAAAAAACTATAATACCCCACTCCATACCGCCCACACAGCTCCCTAACAAACACCTCATCTGCATCTGCATCTTTCCCCCTTAGCCCATGATGCACATGGGCACAGACAAACCGGAACCCAAGCTCTTCCCTTAATGCAAGCAACATAAAAAAAAGACAAACAGAATCCGCCCCGCCAGACAACCCCAAAACAATCCCATCCCCCGCCTGTATCATCCGATTTTCCACAATAAATGCTTTAACCCTTTCCTCCAGCATATCCCTAGCCAAAATACCACCTTCCATACTCCAATATTTTCACCAGTATAGCCCAAAGCCCCCCAAAAGTCAAATTTAAAAGTATAGGGGGTTGAGGGGGGGGGAACGCCAAGGGAATACTAGGCAACTGGGAACTCAGCTCCAGAATGGGTATGTTCTAAATGCTTCGGATTAGGCTATTTGTATGAAACGCAACCAGAGCCTATGCGGCTTCCATGCCGCAGAGGCTCCTTTGGCGGACATCCTGTCCGCCAATTGCTGCTGTTTAGCCGAAGCACTAAGAACCTACACCATTCTCTCGAATGAGTTCCCAGTTGCCTAGTATTCCCTCGGCTGTGCCTCAATCCGGCTACACTTTAGGCGGAGTAGTATCTATAAATCTTGTATTTTTGTTTCCTTTCTACTCTCTCTTTTTAGTTTCCAATTGTAAAGTTTTATTTTTCTTTATATTTTCTGCATACCTTTTCAAATATAGTTTATGTTATCATTCTTGATTTTTTACCCACTTCTGGTGTAGAAAAGCCAGGCATCAGCCGGGAGGGGTTTTTGGGAGCTTCAGCGACTGTGAAGGGGGCTGGTGGTTCTTAGTGTTCTGTTTTTATGTAGCAGCAATGCACGGACAGGATATCCGGGCAAGAATCCTCTGCGGCAGGACGCCGCATAGGATTCGGTTGCGGGAAGGGCAGATACCTATAACAGAACACTTAGAAGCCACCTGTTGCCCGAACCGGAGCAGAAGATACCAAAAACCCCTCCCGGCGTTCCCCCCTGCGCTTCTCTATGCCACCCTCTTCCATATTCCTGTTATTAGGATGGTCATATCGTCTGTTATTTCTTCTCCACTGGATTTTTGTACTGCTTCTAGTAATTCGTCCGCCATGTCCTTTGGGTTTTTGGTATGTATGTCCATTAATAGCCTTCCTAGTTCTTCTTCTTTATTTTCACCGGTAAATGCTTCTAATACCCCATCGGATACCATAATAATATAGTCGCCATCATATAGTTTTTTGTAGGCTGACTCATAGTCTACTTCTTTTAGGACACCTATGGGCAGGCTAGTAGATTTCATTACTTCTACCCATTGGTTCCGTTTTATAAAGGTTGCGGCTGCCCCTGATTTGTAGAAGCTGCATTTCCCTGAATAAAGATCGGTTATGGCTAAATCTACTGCTGTGGACGCTTCTCCGTTTTCTTTTCCTAGTAATACGGAATTTACTAGCCTTAGTGCTGTTTCTTCTTCATATCCGGCTTTTAGTAGGTCTTCTAAAAGTTCTATAATTTCTTCGCTGTCTTTGCTTGCTTCATTGCCGGAACCCATTCCATCTACAATCCCCATTAATAGCTGGCCTTCCATTAATTCGGTGCAAGAAAAGTTATCGCCTGAAATGGTTTCTCCTGTTTTTGTAATTCCGCTGGTGCCATGTAAAACCATAAAGTTGGGTTCTTCTACAAAACCATAAATGGCATATTCGTTGTTAATAATGGTTTTTCCGTCTGAACAGGCACGTACTTTGTTCCCATAGCCTTTGCTAATATAAGAAATTGCTTCTCTTACGGTTATAATTCTTCCTCCAGTGCTCCGCATTTCAATTTGTATCCGTTCTCTTCCATTTTGTTGCTTTAGGATCCGTACATAGCGGACTTCTATCCTGGCTCGCTCTAGTGCCCTAGTAATTAGTGTTTCTTGCTTGCTTCTATTTTGGTATTCTCCCATTTCTTGTGTCATATCTTCTAAAAGGGCTGCTGTTTCTGTTAGCTGGACTGCAGCGGCAAAGGATAAATCGTTTTGTGTGTGAAAACGGCCTATGCTTCTTGCAAGGGCTTTAAAGGACTCTGCAAGTTCTATTATCCTTCCTTTTTTTTCTTCTATATTGCTGTCTGGCATTATTCTCCTCCCATCTTCAAAACGGACTGCCATGCTTTGTGGGAGTAAAAGAAAGAGCAGGCTAGCAAGCGTGGCTCCCATTATATTGTCTTTTTCTAGAAGAAATGGCGTATAAAGGCTCCCTAGTATCCACACAGAAATAAGAAAGCCTGATATGCTCCCAAGCCTTCCTAATGTTCGGAAAATGCCTGCTGCAATGCCAAGTGCACAAAGCATCCCTAATATGCTGCCTTCCCCATGCCATAGTGTCATTACTAGGCCGCAGGCTGCCCCTACCATAGCACCCATCCCGATTCCATAACGATAAGCTAATAATAAGATTCCTAAGTACATGCTGACGGGGCCAACCGCTATTGTAAATAGCTGCTGCCCTTTTAGGGAATATAAAAACATTCCAAAAAATAAGCCGATTACTATGGTTTCCTCATTGCTGAATGGATCATTTTTTCTCTTTGTAAGAATTCCATGAATTCCAATATGGAATATTTGGAATAAAGTAAATACTAAAACGCCCTCTAAAATTCCAGAAATTAATTCGTAGCGTGGGTTTTTTGTCATCATGGCACCTGCGCACTGGATCATTGTAATACATAGTGCTGCTAAAAACCCTGCTGGGTATTTTTTTAATTTTCCATTCCTAGCTTCTATAAAACCAGCTACTACAGCATATGTCATTATAGCAAGTAAATATTTCATTGCAGGTATTGCTGGCATAGATGCTACAATTACTGCAAATATTAGTGGAAATGCAATAAGGCGTTGTCCTTTTTCTAAATAAAGTGCCGCAAAATAAGCAAACCCAATTGGATTATAATTCCCTACCATACATAATGCTGCTACAATCCCTATACTTTGTACGCTGACCTTCCGTATTATTGTTTCTCTCATATCCTATCCCTCCTATTTGGTCATCACTGATTCGCTATTATAACGGACAGGCTTTAATTATTTTGTCAAATCTAGTACGTGTTTCCAAAAAAATTTCTGACAAAAAGAAGCACCTCTGCAATCTTTTATCGAATACAGGGTGCTCATACTTTTTCAGATATTCATGGCCTTTTTTAATTCTCAGGCTTGAAAATAATCTCATTCTCATATACTAATCCTAACTTCTCCCTTGCAACCTCCTCTACATATTTCTTAGTCTGCACATATTTTTCATACTCGGCAAGTTCTAGCTGTCTTTGTTCTTCGGCTGCAATCTGCTCCATCAGGCTTTTTTCACGTTCTATGTATGCTTCGTTCTTTTCTCGTAGTTCCATGCTCTTAAATGCCATTACAGCAAACAGCATCATAACAACAAAACTAATCGCCATAACGCCGCCTTTACTGCTCTTTTTCCTTTTCTGCTTTCTTCTTGCCATGAAACCACCTTCTTTTTCCAGTCTTACATATTATTCTAACCTTTTTCCATATATTTTTCAACACTTTTCCCACAAAATCCACTGGTGCCCGGAGTAAGTGCCCTATAAATGGAACTAAAAACCGGCTAATTAAACTGCGAAACAAAAGCATGGCAATTATTATGGAAGCAATCGCATACCACCGGATAACCCCATCATTTCCACGATATAAGGTTATAAAAACAGCAATAGAAACCATAAGCCAATAAATAATATCTTCTGCCCCCGTTAATAACAATGGATGTGGCAGTACAATCCTGATAATCCTTAGTACATCATAAACAGCCATTAACAATATTCCCATTAAAAAGCAGGAAAGCAAATAATTTGTCTCCCACAATATCATCTGGCTCATTAGCTAAACAGCCTTTTAAATAAAGACTCCCCTTTTTTAGAATAATCACTTACTTCTGAATAGGTTAGGCTGTCAATTGTGCCATCAATATCTACTTCCCCTTTTTCTAAGTTCAATTTGTTTACATGGAGATCCTTTCCCTTTATCATCAGCATGCCAAGTTCTGTTTCTAAAAGAACCTCATTCATATCAAAGGCTATCACATCTGTCACACCTGTCATGGAACCGCCTTTTCTGTTATTTACAGACAATTTATGGCTTCCTGAAGATATCCTTTCTTCCATAAAAAACCTCCTAATATACTTCTTCAATCTGATAAAGTATATTAGGAGTGTCCATGTTTTATGCTAAATGTATCTGTACAGCTCCTTTGCCTCATCCTTTTTCGTTGTTTCTTGGATATCAAGAACCTGTACCTTTACTGCCTTTGTCCCGAACTGGATTTCAATTTCATCGCCTTGCTTTACTGTTGTAGAAGCTTTTGCGACTTTTCCGTTCACAAGCACCCTGCCCGCATCACAGGCTTCATTAGCAATGGTCCGCCGTTTTATTAAACGGGAGACTTTTAAAAATTTGTCCAATCTCATATATTAAGCATTGACTTCATCCTTTAAGGCTTTTCCTGCCTTAAATTTAGGTGCCTTGGATGCAGGAATTGGCATAGCCTTCCCTGTCTGAGGATTTCTTCCCTCTCTTGCAGCTCTCTCGGATACCTCAAATGTACCAAAGCCAACTAACTGGATTTTCTCACCTTTCTTTAATTCTTCTGTCACTACATCGATAAATGCCTTTAATGCCTTCTCGGAATCCTTTTTTGATAATTCAGTTTTCTCTGCAATCGCTGCAATCAGTTCAGTCTTATTCATGACTAACTCCTCCTCTGATATTTTATATTTTTCTCATGTTAGGAACCTTCAACACCTTCAAGTTTATTTATAAACTGTTATCTCCTATTTGTCAAGGTAAATTTCCGCTAATTTCCGCTATTTATAAATTTTTCTGTTAATTCTCCATCTGCCTTCCTAAAAACCCAGATGCGACACCTGCAAGCTTTTGTTCTGTCTCCCCCATCTGTGTCCTTCCATCTTTACTTAAAATAGCAACCACCCCAATTACGTCCCCTTCACAAATAATAGGCTGTGCAACTAAAGAAGTATACTCTTCTGTCTGTCCAGAAATAATAGGGATCATATTCCTGCCATCTTTCCCTGTTATTAAAACCTCCCTTTCACTCATTAAATGCTCTAATTGTTTGCTAATTGGCTTATCTTGCAATTCTTTTTTTGCTACCCCTGTTGCAGCAATTACTTGGTCACGGTCTGCAATACATACAATATGCCCCGTAGTTTGTGCCAAACTTTCTGCATATTGCTTTGCAAACACACTTAATTCACCAATTGGCGAATATTTTTTAAGGATAATTTCTCCTTCTCTGTCAGTAAATATTTCCAAAGGATCTCCTTCTCTAATCCTTAAAGTCCTTCTTATTTCCTTTGGTACTACAACCCTTCCTAAATCATCTATCCGTCTCACAATTCCGGTCGCTTTCATTTTCTAATTGCTCCTCCATTTCAAAATCATTCTATGATGTTATTGTTTGTAAAAAATGGAGAATTATTCATACAGTTTATGAAGCTTTTTAAAAAAACATTTATTTACTGCTATATTCTATGCTATACTATATATAATTTACTTTTTTTAGGAGGCTATTATGTTTTATTTTAACCGAAATACTGTAATTGATTACTCATCTCTTTCAGAACTTACCAAACCTATTTTAAATGCGGTTCGGATCTTAGAACGTGATATACAAAAATGTTTCCTCCCATCTAACCAGCCAACTGGATATATCCTATTGCAGGCAGACCATATGATGCCGGAAGAAGCTTTCCAGCTTGCCGTTTCTGATACAATCTGCCTTACGGCAGGTGACGATCTTGGCTTTGTATATGGGCTGCTCTACATTAGTGAAGAATATCTTGGCATAAAGCCTTTTTGGTTTTTTCTCGACCAGCAAATTGTGCCTGTAAAAGAAATCCAAGCAACAGACAAACTATTTATTTCCCCAAAACCTTTTATCCGCTTCCGCGGCTGGTTTTTTAACGATGAAGTATTACTTTCACACTGGCAGGTTTATGGAGATAGCTTAATTCCTTGGAAAATGGGATTTGAAGCACTGCTTCGCTGTGGCGGGAATATGGCAATCCCAGGCACAGACAAAAATTCTAGGAAATACCGGCAGCTTGCAAGTGATATGGGATTATGGATTACCCATCACCATGCGGAACCATTAGGTGCTGAAATGTTTGTCCGTGCCTTCCCTGACAAAGAACCAAATTATGACGATTATTCCAATTTATTTTATCAACTTTGGGAACAAGCTGTTATAGAGCAGAAAGATTATAAAGTAATCTGGAACCTTGGCTTTCGCGGGCAAGGGGACTGCCCGTTTTGGAGCAACGATAAAAGCGAGAACTATAATACTGCCAAAAAACGTGGGGAACTTATTTCTGAATTAATTGAAAAACAACGGCAATTGGTTCTGAAATATATTAAAAACCCTGTTTTTTGTACAAACCTATACGGGGAAATTATGGAACTTTACCAAGAAGGCTATATTCATTTTGACAAGGAAATTATTAAAGTTTATGCTGACAATGGCTATGGGAAAATGGTAACTAGAAGGCGGGATAACCACTGTGCCAGGATACCTGCCCTTCCCTTAAACCCAAATGATACTAGCGGCATTTACTATCATGTTTCTTTTTATGACTTACAAGCGGCAAGCCATATTACTATGCTGCCTAATTCTGTCGACTTTGTAAACTCAGCCCTTACAGAAGTATTAGAACATGGTGCCAATGATTATTGGATTATTAATTGTTCTAATGTACGGCCGCATGTTTATTATTTAGATGCTATCCGTAAAAAATGGCATGGAATGGAATTATCTGCCGTTACACATAGCTTAGATTTTACAAAAGATTATTATAACGGGGAAGAAGGGATTGCTTCTTGTCTATCCGGCTATGCAGATGCTATGCTTTCTTATGGTAAAGAAGACGATGAACATGCTGGAGAACAATTCTACAATGAAAATATCCGTTTACTTATTAACCATATTATTCGGAACCGCACAGATACCTTATCAGGTTTTCGCTGGTTTACTGGTGATATTCCTCTTCCTGACCAACTTTCTATTTTATTTGGTATCTGCCATAAAGGAGAAAGCCAAATGGAAGCCTATTACCAAAAATGTAAAGATATTGGGAACCAACTTTCAGGGCATGTCAAACAACTTTTTGAAGATACTATACTTATGCAGGCAAAAATACATAACTATTGTTTAAAAGGAATGTTACTATGTGAACAAGCATGTAAAGCATATTGGGATCAAAATTACCTTCAGGCTTTCTTAGATTTTGGAAAAAGTGCTTCCTTTTATGAACAGGCAAATGCTGCTATGAGGGATTCTGAACATGGTATTTGGAAAGGCTTCTATCAAAACGACTGCCTTGCAGATATTAAACATACTGCTTATATGTTGCGGAAAATCATGGGGATTGCCCGTGAAATGGGAGATAACGCACGCCATGACAAATGGTATCGGGACATTGTTTATTCTGTTGAGGACAGAAGGGTTATGACTATCTTGGTAAATGATAACCATATGACTGACCAAGAACTATGGGAAGCATTTATGGAAAAACACCCAAACATTTTGGGCTAAAATAAAAAGGCTGCTGCAAATGCAACAGCTTTTTTTATTCTAAAATCTACATTCTTCGCACTTTTCGACTTTAAATCTCATCTAAGATTTTCTTTCTTTTTTCCTCTCGTTCTTCCATTGTAATAGCCCCTTGCCTATAAAGCTGGTCTACCATGCTTAACCGTTCTTCCATAGATGCTTTCTTAGGCTGGCCCACGGTTTTTTTCTCTATATCTTCTACTATAATTTCATGTGTCGCTATCCCTTCCTCAGAAAATACATTAATGGCGTTCATTACTGTAATCCCAACTGCAACCCCTGTCCAGATAATTCCAAAAAAACCAAGGGAAGGAATTACTATACATAATCCTATGAAACAAAATACAATTCCCATTGCCATGCCAAATATAGATTGGCCCTTGCTAGGTTTCATTCTCATTTTCTTATTCATAACCATGCTCCTTCCCAAAAACTTTTTCTTCCATTTTTTCAAGTATACCATATTTTTCATAAAATAACTAGCTAAACTATCTGCCATATTACAATTATCTGTTGTTACCTTTCACTATAAGTGAAATTTTCTTTCTGCCAAATTATGAGAGAATAAGCTTAGTAGCTCAAGGTATTCTCCACCAGAATTGTGAGGTTATTATGCAGTTTAAAGATGATTATGAATTATATCAAACCATTAGCCGCAATATTAAATATTACAGGGAACTTGCCAACCTAACACAAATGCAGCTTGCTGACCAATCCCATTTAAGCATTAGTTATATTACCAAATTAGAAGCCTCTGGATGTGATAAAAGCATTTCTTTGTCTGCCTTACATCAGATTGCCAAAGTCCTTAACCAAGATATTACTATTTTCTTTGAACCACATAAAGAGTAATCTATTACTCATAATAAATAGTCCTATCTGTATATTTTCTTTCCATTTGGTGGCGTAGTTTTCTATTTTCCACTGTATCAAATATAATAGAAAAATCATAATTTTCTGGATAGAGTTCTTCTGCTGCCACATGCAGCCTTACCCGTTTATGGTTAATCCATATTTTCTTATCTGGCATTTGTACCCGGAGGACACCTTTCTCATTCGCCGTCTGGCATACAATCCCAATCTTCTTATCTGGCAGCACTAAGACACTATCTCCAAGATGGAATTTATCTGTTTTTTTCCCTATAACCGTATTTTTCTTTTTTTGGATTTTTGCAGCAGGAATTTTCTTTAACTCTTTCTCTTCTCCTTGAGGAAAACTATTATTCTTCTTCCCGTAAGCCGCCATAGAAGCTGCCTTTAACATAGAATCTGGCATCCCCAGTTTTTTTGCAATATAAAAGGCGCAGCTTTCGCCAGCTTCCCCAATAATCATTTGGTATAATGGCTTTAAACTTTCTTTGTCAAATGTCATCCTAGCATTTTGGAGCTTTTCTTCTTTTGCTGCATACTCTTTTACTTCTGGGTAATGTGTAGTTACTAAAAATAACGCCCCACTCTTTTTTAATTCCTCCATAACAGCTACTGCTATCCCCATTCCTTCCATTGGATCAGTACCAGACCCTAATTCATCCATAATAACAAAACTATCTTGATCCACACGCTTTAAAATATCAAGCACATTTATAATATGCGCTGAAAAAGTAGATAGATTTTCTGATAAATCCTGCCCATCTCCAATATCACAAAGATATTGGCTATTCATGCAGATCTCTGCTTCTTCACAAGTAACATGCAGGCCGCATTGTGCCATAATACAATTTAATGCTACTGTTTTAATTGCTACTGTTTTTCCGCCAGTATTCGGCCCTGTAATTACAATTCCTGTTACGCTCCCGCCTATTTCAAATTGTAATGGCACACATATAGCCCTGTCAATTAAGGGATGCCTTGCAGACTTTAATTTTATCCGCCTATCTGTATTTATTATTGGCTTTATCCCATATTGTTCTATACTAAGCTTTCCTTTTGCAAAAGCAAAATCCAATTTTTCCATTGTAGTAATATTTTGTTTCATTATTTCCGCAATATCCGCAACCATAGCTGTTAAAGTATATAAAATTCTTTTTTCCTCATTTTCTTCGTCTAACCTTAATAAAATTAATTCTTCATAATATTTTGCTGATGCTGCAGGTTCTATAAATAGCGTGTTTCCTGTAGAAGATTTATCAATCACCGATCCAGGAACCCGAAATTTATACTCCTTTTTTACAGGAATACAGACATGCCCATTCCGTATTGTGCTAAAAGAATCAGACATACACTCTTTATTAGAACGGATTAATGCTTCTGCCTTTTCCCTCATCCGTTCTGATGTCCGTTCTATCTCTTCCCTTACTGATCTCAAGAACTTAGAAGCATAATCATCTACCCTGCCGCCTCTAATCTGCATATGGATTGCTTCTTTTAACTCTGTCTGTGCATCTAGCCTTTCCCCTTCATATGCAAGTGATATTTCATAGATCTTACATCGACCTAAATATGTCTTTAACCTATCTGTTGCTACCAGCGCATTCCCAATTTCTTCTAGTTGGCTTGGGCTTAAACATTCTCCTTTTTGTGCCATATGGATAAGTTCCATAATCCCTTTTAAAGATACCAAAGGAGGGTTCCCAGCATGTCCTAATAAATACTTTGCTTCTTCTGTCTCCCTTTGTGCTGCTGCCAACCTGCTTTCAGATAAATATGGTGTTAAATTCAAACACTCTTGTTTTGCCTTATCTGTTAATGCTAATTCTGCAAGCTGTTTCTTTATTTTATCAAATTCTATGGCTTGTTCCATTCCTATCATAATATTATTTCCCTTTCTGCCTATTACTATATTATATACTACCCTGCCCCAAAACAACAAAAGCCATACAGCATTGCTCCGGCAAATACTGTATGGCCTAAATAAAATAGTGCACTGGGCGTCCGTCAAGAAAAAAAGTCCATATTTTATTTGGACGCACATATACATATAAAAGCCGCCTTATAAAAGGCGGCATAGTGATACCATATATAACGAAAGCATCTACTGGGGGCAAAGCCGCATGGAAAAAGGATACACTCCTAGCCTAAAAACTGCTATATCCTTTTACAACTATTTAATTAGCTGTTTTCTCCAATCCCACAATGCTTAACATACTACAAATTCTCCTTTTCTACTTTTTAGCTGGGATAACTATAACATAATTATTTACAAATTGCAAGTATTATCTTTGGCTTTCTATATATGCCATAATCAATGGTGCTGCGCCTTTATGGTCATCATACCCGACTGCTTCTGACAAATAATATTCTACTGTCCCATCCCGATCATCACTTAACCCTGCGCCTCTACAAATATCCCCTAATTTTAATATCCCGTCTATTTCTTTTATCTTTAACCGTATCAAGCTATCTAACATCTTTTCTCCTTGCCCTTTATATATCCCACAAGGAAGGACTCCCATCCGGCAGCCTTTTAAAACTGCATAGGCAACCATAGCGGAACCTGATGTTTCTAGATAATTTTCTGGTACATCTTCTCTATCCACCACTTGGTAAAATAAACCTGTTTCTTTTTCTTGGTACTGTAACAACCCATTGACTGCTTCTATAAAAATATCTTTTAATCCCTGATAATCCCCTGTTTCCCCAATGATTTCCATGGTATCAATTAATGCCATTATATGCCAGCCACAGGCCCTGCCCCAAAAATTAGGGGATAACCCATTTTCTTTATTGCACCATGGCTGTTTTTTCGCCATATCAATGGCATGGTAATATAAACCCTTTTCTGGATTATATAAATATTTCCTAACATTTTTAAATTGGCTTACAATATCACTATAATCCTTATCTTTTACTTTCTGATAACGCGCATAAAAAACTTGTGCCATATATAGCCCATCCAGCCATACTTGTTCTGGATAACATTTTTTATGCCAAAAATTCCCCGTATAAGTCCTTGGCTGGTTCCTTATTTGATCCATTAAAAGCTCAATTGCCTTATTATACTTCTCTTCCCCAGTCTCCCTATAGGCAAAAAACAAGCCATTCCCGCTATTAATGCTGTCAAGGTTATAATCCTTTGGATAATAAAAACGGATATTTCCATTTTCTTCAATATACTTCTTATAATAATGAAGTACAAAATCTTTATAATACTTCTCTTTTTTCTGTTCATATAATAAAACTGCTGCATTTAACAGGCAGCCGTCTACATAATTCCAGTGATTTTCTTTGGCTGAAACAAACCGTTCAAAATATCCTTTTATAAATCGCTCCATTTTTGTTATTGTTTCCATTTTCCCTCTTTTCCAAGTACCTTATTATCCCTTATTCTTTAGATCTTTTTTTGCCGGATTATCAATTAATTGCCCTTCTTTATCAAATCTAGAACCATGGCAGGGACAATCCCAACTTTTTTCTTTCGGGTTCCATTCTAATGCACAACCCATATGGGAACATCTGGGCTTTTCCCCAACTAGCCGGTAAACGCCCTTTCCCAGCCCCTTTATACTTTCACCCATATCTTTACAAAACTTACCTGCTGCTTGAGGATAACAACGCTGCGGAGAAAAAAGCTCCCTATATGGATTTTCCCTTCCACAGATCTCATCGCAAACCAACTTAGCTGCAAGAATCGAAGTTGTCATTCCCCATTTTTTAAAACCAGATGCCACAAACCAATATGGCCTATAGATCGAATATTTCCCTATAAATGGAAAATCGTCATGTGTAATACAGTCTTGCGCTGACCAGTGGTATCTTTCTTCACATCCTGGATAATACTGTTCTGCTTTCTGCCTAAGAAACCCATATCCACAGTTCTTTTTATATTCCCCTGTCCGGTGCCCTCCTCCTCCCATTAATAAAAAACCTTTATAATCCCTAAGGGAAATTCCATCTACATCCTCACTATAATACATGCCATTTAACCTATCTGCCCCTGATAAAGCTAATATATAGCTTCTTTCCTGATGTTGGCGCATAAAATAAAACCCTGGCACATTTACAATGGGATAATGTGTGGCAAATACAATATAATCTGCCCAAACTTTTGCATGTTCTGTATATGCCACATGCCCCTTTACCTTATAAACTTTCGTTTTCTCATAAATCGTTAAAGAACTAGATATCTCTTTTAAAAACTTTATCGGATGGAATTGGGCCTGCCCTTCAAAACAAACTGCACCAACATGTTTAAAAGGCAATTGGGCCTGTTCTACAAAATGTGCCTTTATCCCAAAAGCAGACGCTAACTTTACTTCTTCTAATAAATTCTCTTTCTTTTTTGCTGAATACACATAGGCGGGCAAACTTTCAAAATCACATTGTATCTTTCTTTCCTCTATCACCTTTTTATAGTGGCCTATT
>ERZ808040.1858-NODE-1858-length-13213-cov-4.077725_pt1 | contig 13213 bp, 12 predicted proteins | sample MGYA00380191_ERZ808040 | MGnify/ENA primary metagenome ERZ808040 (study PRJEB31490, sample SAMN06133395) | mouse gut metagenome | isolation source: J6 | host: mice | place: China: Chengdu | collected 2015-05 ... | reverse complement strand
ACTTGAACTCTCATGGTATTGCTACCACACGGACCTGAACCGTGCGCGTCTGCCAATTCCGCCATTCCTGCGAACAAGACTTATTATACATACTGCCTTCATAAAAGTCAATATCTTTTTTGAAAAATTTTCAAATTTTATGTAACAGTTCAGCCAGTCCATGTAAAGTGCGGAAAATCGTGCTTGCACGAGTTTTACGTACTTTATATGGACTGGCTGAACTGTTACAATTTTATTTTAAGAATCAGTTGCCGGCAGTATCCCCGTTATCGGGGAAAAGATATCTCCCGGCAACTTATGTAAAGGAGGCGGAACCGCCTCAGCTCCCCTTATGCCCCAGAGCCTGGGAACGCATTTCCCTGGCGTTGGACAAGGCTGCCTCCGTCAGCTCGTCGCTGCCCAGAAGCCTTGCCAGCTCTCCCAGCGATTCCTCCTCCCCAAGCGCCCGGATATCCGTAATCGTGTTATCCCGGGTACTGCTCTTTTCAATCACAAAATGGGTATCCGCCATGGCCGCGATCTGTGGCAGATGTGTAATGCAGATGACCTGATGGGTTTTTGCCACGGCATCCAGCTGTTCCGACACTCTCCACGCCGTCTTTCCGCTGATCCCTGCGTCAATCTCGTCAAAGATCAGGGTATCGATGTCGTCCCTGCCCGCCAGCACCGTCTTGATCGCCAGCATTACCCGGGACAGCTCGCCCCCGCTGGCTACCTGGGACAGAGGTTTTAACTCTTCGCCCGGGTTGGTGGAGATCAAAAATTCCACCTCGTCATATCCTTTTGCCGTGACCGTCTGCCCCGGCCGTACGGCTATCTCAAATTCCACCGTCAAAAAGTTCAGGTTCACCAGCGCTTCCTTTAATTTCTCCGACAGCACCGCCGCGTTTTTGCTCCGCAGAGCCGATAACTTCCCACATGCCTTCTGCAGCTTCTGGCCTGCCTGCCGGAACTTTTTCTCCAGCTCCTGCATGTAGGCGTCGTAGTCCGACAGCTTGTCCAAAAGCCGCTGCCTTTCCTCCCCGTAGGAAATTACGGCTTCTATTGTATTCCCGTATTTCCCCTTCAGGTGGTTCAGAGTGTTGAGCCGTTCCTCCACCCTGGCGAACTCCTCCTCGTCAAACTCGCAGCCCGTCATATATTCGGACACATCTCGGTTGTAGTCGGCCAGCAGGCTGTCAATCTCCGACAGCTGCCCCTCCAGCTCCTCCAACCGGCTGTCGTAAGCGGTAACGCTTCTCAACGCCCGCAGGGCCCTGCTGAGAGAGCTTCCCGCGCCGGTGTCACCGTCATTCCCGGTATACCGGTAGCTCTCCCCCAGGCTGTCCGTAATCTTCCTGCTGTTGGCCATCAGCCGGTAACGCCGCTCCAATTCCTCGTCCTCGCCGGGCACAAGCCTGGCCTGCTGGATTTCCTTCCATTCAAACTCTGCCAGGGACCTTTCCTTCTCTTTGGCCTCCTCGTCCATGGCTTCTTCGGACAAAGCTTTCCGCAGCCTGCCGTACTCCCCGTAAGCCTCCTCCACAGACAGCGCCACCGGGCCGAATGCACTGCCACAATAGGAATCCAGGATCTCCATATGCTTTTTCCGATGCAGCAGGGACTGGTGCTCATGCTGGCCATGGATATCGATCAACACCTCCGCAAGCTCTTTCACCTGCTTTGCCGTCACCGACTCGCCGTTGATCTTGCAGACGCTCTTCCCGGCCTGCAGCTTCCGGCTGATAATAACGGTTCCGTCCTCCTGAGCCTCCAGCTCCATCTGTGCCAGCTTCTGTGATACTTTCTCGCTGTCAGAGGCAAAAACCAGCTCCACAAGCGCATTGTCCGCCCCCTTGCGAAGCATTTCCCTGTCGAACTTTCCGCCCAGGGCCAAATTCACGGAGCCTATAAGCAGCGACTTACCCGCCCCCGTCTCTCCGGTGAGGATGTTAAGCCCCTCGCCAAACTCCAACTCTGTCTCCTGGATCAGCGCCAGATTTTTCACATGTAAACTTTGTAACATATACCTCTCCTTACGTACCTTCTCCGCTGACCAATATTACAGATTTCCCAACATGGCGCGGATCTGATCCATCAGCGCCTGTGTCTCTTCCACAGTCCTTACTGCCACAAATATGGTATCGTCCCCGGCGATACAGCCCACGATCTCCGGGAACCTCATGGCATCCAGGGCCGCGGCCACCGCCATAGCCATGCCCGACACTGTTTTCACCACCAGGATATTCTGCGCCATTTCCATAGAAGAAAAACCGTCACGAAGTACACGGATGTACTTGTCGCCCAAGTGACCGTCTTCCTGCTTTAAAATAATATATTTCTGCCTGCCGTTCCGCAAAGGGATCTTGGAGAGCTTCAACTCCTTAATATCCCGCGAAACGGTAGCCTGGGTCACCGCAAGGCCGGATTCCCGCAGATAGTTCGCCAGCTCCTCCTGGGTCTCCACGTCGTGCTTCTGTATCATTTCAATAATCTTTGCGTGCCGGGTCTTTTTCATATTTACACCTCTATATGCGCTTCAGCGCATATACAAACAAAGTTAGTATAACGATCAGTTTTCTCCCATCTTCTTATGCAGTACTTCCAGGAAACTCACCTGGTTGAGCTGCAGGAATTCCGTGGTCTTCTCTGACCGGACGATGCGGATCCTGTCCCCGGTCCTGAGGGGGATGACATGGCAGCCGTCAAAATTGGCTTCCACCGTCTGGATCCTGCCGCCCCTGCCTTCGGGAATCACGATCTCGATCACATCCTCAGGGGAAAGGATAATGCTGCGCTTATTCAATGTGTGAGGGCAAATAGGAGTCAGCATGATAAGCTTTGCCTTGGGTTCGATCAGGGGCCCTCCTGCCGAGAGGTTATACCCTGTGGAGCCGGTAGGCGTAGTGACAATCATGCCGTCCGCATTGTAATGGTTCAAAAACTGCCCGTTGACGTAAATGCTGAATTTAATGATCTGCAGGGAGCCGCTCCGGGACACCACAATGTCATTCAGCGCCCATCCCTCCTCGGAGCCGCCGTTTGCACAGAAAATCCTGCCGTTGAGCATCATGCGGCTTTCACAGATATAATCCCCTGCCACAAGCTTCTCCAGCGATTCCTCCAGGTTGGACAGCTCAATCTCCGTCATATACCCCAAGGTGCCCAAGTTTACCCCGATAATAGGGATGCTGAGCTTCTTTGTCTCCCTGGCCGCCTGAAGCACCGTGCCGTCGCCCCCCAGCACGATAATGCAGTCCACGTCCGTGGGAAGGTCTGCTGGCGCTTCCTCGGTATCCACCCGCATATTTTCCTTCCAGTCCTCCTCTTCCACCCAGGGAGTGGCCTTCTGTCCCTTTTCCTCCAAAAAGCTGCATATCCTTTTGGTTGTCTCCAGATTTTTGTCCTTATGCCGGTTGGCAAATATTAAAAAATGCTTCATACCAACACCTCCTTACGGGAACCACACTTTCCATCCATTGACAGCGGCGCCCATTTATAAGTACGCTTCCCGGTGCACATGCTCTAAGCTATTGTGGGATTCCTCCACAGTCTCCCGGATCAGCCTTTCCCAATCTTCCCCATGGGAAAGGCCGCTTTTCTCCTCCATTATGCGCTGCAGCCTCTCCTCTGCCTCACGCTCCGGCATACTCCGCAGCGCATCGGACGGTTCCTTCTCTTTCTTCAGATGGATCAGATATTCTATGTTGCCCTCCGGCCCCTTGATCGGTGAAAAGTCCAGGTGCTGCACTGCAAACCCGATGCTGTCCGCATAATCCACGATCTTTGCAATCACTTCCCGGTGCACCTCGGGTTCCCTCACCACGCCCTTCTTGCCCACTTTCCCTCTGCCTGCCTCAAACTGGGGTTTGATCAGGCACACCATCCGGCCTCCGGGTTTCAGCAGATTCCTGGCGGGGATCAATATTTTGGTCAGGGAAATAAAGGATACGTCCACACTGGCAAAATCCAGTTCCTCCTGAATATCCTCCCTCACCATATAGCGGAAATTTGTCTGCTCCATGCAGACCACCCTGGGGTCATTGCGGAGCTTCCAGTCAAGCTGCCCGTGCCCCACATCCACAGAATAAACCTTTGCGGCGCCGTTCTGGAGCATGCAGTCCGTGAAGCCGCCTGTGGAAGCGCCGATGTCCATACACACCAACCCTTCCAGCTCAAACTTCCATTTCTCCATGGCCTTTTCCAGCTTCAGCCCGCCCCGGCTGACATACTTTAATGTACTGCCCCTGACCTCCAGCCTGATCTTGCCCTCGTCAAAGGCTGTTCCCGCCTTATCTTCCCTCTGCCCGTCAACATAGACATTGCCGGACATAATAATAGCCTTTGCCTTCTCCCTGGATGGGGCATACCCCTGATTCACCAATATAACATCCAGACGTTCTTTCATGTAATATAACCCGCTACGGCTCTTTCCGCCGCCTTCCCGTTGGAACCGGCCCAACACTCTGTCTTCGTCAGCCATGCCCCGGAGCCGCCTGACAGGCATGGCCGGCGCCCATTACAGCGTTGGCAGGACTCCGGGGCAGTTCCCCAATGCTTCCTGGATGCGGCCCACGATGCTGCCCGCGTCAATGCCGATCTCCTTTTTCAGGAGCTCCACATTGCCGTGCTCCACATAGGCATCCGGTATGCTGATTCCCAGGAACCGATTGCACAGTCCTGCCCGGTTCATATAATCCAATACCTTTTCGCCATAGCCGCCGCTGGCCACATTCTCCTCCATGGTCACGATCAGCATATGGTCCTTACAGGCCTCTCTTATGGCTTCCTCATCCACAGGTTTGACAAAACGGGCATTGATCAGGCTCACAGCCCTGCCCTGGGCCTTCAGCGCGTCCCGCACGACCTCCCCTGTTTTCACCATGCTCCCCACGGCAAACAGGGCGATCTCCCACTCCCTGTAGATCCATTCCGCCTTCCCCAGCTCCACAGGCGCCCGATGCTCCTTCAATCCCGCATAAGCGGTACCCCGGGGATAACGCACCGCTATGGGGGCGTCAAGCTGCACCGCAAACTTCAACATATCCGACAGTTCCCACTTATTCTTAGGGGCACAGATATGCATATTGGGAATACCGGATAAATATGTAAAGTCAAAGATACCCTGATGGGTCTCCCCGTCGCTGCCTACCAACCCGGCCCTGTCAATGGCAAAGACCACCGGCAGGTTCTGGATACACACATCATGCAATATCTGGTCGTAGGCCCTCTGTAAAAAGGAGGAATACACCGCCACAATAGGCTTCAAGCCTCCTGCTGCCAGGCCTGCCGCAAAGGTCACCGCATGTTCTTCCGCGATCCCTACGTCGAAGAATCTGCCCGGGTACATATTGCGGAACCGCTTCAGACCCGTTCCGTCAGGCATGGCCGCCGTGATCGCCACGATCCGCTGATCCCTCTGCCCCAGCTTGCACATGACAGTGGAAAAGATGTCCGTATAGTTTGCCGCCGTCCTGGGTTTGGAGGGGATCCCCGTGCCGATCTCAAAAGGTTCCGCACCGTGGAACCTTGCCGGATGGCGTTCCGCAGGAATATAACCCCTGCCCTTCTGGGTAATGACGTGGATGAGCACCGCCCGCTTTACACGTTTGGCTTCATTGATGACCCTCACCATACCTTCGATATCATGGCCGTCCACAGGCCCCAGGTAAGTGATCCCCATATCCTCAAAGAACATGCCCGGGATCACCAGGTGTTTGAAGCTGCTCTTAGCCCTGCGGATGCGGTTAATGGTGCTGTCCCCGCGTTTGGTGCCCAGAAGCGCATTGTAAATGCCCTCCTTCAGATCCAGATATCCGCTGGCGGTACGGATATTGTTTAAGTATTTAGATACGCCCCCCACATTCTCGGAAATGGACATATTATTATCGTTCAGGATAACAATGAAATTGCTTTCCAGCTTTGCCGCATTGTTCAACGCTTCATAAGCCATCCCGCCTGTCAGGGAACCGTCTCCGATGACGGACACAACAGTGCTTCTCTCCCCCTTAAGCTCCCTGGCCTTCACCAACCCAAGTCCCGCCGAAATCGAAGTCGAGCTGTGCCCCGTGTCAAACACGTCACAGTCGCTCTCCTTCCTCTTGGGGAAACCGCTGATCCCGTGGAACTGCCGCAGGGATCCAAACTCCTGGCGTCGTCCCGTGAGGATCTTATGGGTGTAGGACTGATGCCCCACATCCCATACGATCTTGTCCTCCGGCAGGTTCAGGGCCAGATGCAGCGCCATGGTCAGCTCCACCGCCCCAAGGTTGGAACCCAGGTGGCCTCCCGTCACACTGATCGTCCGAATCAGGAAATTCCGGATTTCCTGGGCAAGCTGCCCGTAGTCCTCCCTGGCAATATTTTTGATATCATTGGGTCTCTCAATGGTTTCCAACAGCATATTCTTACCTCTCACCCGTTTAGCCGGGCATTCATCCCCTACCCAAAAGGCCTGTCCCCGGCCGGGCCCGCACTGCAGGCAGCGGCTGGTTTCCCCGGGTAAGCACACGGCGGCCTGGGCTCGCCTCCCCGGCTATTTCTGACGGTGTACCAGGGACAACAGCAAATCCTTCAGGAAGTCGTTCTTACCCTCCAGGGCATCCAATATTTCCACCGCTTCTTTGGTCAGTCTCTCCACGTCCGCCCGGGATTGCTCCAACCCGTTGGCCGTCACATAAGTCTGCTTGTTGTTCTGGGCATCGCTGCCCACAGGTTTTCCAAGCTCCCGGCTGTCTCCGGCTACGTCCAGGATATCGTCCTGGATCTGGAAGGCGACGCCGATGTCGTAAGCGCATCGCTTGATCTGTCCCAGCCGTTCTTCCTCCGTCACCCCGGCAATCACCGCACCGATCATCATGGCAGCCTGTATCAGCGCCGCCGTTTTGTGGCCGTGGATGAACAGAAGCTGCTCCTTCTCCAGGTCCCCTTCCTGCCCTTCCGCTTCGATGTCGGCCGTCTGCCCGCCGATCATCCCGTAGATACCTGCCTTGTTTGCCAATATCCCCATGGCTTTCGTGACCCTCTGCATATTGTATTCCGGGCAGGGCGCCGTTGTGAGATATTCCCGGTCCCCGCCGCCGCAGAATTCCAGCGCCTGCAATGCCGTCTCAAAAGCATAATTCAGCAGTCCGTCCCCTGCCAGGATTCCCATGGCCTCGCCGTAGGCGCTCCATGTCGTCTTCTTACCCCTGCGGTACTGGTCATTGTCCATAGCCGGCAAGTCGTCATGGACCAGCGAATAGGTATGGATCATCTCAATGGCTGCCATAAACGGCTCCAGAAGAGGAAGGTCCTCCTCCCGGCCGCCGCAGAAGTGGAAGGTCTCTTCCATCAGCAGTGGGCGCAGCCTCTTTCCGCCCACGGTAATACTGTAGTTCATGGCCTGGATCACGGTCTTCTGGTATCCCTCTTCCTGGGGGAGAAAGCTCCTGATGATTCTCTCTGCCATTTTGGTCTTTTCCTGCAGAATCACATTAAACTCATGTGTCTCCATTGTCAAATTCCTCCAATTGCCCGTTCTCATTTAACTTCAACACCTGTTTTTCCACACGGTCTATCTGGTCATTGCACTGTTTTAAGATAGCCATCCCTTCGCTGTATGCCCGAAAGGCTTCCTCCAGGGGGATGTCCTCCCGCTCCAGCAATTCCATGGTGCTCTCCAGCCTGTTAAAATTTTCCTCCAGGCTGTATGTTTCCTGCCTTTTTCCCATCACATACTCTCCTGCCGGTTTCCCTGTCCTTCGGGAAGCCATTCCGTATATTTTGTATCCGTAACCGTAGCGCCAATCTGCCCGTCCCTCACCTGTATCACCACCGGGGCCCCCACGGGGGCCTGTGATACGGAGCGGATGTTTTTCCCCTTCCCGTCTGTCACATAGGCGTAACCGCTGGTAAGCTTTTCCAGAGGCGAAAGGCCTTTCAGCCTCTCCGCATAAACCAGGAACCTGCCCTTTCTGTTCTCCAGGATACGCCTCATCCGTCCCTGGAGCCTCTCCTCCGCCTGCAGTGCCAGCATCCTCTGCTCCCGGATCCGGTTTGCCGGGTCAAACAGCTTCATCCTCAGCTCCGCCTGGCGGAGGCATACCCGCTTCGAATCCAGGATGCGGCCCATCAGCCTGTCCAAGGCATCCTTAGCGGAGGCCAGCTCCCTGAAGATATCCCGGATATCCGCCACCGCCAGTTCCGCGGCAGCGGAAGGCGTGGGCGCCCGCAGGTCGGACACGAAATCAATAATGGTGGTATCGGTCTCATGGCCTACCGCGGAAATAATCGGAACGGAACAGTCAAACACCGCCTGGGCCACCTCCCGCTCGTTAAAGGCCCAGAGGTCTTCGATAGAGCCTCCTCCCCTGCCCACGATCATCACATCTACTCCCATCTGTTCCAGGGCGCGGATGCCGTTTATAATGCTGGGCGCCGCTGCCTCTCCCTGGACGATGGCCGGGCAGAGGATGATCTGCACATAAGGGTTTCGCCGGCGGGCAATCTGGATGATATCCCGCACGGCGGCGCCGGTATCCGCAGTGACCACTCCCAGGGTCTTAATGTACTTTGGGATCGGCTGCTTATATTCCGGCGAAAACATGCCCAATTCCTCCAGCTCCCGCTTCAGCTGCTCATATCTCTCATAAAGCTGCCCATTGCCGTCCAAAAGGATCTGCCTGGCATAAAGCTGGTACTTACCGTCACGCTCATATACGTCCACCGTACCGCCCACAATGATCTGCTGGCCATCCGCCAAACGAAAAGAAAGACCCGACCGGTTCCCTGCGAACATAACGCAGCTGATGGTCCCCCTGGGGTCCTTTAACGAAAAATAAATATGTCCCGACGTATGGTATTTGCAGTTGCTGACTTCCCCTTTTACAAAAAGCTTCTGCAACAGGTAATCCTGTGTGAACATATTCTTAATATATGAATTCAGTTGTCCTACCGTATATACGCTCCGAATGTTAATCACCCAGCTTCACTATTTTTGCGAGGATCGCATTGACAAAACCGCCGGAATTCTCCTGGCCGTATTTCTTCGCGATCTCCACTGCCTCGTCAATTGCCACGCCGGCAGGGATGTCGTCGTCAAACAGTATCTCATAGACAGCCAGCCTGAGGACGGTAAGCTCTACCTTCCCCATACGGGTGGTATCCCACCCTTCCGTATTGCCGTCAATGATCCTGTCGATCTCCTCCAGCTTCCCGCGCACGGCTTTTTCCCTTGCTTCAATATAGTCGGCGTCCTTCTCCCTGACTACTGCCTCATTGCCTTCCAGAAACAGTTTCGCCTGCCGGGGCATATCCTCGGAATCGTGGAATTCCACACGGAATAGAAGCATAAAAACCTGTTCTCTCTGCTCATGTCGTCCCATTGGTTTATTTATCCTTTAGCTATTTTGCTTTCTTTATCTTACTTTTACGCCTGCAATGCGGATATTGACATCCGTACAGGTGAGGCCGGTCATGTTCTCAATAGCCGCCTTTACCTTGTTCTGGACCCTCTGGCAGGTAGCGGGGATATTATAACCATACTCCATGGTCAATGCAAGGTCTACGGTCACATTTCCGTTCAGCACATTTACCCGGACGCCCTTTGTCAGCTTTTTCATGCCCACCTTGCTCATCAGCTCGTTGGTCACGTTCCCTGCCATGGCGCTCACGCCCTCCACCTCAGTGGTGGCCAGGGAAGCGATCATGGCTACAACATCATCCGCGATCTGCACTACGCCGGTGTTTTCTTCCGCTTTTAACACAACCGAATTTTTATCTATTTCCTTTTCCATATATATCCACACCTTTCCTTTTCATTCCTAACTCAGTATAACATAATCCCTACTCATTTGTCACCCAAAAAGTCAGGGAAAGCTGTTTGTCGTTCTGGGCATATGCCACACTTTTCCCGCTGCCTTCCAAATAGCCGAATATCTCCTGCCCGTCCACCAGCGCAGAGAGGATTTCCCGGTAACACAGGTCGTCCGTACATTTCACGGTGACATCCGGCCTGCCCTGGTTTATGGCGTTCTCGAACAGCTTGCTCATCTGCTCCCTGTCGTACTCCAGGAACAAGGCTCCCTCCCGCACATAATAGTTGTTTTCGGTGGCAGTGCATACAGGCATAGGCAGCTGGTCGCTTAATGTGTGGGTGCGGAGCAGTTCCGCAGTGGTGACGCACAGGTAGTCATAATTGATCTCCGGCATGGCAAAGCCTGATATTTCCTCCCCGCCGCCGATCTGATAGGAAGCGTCCCCCCATGTGGTGTCCACATAATAATAGCTGCCGTCCAGCTTCACCAGGTTCCAGGCGTGCACCTCCCCCGTGTCCACCGTGCCCAGCACCAGGCTGCATTCCACCCCCAGCCTGTTCAGCAGGTATTGTGTGGCCTTTGCATATCCCTGGCAGACAGAGGTATGGTTCACAAACACGGAATAAATATTCTGGTTGTCCGGGGCATTGAGCTGATACTCCGTATTCCGGATCAGTGTCTCATATACATATTTCACTTTATCATAATCGGAGGCATCCTCGTCCACCTTCCCCAGAATCTCTTCCGCCGCCGCTTCGATCTCGGCCCTGCGCTCCACCGCAGTGTCAAAATCCATGGTATAGCTGCCGGAAAATTCGATGGACGTGACCTTGGGCCCCCGGGTATACCTGACATAGGAATACCCCTCCACATAAAAAAGCTCCGGATGGTCGTTCAGGACACACTGGAAGATCCTGTCAATGTCCGAATCGTCCAGGCCGCTCTCCAGGCACGCCTTGGATATCTTCCGCTCCGTCCCAAAGGTTCCCAGTATCTCCTCCATATCACGGTACCAAATCTGTTCCATATCCGTCAGGCTGTTGTAGGCATACAAGGAAGCATCTTCTGCCAGGAAGGAAAAAGGGGGTTCTTCCGTCCCCTCCGGGTCCGCTTCCCCGCTTCCGTCCTCCTGGCCGCCGGGCGGAAGTGTCCCTTTCCGTCCGGCGGCCCCGGAAGATTCCACCGTCGCTATCGCATAATCCCTGGGGACTTCCCCCAGAATGTCCCCTTCCCCGCATCCCCACAACATCAGGCTCGCCAATAAGCCTGTGAGAAATAACCTGGCCTGTGTCTTCATAAATCGGTTCCCTGTCTCCTGTTCTCCGTGATCCCTGCGGGAACCCGCCCGTCAGCGGACCGCTCCCGCCAAAGCCGGCGGGAGCGCCGTTTTCCCACTCACACCATACTATCAGTTACGGCTGAATTCCGTCAGCACCAGTCCCTTGTTTCGGTCCAGCGTCATCCCGACACTCCAGGCATTGACGAACAAAAGCAGGGGATTTCCCTTCATATCCTTGACCTTTTTCATATCCGAGGTGCCGGTGAGCTTTTCCAGGTCCACCTCGTCCTTATTCTCTATCCAGCGGATATGCTCATAGGGAAGGTTGTCCAGACGGATCTCCACATTGTATTCGTTTTCCAAACGATATTTCAGCACGTCAAACTGCAGCACACCCACGACGCCAACAATGATCTCCTCAAGTCCCGTATTGAACTCCTGGAAGATCTGGATGGCCCCCTCCTGGGCAATCTGCTGGATTCCCTTGACAAACTGTTTCCTCTTCATGGTATCTACCTGGCGTACCCTGGCGAAATGCTCCGGCGCAAAGGTAGGGATGCCCTCATACTGGAAATGCTCCTTGGGCATACAAAGAGTATCTCCTATGGAGAAAATACCGGGGTCAAACACGCCGATGATATCCCCCGCATATGCCTCGCTCAATATCTTCCTCTCGTCCGCCATGATCTGCTGGGGTTGGGAAAGGCGCATGACCCGGTTCCCCTGCACATGGCGGACCTCCATCTGGGCATCAAATTTCCCGGAACATATTCTCATAAAAGCAATCCTGTCCCTGTGGGCCTTGTTCATATTGGCCTGGATCTTAAATACAAAAGCGCTGAACTCATTCTCCCCGGGTTCAATCAACCCGGTATCCGCCTTTCTGGGCAGGGGCGTAGTGGCCATGTCCAGGAAATGCTTCAGGAAAATCTCCACGCCGAAATTGGTCAAGGCGGAGCCGAAGCATACGGGGGTCAGCTTTCCCGCCCGCACCAGTCCCAAGTCAAACTCAGCGCTGGCGCCGTCCAGCAGCTCTACCTCCTCCAGCAGCTTGTCCGCCGCCTGGCCGCCGATCAGCTCCCTCAGATGGGCCTCATCCTGGATGGGAATTTCCGTGGCGGTGCCTTCCTTCGTCCCCTTTTCCGTGTCGGAGTATGAGATGACGCACTTTTTCTCTCTGTCGTAGACCCCCTTAAACTCTTTGCCGGAGCCGATGGGCCAGTTTACAGGGCATGTGGCTATGCCCAGTTCCTTCTCGATCTCGTCCAGCAGGTCAAAGGTATCGTTTGCATCCCTGTCCATCTTATTGATAAAGGTAAAAATAGGGATCCCTCTCATGCCGCAGACCTTAAAAAGCTTTCTGGTCTGGGCCTCCACGCCCTTGGATGCGTCGATGACCATGACCGCGGAGTCCGCCGCCATCAAGGTGCGGTAAGTGTCCTCGGAGAAGTCCTGATGCCCCGGCGTATCCAGGATATTGATGCAATAGCCGCCGTATTCAAACTGCAGGACGGAGGAAGTGACGGAAATACCTCTCTCCTTCTCAATCTCCATCCAGTCGGACACGGCATGCCTGGCCGTGGCCTTGCCCTTGACGCTTCCCGCCAGGTTGATGGCCCCTCCGTAGAGAAGGAACTTCTCGGTCAACGTGGTCTTGCCCGCATCAGGATGGGAAATAATGGCAAAGGTGCGGCGGCGGTTTATTTCTTCTGTATAGCTATTCATGAGTTACAATCCTCCATACTGGTCTGTGTATATGATCTGTCTTTTACCCACAGACGGTTTTACGTTGGCGTCCCGCCCCGGTCCGTAAATACCCCTGCAGGCGCCATATTGCCGAAATCCGGCGCAATGCCAAAATATTGTAACACAGTTGCCCCTATTTTTGCAAATGTATCCAGCGTCCCCAGGTTTTCCGGAATAAAATGCCTCCCGTATTCCTTCTCATACATGAGAAAAGGCGTATACTCCCTGGTGTGGTCCGTGGTAGCACCATAAGCCGGGTCACAGCCATGGTCAGCAGTAATCATAAGCAGGTCGTCCTGCCGCATCTTTCCCAGGATCTCCGGCAGCTTTTCGTCGAAATGGCTGAGCGCCCTGGCATAACCGTCCACATCCCTCCGGTGGCCGTAGAGCATGTCAAAGTCCACCAGGTTCA
>ERZ808040.1857-NODE-1857-length-13214-cov-3.291238_pt1 | contig 13214 bp, 14 predicted proteins | sample MGYA00380191_ERZ808040 | MGnify/ENA primary metagenome ERZ808040 (study PRJEB31490, sample SAMN06133395) | mouse gut metagenome | isolation source: J6 | host: mice | place: China: Chengdu | collected 2015-05 ... | reverse complement strand
AAAAACACGCGGCATGCACATGCTCTCCTGCTGCAGGTTATGTATAGATTTCCTTTTTATCAATATGCTTATTTTTTAAACAAAAATCAATTCTTCTATACAAAACCTCTGCAAAGGCACGGACTGTTCCAAAAGGAAATTTGATCACCATTGCTGTTTTAAGCTCGCGCTGTATCGTTTGACTTTATCTAGCAACCATTCGCAGCACACCATTCATTCAGCAGCGTCCGGTCAATATTATTCAGGTTGAATTGTTCTCGGGCAGCCTGAACCGAAGTTGCATTACGGTTAATACCAAATGGCACCAGCATCAGATAAATACCATCACGTGGGTCAGCAGAGCGCAAACCATCCGCAATCGCCTGCACATACTGTTGCAGCCCCGGTGGCAGGCTATCCAGTCGTGCCGGATTGCTGCTAGGTAGAATGTCGAGATCACCCGCGAAATCAGTATTGACCGTGTAGTCCTGCAATTCGCGTTCAATCTTCATCATCCGCATCTTTAACGCCTTTTTCTGGCTGGATTGTTGTTGCAGGGGAAGCATGAACTCTGTTTCTTCACGCAATTCACGATCTGCCATCACGGTCAGTGTCGGTAAAGTGACTGAATCTGGTGCGGCATGTGCATCGACCATGCGCAGTGCAGTAAACAGGCTCAGTAACATCAGGAAAGTTGTGCTAAGGGGACGCATAAGGAAAACCTCCGCATCATCATTTCAGGGGGAGAGACCCTATTGTTCCTTAAACTTGTGTAAACATGATCAGTATTACTGTGAGTATTGATACACGGTCATTTCAGCATGATTACTGGCGTATCTTTCGATGCTGGTTTTAAGCGGGCGATTAGAAATTCATGCTCCTTTTACCGTAAATTTTAGCAATAAAAAATCCCCGACTGGCGGGGATGGATAGGTAGCATTGGACAGTATTTCAGGGCTGTTTCGGTAATTGTATGACAGCAGGTACATTAAGGTGATTTTCAAGCAGGTCGATATTCACCTTGTCCAGATTGATCTGGATCTTCATATTGCGATCTGGCTGTAGGCTGTTACTTCGATCAATGCCAAAATTTTCCAGAATGGTATATAACCCTTGGGTTGGATCACTGGATTGCAGTCCCTGGGCAATGGTCAGCACATACTGCTGTAGTGCCGGTGACAGTGAATCTAGATCAGGGGCTTCTATGGGCTGGATCTCGAGGTTTGCCACCACATCAGGATTGACCATGAAATTCTCTGCATCCCGGGTACCACGAATCACCTGATGCTGTAAGGCGCGCAGATTCTTTTCTTCCTGTACAAAAGGCACATAGCCGGTTTCATTACTCATTTCAGGTTCGGCCATCACGGTCAGGGTCGGTAGCGTCACGACCGCTTGCTTGTCCTTGGCTTGTGCTCCGATGCTGTAAACACCGAGCATGAGTCCGAATATAGACATTTTCATGATATTCATTGGTTTGCCTTTCCCCTATTATTGATGGCCCAAATACTGCAACTGACGATGATCCAGTCTATTTTCAATATTCTTATCTACTAGATTACATTGATTAATTGGATAACTCATGCTTGCTCAGATGAATGGCAACTCATGTGAATTATCCTGAAAGTCAGCAAAGCATGGACTCATCGTCTGAAAGCCGAATAGTGAGGCAAAACCACTGTTTTCAGCTGAAAGACAAAATGACAGGCGAAAAAAAACCTCAAACAATGTTTGAGGTTTTTTCGAATATGGTGGCGAGACCCAGGATCGAACTGGGGACACACGGATTTTCAATCCGTTGCTCTACCTACTGAGCTATCACGCCGATGTCGCGTATTAAACAGTTTCAGCTTTAAATCGTCAAGAGCGCAGAGAATAATTTTCATCAAATGTTTACTTTTCCATCAACTCGCATCAATTTGAGTCATAAATTAAACAGTTTTTACCAAAGACTTCACCAATAAAACAAATCTGCGGTCTTATTTACAAAAAAGCAGCCCGAAGGCTGCGACTGCTTGATCTATTTTTAGATTTTTTCCAGATTGGCCAGACAACGATGGATGGCACCACACCCCGGCACAAAATTCTTGACCCCTTTTTCTTCTTCCATGCGGCAGACTTCACTGACCAGCCTTTCTGCAACGCCACGCCCGCGGTTGGCCGGATGCACCACGATATTTTCCAGAATCCGGCTTTCTCCCTGTCCGGTGCACCAGATTGCCCCGATAATCTTGGTATTAAATTCTGCACTATAAACTGAGGTATACTGTGTAAGGTTTTGCTCTAGTTGTTCCATGGCATCTGCCCCATCGCTAAATTCAGGGCTAGTGTCATACAGTCGCTCAAGCTGGCTGCGCACTTCATCATTTTCTAAAGAAGTATAAGCATGTACGGTAATAGGCATTGATAAACCCTCCTGAGCAATCTAATATGCAGTGACGTCGTCACGGCGAAAATATTTTCTACATCAATCATTTTGACGTATTTGAGGAACGTGTCTATGACAGATCGTATCAGTGAAGTGGTAAGAAATACCAACGAAACCAAAATTCGAGTTCGTTTGAATCTCGACGGTACTGGTCAAGGCACCTTAAACACGGGTATTCCATTTTTAGACCATATGATTGATCAAATCAAGCGTCATGGTTTGTTTGATATTGATATTCATTGTGAAGGCGATCTGGAAATTGATGACCATCATACCGTAGAAGACTGTGGTATTACCTTGGGTCAGGCTTTTGCACAAGCGCTGGGCGATAAAAAAGGCCTGAAACGCTACGGTCACTTTTATGCACCACTCGATGAATCTTTAAGCCGTGTTGTGGTGGATCTGTCCGGTCGTCCAGGCCTGTTTATGGATATTCCATTTACCCGTGCCATGATCGGCCGTTTTGATGTGGATTTATTCTCTGAATTCTTCCAGGGCTTTGTCAATCATTCATTGATGACCGTGCATATCGACAACCTGAAAGGCAAAAACAGCCATCACCAGATCGAAAGCGTATTTAAAGCTTTTGCGCGTGCGCTGCGTATGGCCTGTGAAGTGGATCCGCGTGCTGCGAACACGGTCGCTTCAACCAAAGGAACGCTGTAATGACCCGTATTGCCCTTCTTGATTATGGCATGGGAAATTTGCACTCTGCAGCAAAAGCACTCGAACATGTCGGTGCCACGGTTGATGTGACCAATGATCCCAAATTGATTGCGCAAGCAGACAAAATTGTCTTTCCGGGTGTAGGCGCCATGCGTGACTGTATGCAAGGTATGCATGAAGCAGGTATCGATGAAGTGGTACGCAATGCAGTGTTTAACAAACCGGTACTGGCAATCTGTGTCGGTATGCAGGCCTTGATGCAGCATTCTGAAGAGAATGGTGGCACAAATGCGCTGGGTATTTTCAAAGGTGCGGTCAAGCATTTCCCGGAAATGGCCGGTCTAAAAGTGCCACATATGGGCTGGAATCAGGTACATCAGGCCAATCCAGACCATCCGATGTGGAACAATATTGAACAGGATGCGCGGTTCTACTTTGTACATAGCTACTATGTCGAGCCACAAGATTCAGAGCTGGTGGCTGCCAGCTGTACCTATGGCATCGAGTTCTGTACCGCGATTCATCAAGAAAACCTGTTCGCGACCCAGTTCCATCCGGAAAAGAGCCATACCGCAGGTTTGCAATTACTGAAAAACTTTGTGGACTGGAAAATCTGATTTTCCTTTCACTTAAAAAGCCCGCAGATTGCGGGCTTTTTTATTCGTTCAGCTTAATCTACCACCAGAATCATGACTATTTTTTAGTCACTAGAATTATTATTCTGCTTAGTCAAGCCCTTATATTTAAACAATAATTAAAGCATATGGGAATAAAATAATGTATCAATACTCTCACACTCGTGAATCAGCCTTAAGGCCAAATGGATGTTTTGACCGCCTGTCTTATCTGGCTGGAACATGCTGATGACCTTGTCGCTCCTGATCCTCATTCCGTTGGTCAATCTAGGCTTTATTTTTGCTTAAACGTAGAAAAGTAATTAAGCTGAGTGCCCAAGCCCAGTGAACTATTGATAATTATGGAAGCGCTCCAGCCGACAATACTGCCGAGCAAAGAACAGATTCAGGTCTTTCCTGTATTTCAAAATCTTCCCATGCCGCAGATTCAACTTATTCATAGTCTGGAACAATGTCTGGCTGTTGAACAGGAGCTGAAAAGCTGCGCATTATTTGGCTTTGATTCTGAATCCAAACCGACCTTTAAAGTCGGTGAAATCTCTACCGGGCCACATCTGATTCAGCTGGCCACTCTAGACAAAGCCTATTTATTTCAAATGAACCCGGCCATCTGGGCTTTTCTTGCACCAATTTTTGCCAATCGTGATCAGATCAAGATTGGTTTTGGCCTGAAAAATGATGCGCATCTGTTTCGTAAACGAGGTATAGAACTGAATAGCGTGATTGAGCTGTCGAAATGCTTCGGTCATTTTGGTCTAAAAAATCCGGTCGGACTGAAAAATGCCATCGCCCTGTTATTTGGACTAAATTTTCCTAAATCGAAACGGATTAGCACTTCCAATTGGGCCAGCAAAAACTTAAGTGCAGCCCAGATTGACTATGCAGCTGCAGATGCCTATGCGCCAGTGTTGGTATTTGAAGAATTGCTGCGCCGAAATCTACTCCCCAAAGAGATTCCGAATACATCACTGAAATTACGTCTACGCCCTTCATCAAGGATTTAATGTCTTCAGCACACTGCAACAATGTAACTTTGTGTAAAACAGATTATGCCCCAAAAGTTGGCAATATTAAGACTGCTTAAATACCCCTTCCAAGTGTATTTAGCAACGTTCAGCGTCTCTTTAACTTGGAACTTAACTTCAGATAGAATCATGCCCAATCTTGAGGCATAAAATCTCAAAAAGCACCATAAAATTCAAATTAATTTACTGATTTTATTTACATTTTAAAACAATAACCATTTTCAAACTTAGCAATTTGAATATATTCAACTTTTTATAATTTCTTTATTTTTCATGATCTATTTGCAGTTTCTCCGCTCTGTTTTTTATTAAAAAATTTGCTAAAACATGAGCCATCTTATTCATCATCCGATCAGGATGTACATGTTCTCGAGGGTTAATACACATGTTCAGTTTATTGAGTGAAAAAATCAGTGGCGTGCTGAGTCTGGCACTGCAAGGGATTACGACAGCACTGGGTGTGCTGACTAAAACGGTGATCACCGTGGTAGATGAAGTGGTATCAACCGTATCGGATCTGACTGCGCCTCTTAGCGCTCAGCTCGGTGCACTGCCCGTTGTCGGAGATCTGCTATCGACCGTCCTGAATGTCAGCACTGGTCTGGTCAGTGGCGTCAGCGCAGGTGTACATGCCATCTCGGACCAGTGGATTGCAGGAGACTTAGCAGGCGGTGTTAATACTGCCTTGAATGGTACGACTGATCTGCTGGGTCAGGGTCTAGGGGGTGTATCTGACATTCTGGACAGTGTGCTTGCCGCTACGGCTCCATTGACTGCTCCATTGGCTAACTTACCGATCCTGGGTGATGTGGTGACCGCGGTTGGGCAGACTGGCAGCAATCTAAGTGGTCTGGTTGATGAAACCGGACAATATGTGGCAGCAATCAATCCACTCGAGCTGATTAACAATACTCTAGAAGATCCGGTCGCCAGTGTCGGCGGCGTAATTCAGGATGTATCGGGCACACTGGATGCCCTGCTCAATGACCTGGTTCCGGTCACGGACGTCGCGACCAGCCTGCCAGTTGCAGGTACGGTGGTCGGTTTAGTGGGTGAAACTGTCAGTACAGTCAATCAGGGACTTTATGAGTTGGGAGCGCAGCTGGGCCAAGTCAATTCACTAGACCATCTGTCTCAAACTTATAGCTATGTCTAATCAGTGTGACAGTGAAAATAAAGCAGATCGTATGCGCAGTCGCTGAATCATTAAAAGGATAAAAATAAATTACCTGACTGCGACCTGTCTTCGGACAGGTTTTCTTTATTGATACTGTTTAAGAGTTAGAAATTTCGACTTTATTTGCTAAGATGAACTCACTCAAATTCATTCTAAAGATTAAGCAAGGAGCGAAAGCATGCTGATCATCCCTGCAATTGACCTGAAAGATGGCAAATGTGTCCGTTTAAAACAAGGTCGTATGGAAGACGATACCGTATTTTCTGACGATCCGGTCGCAACAGCACAGCATTGGGTAAATGAAGGCGCTCGCCGCTTGCATTTAGTGGATTTAAACGGTGCTTTCGCAGGTACGCCTATCCATAAGCCAGTGGTTGAAGCCATTGCCAGAGCGCAGCCAGATTTACCGATCCAGATTGGCGGCGGTATCCGTTCGATGGAAACCATCGAGCATTATCTGCAAGCAGGCGTATCTTTTGTGATTATTGGTACCAAAGCAGTTCAGGATCCTGAATTTGTAGAAGAAGCATGCAAAAAATTCGCGGGTCATATCATTGTCGGCATTGATGCCATGAATGGCATGGTGGCAACCGATGGCTGGGCCAATGTGACGGATGTCAAAGCGACAGATCTGGCCAAGCGTTTTGCCGATGCGGGCGTATCCAGCATTGTCTATACTGACATTGCCCGTGATGGCATGATGCAAGGTGTGAATATTGAGCAAACCGTAAATCTGGCACAATATTCAGGTTTACCTGTGATTGCTTCAGGCGGCGTAACCAATATGGATGACGTCCGTAACCTGAAAGATCAGCCGGGCATTCTAGGTGCTATTACTGGTCGTGCCATTTACGAAGGTACATTAAGCCTGCGTGAAGCGCAGTTATTGCTAGATGAACAACAGGCGCTATAATTAAGCCTGCTGCACAAGAGGTCTTCGGGCCTCTTTTTTATTTGTTATTTTCCGATCTCCTGATATGTCGACCCTCATCTCCACTTTTCGCTCTCCCGCTCTGGCAGCCAAACTTCCGCAGCTTGCTTTAATTCTGATTACCCTGATCTGGGGCGGCAGTTTTATTACTGTACAATACGGGCTGAATTTTAGCAGTCCGATTATGTTTGTTGGGCTGCGTTTTGCTGCAGCTGCCATTGCCGTGACCCTGATCTCATTAAAATCTTTAAAAGGTATGACCCTCAAGGAGATTATTGCCGGCGCGGTGATTGGGATCATGATCGCCATCGGTTACGGCACCCAAACCGTGGGATTGCAAACGATTAGCAGCAGCGAGTCTGCTTTTTTAACCGCCTTGTATGTTCCACTGGTACCAATCCTGCTCTGGCTGCTGTTTGGTCAAAAACCACAGGTGATGACCTGGATCGGGGCATTGTTTGCCTTTATCGGGTTAGTGTTTTTGACTGGTAATGGCTTTGCAGCAATTCAGCTCAGTTTTGGACAAACTTTGACTTTACTTGGCTCCATTGCCATTGCCCTGGAGATTATTTTGATCAGTTATTTTGCTGAGCAGGTGAATGTACGCCGGGTCACAGTGCTGCAACTGATTTTTGCGTCCTTGTTCTGCTTTATGATTGCACCTGTTTTAGGTGAATCTCAGCTACCTGAATTTCACTGGCATCTGGCAGGCATTTTAGTCGGTTTAGGCATTGCCAGTGCGATGATTCAACTGGTCATGAACTGGGCACAACGTAGGGTAGATCCATCACAGGCAGCAATTATCTATGCCGGTGAACCGGTATGGGCAGCACTTTTTGGCCGACTTGCAGGAGAACGCTTACCTGCACTGGCACTGTTGGGCGGATTGATGGTGGTACTGGGCGTAATTGCCAGTGAATGGAAACCGAAGTTTTTAAAGCGGAAAGTAAAAGAACAAATCACTTAATTTCCTCTTTTTAATCCCCCCTAAATTCCCCTTTTAAGAAAGGGGAATTTTTTATATTTAATTTTAGAAAGATACCATCTTGCCCGGATTCACCAATGCTCCCAGTCCATAGGCAGTTTTGGCAATTGGAATCACCACAGGGGCAAGTGTGCGACCAAACAACATATCCTGATGCTGAATAGTGGTCAGCATATTGAAATCATCTGCCTTGCCACAGAAATCATCTGCAATTGCTTTACCGATACGCACCGTTTGCGCCACACCATGCCCACTCCAGCCTTGCACGGCATAAATCGGGAATTTATGGCCAAATTTACGGCTGTCGGCTGCACCATTCATGGTCAGATCCGTGGTTCCACTCCAGACAAAATCCAGCTCAACCTGTTTTAATTGTGGGAATACATGCTGAATTCGACCTAACAAATACTGATGGGTTTTTTCAGGACTCCAACACGAACCTGTCCCTTCACCACCAAATAAAATTCGGTTTTGAGACACACCCCGGTAATAATCAATCTGGAACTGGGTGTCGTAGACAGGCGCATCGGTTGGCAATAGCTCTTTTAAATTTACTTCTAAAGGCGCTGTGGTACAGACATAAGTATAAAATGGAATTGTGGTTCGATTGTTCTTTTGCAGCAGTTTAAACGAAGCATGATGTACGCCCATGACCACACTCTTACGCGCTTTTATTACGCCACTTATGGTCGTGACATAAATCCCATCTTCACGCTCTTCTACTGACACCACTTCAGTTTGTTCAAACACCTGTCCACCGTTTTGGCAGAAGCCATAAACGAGGCCACGGTTCAGTGCGAGTGGATGGATATGTCCCCCCAGCGAGTCAATTAGACCACCACAATAATTCTCTGAAGCAATATGCTGTTTCAGCTCATGCTCACCGACAATTTTGGTGTGGTCTTCACCTAAAAATTTACGTGCATCTGCCCCTTGAGTTAAACCAACCAAGTGCCCTTCATGCACTGCTGCGGTAATATGTCCACGTTTACGCTGTAGCTCAAGTTGGTATTTTGCTGCAATGTCATCGATTAAAGACATCGCTTCAGTAGAGCTAAAGTGCCAGAGTTTTTTCGCATCTGCATAGCTGAAATGCTCAATCATTTCTGACGCTTCCCAACGCGCTAGCCCTGGTGTGAGCTGTCCACCATTACGTCCTGAAGCAGCGCCACCAATGCGATTTTTTTCTACCAAAATGGTATCTATGCCATGTTCAGACAGATGGAGTGCTGTCGATGCTCCAAGTAGCCCACCACCAATCACCACCACATCACATTCAAGATCGGCATTTAAACCTGGAAACGCATGCCCAGTTTCGAGTGAGCTTTCATAGTAATTGGCAGGATGTTCAAAATTGCCATGTTTGGGATTAATCCAGTTCCACTCTTTGCCACTCTGTGTATTAATACTGGCTTTAAACTCGACATCTTCAATAAATTTTGGCTTATTCATTTCATCTTCTCACTATTACTTCAATACAATTGATTCGATCTTAGTAAGCACTACTAATCACAATATTCTGTTTACGCAGACGCTTATACATATAGAGCAGCACGCCTACTGCGAGCCAAATACAGCCACAGATCAAAGCTGACATTTCCAGGTTGATCCATAAACCCAACATCACGCCCACCGAAAGCAGGGGCAAAACCAAGTTAAGGAAGATATTTTTTAAGCCTTGGCGCTGTTTATCCTGAACAAAGAATTTCACAAATACCGAGAAATTCACTGCAGTAAAGGCAATCAGGGCACCAAAACTCACCATACTCACCACTGTCGCAAGATCAAGGCTGATGGCGAGGAGTGAAGTTAAGCCAATGAACAGCACGGCATAAAGTGGTGTACCCAACTTGTTATGCACTTGACCGAATGTGCCTTTATGGAAAATTCCGTCACGTCCCATGATATGGATTAAACGCGAGGCACTGGCATGAGTCGCCAAACCTGAAGCAAAGGTATTCATGATTTGCGCGCAGAGGAACACTGCCTGAAACAGTGCCCCACCGACATACATCACAATTTCAGGCAATGCTTCATCGGGGTTGTTAAAGCGGACATTGCTGGGGAAATACAACTGGATAAACCACGATGCCGAGAAGAAAATCACCCCGCCTGTCAACGTGGTCAGCATTACAGCACGTGGAATATTTTTTTTCTGGTTTTTAGTTTCGTGTGACATTGTCGTCACGGCATCAAAGCCCAGAAACGAGAAACATAAAATTGATGCCCCGGCAATTAACGGCAATATACTGCTATCACCGTTCAATAATGGCGTCATGGTCAGGACGTAATGATAACCTTGCTCCGTACCTATGCCCTTGATCACCAGATAGATAAACAGCAGCATTAAAATCAAGGGAGCCACCACAAAAACCAGGCTTAAGTTCGCCAAGATATTAATGCGGAAACAGTTAATCAGGGTCACCAAACCGGTAAAGATACAGACCCACACCCAATATGGCACGCCTGGAATCAGAGCTTCCAAATAGATCCCGGCCAGTAAAGCATTCACGAGCGGCAGCAATATATAATCCATTAAGGCACACCAGCCAACAAAGAAACCGGCTTTCGGCCCGCAAGATTCCGCCGTATAAGTATAAGCCGAGCCCGGTTTTTCTGTCTGGCGACTAAATCGCGCATAGCTGAATGCCGTTAACAGCATGGCACCTAAGGCAAGGATATACGCGAGTGGAACACGTCCCTCAGTGATGCCGGAAACAATCCCAAAGGTATCAAAAACAACCATCGGGGTCATATATGCCACACCAATGATCACGACCTGCCACAAAGACATTTTTTTGAAAGCAACTTGTGCTTTTTCCATTGATGTCACCTGAACATTATTTATTTTCGTTATTTGTTCAATTGCAATGACTATGCCATATAATAAAAATATAAATAAATTGAGTGAGGATAGAAAATGCCAAAGTACAATTTAGAAACTCGAATTGCAGCCATTCAGATGTATAAAAAGACCGATTACAAGGTGGCTGTCTGTAAAGAATTTGGCATCTCTCGGGTGACTCTGGATGCATGGATCCGCCTTGAAGAAGAAACTGGCGACTTGGTCCAGAAACCTGTAAAAAATCGCGGCGCACCGGGCCATATTAAAGATTGGAATGAATTTCAAGTGTTTGTAAGATCTTTAAAATTTCAAAATATTAGTGATTTGGTTCCAATATTTGAACAGCGCTTTGGTTATGCAGTTTCTTATGCGGTTCTGGTGCGTGCTATTCATGTTTTAGGCATGCGTCGCCGTCGTGGTCGCTTTTATTCTTAAATTAAAAATGAGCCCGACAATAAAATAATTCGACCTGTTAAATTTAAAAAAATAAATGTACATTAATGTAAGTTTTCTTTATTAAAAACGTAAACTATATTTATTAAAAAAGTAAATTTATGAAACAAAAAAGTAAAGTCTGAATATTAAAAATGTAAATTTATAAAATTAAAAATATTTAGCAATGTTCGTCATTATGTTCAATGATGATAAGAATTGCTCACTAAAATAGAGCAAGCTTGAATAAAAGTGGTGCGAGTTGGTAATTTTTTTCAGCCTATGCGGACAGCCGGAATCCGTTCTATTACATGAGGCATAAAAAAGCAGCACTTTGGCTGCTTTTTCTACGATAAAATTTAGGATTTATACATCGGTCGATTGTCATTCAAGCGCATGATGCCACGAATCGCCCGATACACAATCCAGATCCAGGCCAGAAACACCACCAACAAACAGAAAGCGGATGCACCAAATGCCACGCCTGCAAACAGGTTCGGATCTTCGCCAGTAAAGAACAGAAATAAAAATGGAATAAAGGCAATGATATTCCAGACCAGATACCACCAGAAACTGCGGATCTGCCAGGTGAAGTGGCTTTCAAAAATTGAACCACGCACATCGCGACGTTTGACATAGTTAATGATCAACGCCACGACAGCCAAGAGGCCAGCACTAAAAATGGCCACAATATATAAAATGTACAGTGCAAAAGTCAGTGTGCGATTTGGGTCTTTATCAATGGAATAGTTCACGTCCCCTCCTGATCTTTCCCCTAAATATTTAAACTGTTAAATGGGGAAATTAGCCATATAATCAAAATGATGTTAAAGGCTATAGTACAAAAATATATCTGCCGGAACGGTTGTTTTTGTGTTTTATGTCGCAGTTTTTGCTGGGCTAACCAGGCTGCTGGCCAACCACCTAAAAAAGCCACCAGATGCAGGGTATTTTCCGGAATACGTTGCTTACCCGATTGCGCCGCTTCCTTGTCCTGCGCATACAACCAGTAACTCAATGCATTCATCAAACTGATCAGCAACAAGACCAGTCCGCTGAGCAGACCGCCCAAAGTCAATGCGGTCAGCAACAGAATATAAACCACACAGGCAATCTGCATCGGTTGTAATTTCTGTGACTGCTGTTGCTTGGAGGGTTTGAATTTAGCCTGAGACGTTTTGGTTTGCGATGCTTTCAGATACATGACCTGCTGTGCTTTGTATCGTCCGCGCTCATCTAAAATGACCGTGTAATCTAAGGCACAGCCGACAATCGGACGCGGACCTTGCTTGGCAAAGTCCTTGATATGCAGAAATACGCGATCTTTGGCCGAATCATTGGGCTGAATAAAGCCATAACCCTTGTCATCAAACCACTCTACTAAACGCCCCTGATCGCGCATATCCCCTGTCCTTTTGTCTTTATAAATTTTAAATATTTAAGCTGTAACGAATTTTAATCGCTCAATCAACATATTACGCATCTCGACTGGATTTTTTTGCAAAATATCTTCGCCAGTACGACCCAGTGCCGCGTTACGCTGTGCCACCTGTAAACGCATCATCCAGAAACGTCCTGCGGCCATGGCCAAGTACAACTCTAAACATGATTTTTCATCTGCTGTTAAGGGGCGGACGCTTTCATAGGCATTTAAAAAGGCAATGGCTTTTTCTTCGTTTAAAGTGACATCCGGATAGTTGGTGCAAAAGTCATTTAAAGTAATCGCGATATCAAATAAAAATTCATCTTTGTTTAGTTCATAAAAATCCAGAATACCGTTGAGTTGATCACCCTCAAATAAGGTATTGTCCCGGAACAGATCGGAATGAATAAAGCCACGTGGACGATCTGGATAGACTGCTGTTAAAGCGTCATACAGGCCTAAAAGCTTGCCGAGCAACACTTTATCGGCCGGACTTAAACTTGGTTTGATTTCTTGGGACACGGCCAGCCAATACGCATGATCACGCACGAAATTACGTTCTAATTTGAAGTCCTGCAATGCCACATGCATTTTTGCCTGCGCCACTGCAATTGCTTCAACTTGTGCCACGGTCGATGGCATGGGATGCTCACCCAATAGGCGCGGTGCAATCTGTGCCGGTTTATCT
>ERZ808040.1852-NODE-1852-length-13252-cov-4.671271_pt1 | contig 13252 bp, 17 predicted proteins | sample MGYA00380191_ERZ808040 | MGnify/ENA primary metagenome ERZ808040 (study PRJEB31490, sample SAMN06133395) | mouse gut metagenome | isolation source: J6 | host: mice | place: China: Chengdu | collected 2015-05 ... | reverse complement strand
ACGGAACATAATCTGTCTTTCAGGCTCAACAAGTCTTTCAAGCAGACCGGTTTTCTGGTATCTTGGATCATTATCAACTACAGGAGCTAAAGATTCAAGTACCTCTTCTGCAGCCTGGATAAATTCAGGCTCATTAGGATTTTTGATTTTTAAATCATGTAAAACTTTCTGAGAATAAGTCATAATGATTTCCTCCCTTAAATAATTTGTAATAACAGAATCAGAATTTAATATGCATAAATTAATGTATAAAAAACCTGTTTTAAGTGCTGCCTTTTAACACTTTAGTGTGATTATAGCAACATATTATTATTTTGTCAACTTTTTCTGTATAATCATACATTTAATGTATACGATTTGTGATTTTATCTAATAATTATATGAAATGCGTTGTCAAAATATGATATAATAACAAAGAGGCTGTAAAAAACAAAAGTTTTTTACAGCCCCTTTTAGATATTAAAGATTATTTTAATGTAACAACAGACTTTGTGCCGCTGTTCCAGTTTGAATAAAATGTGCCGTTACCGATTTTCTTGTAAGTTCTTATTCTTACATAGTATCTTGTATTGCCTGCTCTGCCCTTGATTGTTTTGCTTGTGGTATTTGGATTTGCAACGGTAACGGTTGCAGCATTTGAGAAATCTCTCTTGGTTGCATACTGAATCTGATAGCCTGTGGTCTGGCTCGCCTGCTTATTCCATTTAAGTGTGAAACCATTTTTGATTGCCTTAAAGCCACCCTTATTGCTTGGTACAAACTCTGTTGGCTTTGGGTTGATATAGTATGCGAAAGTCTTTGTTCCGCTGTAATTACCCTTCATTTTAACAGTTACTGTATATCTGCCAACATTGGTTGAATTCCAGTTTGAATAATCAACTGTAAAATCCTTTTTATAAGTAAGCTGTTTTCCGTTGCTGTCTGTTACAGTTACTGTCGGTCTTTGTACCTTTCCGTTTGTTGTAAAAGTGTTTCTGCTCATTTTGGCAGTAGTTTTTGACTGCGGTACAATCTTGTAGGTATAAGTTCTTGTGTCCTTATATTTACCAATAAGATTAACTGTTACTTTATATGTGCCTGCATTGGTAGAATTCCAATTTGAATAATCAACTGTGAAATCCTTTTTATATTCCAGCTTTTTACCATTTCTGTCTGTTACAGTAATAGAAGGTCTTTGCACCTTTCCGTTATAAACAAACTCATTTTTTGAACGCTTAATTGACGATGCTTTAGGTACAGTTTGACCAAAATCCATAATCTTACTGCAATTCTTACATACTTTCTGACCTGTGAAGCCATCACTTGTACAGGTTGCTTTTACTTGTTCAAAAACAGTAGTATTACTGTGTTTACACGGAGTATAGTTTGAAGGAGCTTTGTCACTTAAGGTTACATTAAATGAGCCCGGAGTGTATGCATTTGCTGTAAATGCCGCAACTTCTCTCTTATTTAAATACATTTCAATAACAAAATTTCCGTTAATATAATTATCATCTTCCATAATTACATTTTCGGCTGAAGTGCTTTTTGTTGCCACGCCAAATGTATCAAGATTACCGGTTGAATAAAAATAATATGTGCCTGCTTTTTCAGCAAAAAACATAAAACATATCATTTCATCACGATCACCAGGGCTGGTAACAGTAACACTTTTGGTCTGACCCACTTTGATTTCATCATAGGATTCTGCCTTGGCTGAAAATTCAGCGCCTGCCACTATGCTCATCAGCATTACTAATGACATAACTAATGATAACAATTTTTTCATACTGATTCTCCTTTATAAAATATTATCGTTGTAAGTCTATTTTATCAAACAAGTTGTTTGATGTCAATATAAATCAAACATTTTGTTTTATATTAATTAATGGTGATGATATGGATTACAGAAAACGGATGTTTGACTTAAGAACAGATAATGACTTGCGACAGGAAGATTTAGCAAATGTGCTGAATATAACAGGGCAAGCTTACGGAATGTATGAAAACGGAAAACGCTGTCTTCCGATAGAGCACTTAATTACACTATGTAAATTTTATAATGTAAGTGCTGATTATCTTCTTGGACTCAGTGACAAAAAATAAAAGGATTATGTTTAGAATTTTGTCTAAACATAATCCTTTTTGTTATTTAATCAGTGACTCTCCTGTCATTTCATCAGGCTGAGCAAGACCGAGCATTTTAAGCATTGTCGGTGCAATATCGCAAAGCTTGCCGCCCTCACGAAGCTCTGTACCCTCACCGCAGTTTGCGGCAACAAAAGGAACAGGATTTGTTGTGTGGGCTGTGAATGGTGAGCCGTCAGGCTCCTTCATCATATCAGCATTACCATGGTCAGCAGTAATAAACAGGCAGCCGCCCATTTTTACAACGGCATCATAAAGTGAGCCAACACATTTATCAACAGCCTCAACAGCAGCAACTGCTGCGTCAAAAATTCCTGTATGACCAACCATATCGCAGTTCGCAAAGTTAACGATGATTACATCGTATTTTCCTGAAAGCACTGCTTCATCAAGCTTTTCGGAAACCTCGTAAGCACTCATTTCAGGCTTAAGGTCATAGGTTGCAACCTTTGGTGAAGGGATAAGAATTCTGTCCTCACCCTCATTAACAGCCTCAACACCGCCGTTGAAGAAGAAGGTTACGTGTGCATATTTCTCTGTTTCAGCAATTCTGAGCTGAGTCATATTATTCTCAGCAAGGTACTCGCCGAGTGTATTTTTCAGGCTCTGCGGCTTGAATGCAACAAGTACATTCGGCATTGTTGCATCATACTGTGTCATACAAACATAGGTAAGCTCCATACGCTCTCTTTCAAAGCCTGTGAAAGCATCATCAACAAAGGTTCTTGTAATTTCTCTTGCTCTGTCAGGACGGAAGTTGAAAAATACAACGCTGTCCTTAGCACTGATTCTGCCTTCATTTTCAAGGCATATGGTTGGCTCAATGAACTCATCGGTTACGTTTTTACCATCGGCATCAACCTTTTCATAGCTTTCCTCAATAGCCTTGACAGGGTCAAGTGCCTTGATACCCTCACCAAATACAAGTGCATCATAAGCCTTTTTCACTCTGTCCCAGTTATTATCTCTGTCCATCGCATAGTATCTGCCAACAACAGTAGCTACCTTACCTACACCGATTTCATTCAGCTTTTCAATTGCTTCTGCAACAAAATCCTTACCGCTTGTCGGCGGAACATCACGGCCATCCATAATGCAGTGAAGATAAACCTTTTCAAGTCCCATTTTCTTAGCAAGCTCAACAATTGCCCAGATATGTGAATTATGAGAATGGACACCGCCGTTGCTCATAAGGCCCATAAGGTGAAGGGATGTGCCGTTGTCAATTGCGTTCTGAACAGCAGTTTTCATTGCCTCATTTTCAAAGAAATCGCCATCCTCAATTGATTTTGTTATTCTTGTAAGCTCCTGATAAACGATTCTGCCGGCACCGATATTGGTATGACCAACCTCAGAATTACCCATCTGACCGTCAGGCAAACCGACATTCATACCTGATGCACCAATATAGGTGTATGGATTTTCAGCCATAATTCTGTCAAGGTTTACTTTATTAGCGGCAGTAACAGCATTGCCGTAATCGCTGTCATTCTTACCGAAACCGTCCATAATACAAAGTACTACAGGTTTTTTCATAATATAATGTCCTCCAAATTAAGTCCTCTAAACTAAATGGGTGGGAATAACCCACCCAGATAATCAAATTAATTATTTGCTTGCAGCCTTAACGATGATTGAAAAATCCTCAGCCTTAAGTGAAGCACCGCCGATAAGTCCGCCGTCAACATTAACCTTTGAAACAAGCTCATCAGCATTCTTAGCGTTCATCGAGCCGCCGTACTGAATTGTAACAGCCTGAGCAGCATCCTCGCCATAAGCCTCAGCAATAGCCTGACGAACATATCCGTTACCCTCATCAGCCTGGTTCGCAGTAGCAGTTACACCTGTGCCGATTGCCCATACAGGCTCATAAGCGATAATAACATCTTTAAGCTGGTCAGCAGTAACATTTGTAAGAGCCATTTTTGTCTGATACTTTAAAAGAGTTTCTGTATAACCAAGCTCTCTCTGCTCAAGAGTTTCACCAACACAAACGATTGGCTTAAGTCCCTTTTCAAGAGCCTTAAGAGTGCGAAGGTTAACTGTCTGATCTGTTTCACCGAAATACTGTCTTCTTTCACTGTGACCGATAACGACATACTCAACACCAAGCTCAAGGAGCATATCTGCCGAAACCTCACCTGTGTAAGCACCGCTGTCTTTAAAGTGAACATTCTCTGCACCGATTTTGATGTTTGAGTCCTTTGCAGCCTCAACTGCTGCAGGAACATCAACAAATGGTACGCAAAGAACAACATCACAGTCTGCACCTGCAACAAGTGGTTTCATTTCATTAATGAGTGCAGTTGTCTGTGCAGGTGTATTGTTCATTTTCCAGTTACCTGCAATAACTGCTTTTCTTAAATCTTTATTCATTTCTTTATACCTCTTATTATCTATATTAATTTTGATTAGCTGATTTTGTTCTTAGGCAAGGCTTTGTTAAAATTTCACTGAGGGGGAACATACCTTGTGTATGTGACCGAATGGAATTTTAACGATACGAAGCATAAGAGCAAGAGAAACAATCAAAAATCAGTCTTTGTCCTGTAAAGCACAAATACCCGGTAAATCCTTACCCTCAAGGAACTCAAGAGAAGCACCGCCGCCTGTTGAGATATGGCTCATCTTATCAGCAAAGCCAAGCTTTGTAACAGCAGCAACTGAGTCACCGCCGCCGATAACTGAGATTGAACCGCTCTCTGCAACAGCCTTAGCTACACAGATTGTACCTGCTGCAAAGTTATCCCACTCAGAAACACCCATAGGACCATTCCAGATAACAGTACCTGCACCCTTGATTGCATCGGCAAATATTTCCTGCGTCTTAGGACCAATATCAAGACCCATCCAGCCGTCAGGAATTTCGTCACTGTTAACAATCTGTGATTCAGTGTTTTCATCATACTCCTTACCAACCTTGTTATCAACAGGGATAAGGAACTTAACACCCTTTTCTTCAGCAGACTTCATCATTTCGCCTGCCTTTTCAACCCAGTCAGCCTCAAGAAGAGAATCACCGATGTTGTGACCTAAGAACTTCATAAAGGTATAAGCCATACCGCCGCCGATAATGATTGTGTCGCACTTTTCAATCAGATTAGAGATAACACCGATTTTGTCTGAAACCTTAGCACCGCCGAGGATTGCAACAAGCGGTCTTTTAGGCTCGGCAAGAGCACCGCCCATAAACTTGATTTCCTTCTGAATCAGATAACCGCAAACTGCAGGCAAATAGGATGCAACACCTGTGGTTGAGCAGTGTGCTCTGTGTGCAGTACCGAATGCATCGTTAACAAAAATATCAGCAAGTGACGCAAGCTCTTTTGAGAAGTTCTCTTCGTTCTTTGTTTCTTCTTTTCTGTAACGAACATTCTCGAGGAGCATAACCTCGCCGTCCTTAAGCTGGGCAGCAATAGCCTTAGCATTTTCGCCGACTACCTCTGCATCCTCAGCAAGCTTAACCTCTGTGCCGAGATACTCGCTGAGCTTCTTAGCAACAGGAGCAAGGCTGAACTCAGGCTTATATTCACCCTTTGGTCTGCCGAGATGTGAGCAAAGAATAACCTTTGCACCATTTTCCATCAAATATTTAATAGTAGGAAGAGCAGCAACAATTCTCTTGTCGTTTGTGATTTCACCGTCTTTAAGCGGAACATTGAAATCGCAGCGAGCTAAAACTCTTTTGCCCTTAACGTCAATGTCTTCAATTGTCTTTTTGTTTAAAGCGTCCATTAAAATTACCTCTCTTTTGATAGTTAATTTTTTAACAATTAATTTTTGCCTATATAATTATATATTATTTTACCCTGTAATGCAAGAAATAATTGTTTATTAAGGAATAATTTAGACATTATTAGCTTTTTGTAACAAAATATTATCATAATGATTATATTTATTATCAAATACAAATAAAAAGCACGGACAAAGTCCGTGCTTTAGATACTTATAATTACTGCTCAACAGGATAAACAGAAACCTTTTTTCTGTCCTTGCCCATTCTCTCAAACTTAACGGTACCGTCGATAAGAGCAAAAAGAGTATCGTCCTTACCGATGCCAACATTATTGCCAGGGTGAATATGAGTGCCTCTCTGGCGATAAAGGATATTGCCTGCAAGAACAAACTGTCCGTCAGCTCTCTTTGCGCCAAGACGCTTTGACTCTGAATCACGGCCGTTCTTTGTAGAACCCATACCTTTCTTATGAGCGAAAAGCTGTAAATCTAACTTAAGCATTATTACACCTCCGATAAATCACTTTAATATTATCAGGATAATCCTTTTCAAGCTCCGTCATATGGAGCTTAAGTCCGTTAAGAATATCCTGTGCAGATGTGGCATCCTGCAAAATCATCAGCTTTAAAAAGCCATCCTCTGCTCTTGCATCAGCATCAAGCCCCAGCACCTCGGTGACAGTGTTGGCTGTCATAAGGCATGCACTTGAAACGAATGCACAGATAATGTCCTTTCCCGCATCAGCAGCCATGGAATGACCCTGTGCCTCAAAGCCGCATAATCCGTTGATACCACGGTAAAATTCAATTTTAATCATTACGCATTGATCTTGGTAATCTCAACCTTAGTGTATGGCTGACGATGACCCTTCTTGCGTTTCTCGTCCTTCTTTGGCTTGTAGGTGAAAACAGTGATTTTCTTGCCCTTGCCGTTCTTAAGAACAGTTGCATCAACAGTTGCATTTGCACAATCCTTAGCAACCTTGATACCATCCTCAGTACCAACTGCAAGAACTGTATCGAAAGTAATCTTCTCTTCAGCCTCAGCATTAAGCTTTTCGATGTAGAGAACGTCACCCTCAGCAACCTTATACTGCTTACCACCGGTTACGATAACAGCGTACATAGTTATATCTCCTTACATAAGTCTCGCTACGATGGGTGCATAAATGACTTAAACCCATAATATGCGGCTTAAATAAGATAACATAATAAAATGTCAAAGTCAACATTTTTTTGAAAATATTGCAATATCAAGCAAAGAAAACTATTTATACAGCTTTGGATTATCTGTTCTGCCCAATATATAATCGACAGAAACACCATAAAAATCAGCAAGCTTAATTAAAATATCTGATGGAATATCCCTTGAGCCGTTTTCGTATCGGTAATACTGCGGCTGTTTCATGCCAAGATAATCTGCAATTTCTGTCTGTGTTTTATCGTTATCCTCACGTAAATCTCTTATTCTTTTATAGAACGCCACAATATCACCTCCGCATTATAACCATTCGGTTATTGACACCTTAACATAATTATGTTATACTTTTAAAAAATATAACCATTTGGTTATAAGAAAAAGGAGATTTTTTTATGGAACAGGAAACTAAATTCTGCAAGCATTGCGGTGCACAAATCCCTGCTGATGCAGTAATTTGTACTAAGTGTGGTCGTCAGGTTGAAACCGTGGCTCAGGAACAGCCGAATGTGGTAATCAACAATACGAACGCCAACTCTAATGTCAACACAAATATTGTGGGCGGAGGAAAGCCTAAAAACAAATGGGTAGCATTTTTCCTTTGCTTATTCCTCGGTCCGTTGGGTATTCACAAATTCTACGAAGGAAAAATCGGAATGGGAATACTTTATCTGTTAACAGCCGGCATTTTCGGTATCGGTTGGTTAATTGATATTTTTGTAATTCTCTTTAAACCAAATCCATATTATGTATAAATTTGCATTTTAAGCTGATCGCTGCTTATAATATAGTTAAATAATATAAATTATAAAATAAATACTTTACAATTTATATTAACTGTGATATAATCAACTCGCTGTAACGAACTACACGGTTATGGGTACAAGCCTTTTATAAGGAATCACCTATCCCATTACTGAGTTTTTCGATTTCGGCAAATAAATTTAATGAGGTGAAATTATGACACAGGCTGAAAAGCAGGCTATTATGAAGGAATACGCTACTCACGAGGGTGATACAGGTTCACCGGAGGTACAGGTAGCTGTTCTTACAACAAGAATCAATGAGCTTACCGAGCATCTTAAGGTGCATAAGAAGGACCACCACTCACGTCGCGGTCTTTTAAAGATGGTAGGTCACAGAAGAAACCTTCTTGTATACCTTTATAATAAGGACATCGAAAGATACCGTGCTCTTATCAAGAAGTTAGGTATCCGTGATACTCTTGACAGATAATTTGTCAAATAGGCAAGCACTGTTTTGCGGTGCTTGCCTCGTTTACTTTTTCTAATTAAAGGAGGGGCAGACAATAGTAGTAAATTGAGCATATAACTACCAAACGTGTGTGCTGAATTTATTACTATTGCACCTCCTTGATTAAATAAATTTTGAGAGGTAAAAACTATGTTTTTCAAAAACTTCAAGGTTTGGGAAACCGAGCTTGCCGGAAGAAAGCTGACACTTGAAACCGGTAAAATGGCAGGACTTGCTAATGCATCAATCCTTGCACGTTACGGCGAAACTGAAGTTCTCTGTAATGTTACAGCTTCAGCTAAGCCAAGAGAGGGTGTTGATTTCTTCCCTCTTTCAGTAGACTATGAGGAGAAAATGTATTCTGTCGGCAGAATCCCGGGCTCATTCCTCCGCCGTGAGGGCAGAGCAAGCGAAAAGGCAATACTCACATCTCGCTGTATTGACCGCCCTATCAGACCGCTTTTCCCTAAGGATTTAAGAAATGACTGTTCAGTCGTTGCAACAGTAATGTCTGTTGACCCTGACTGCTCACCTGAAATCACAGCAGCTATCGGTGTATCGGCAGCCATTGCAATTTCAGACATTCCTTGGGATGGTCCTATCTCATCTGTTAATGTTGGTCTTGTTGACGGCGAAATCGTTATCAATCCAACACTTGAGCAGAGAGAAAAAACCGAACTCACACTTACAGTTGCATCAACTGCTGACCTCGTTGCTATGATTGAGGCAGGCGGTAATGAAATTGATGATGATACAATGTTCAATGCCATTATGGCAGGTCATGAGGAAAACAAGAAGATTGTTAACTTCATTCAGGGTATTGTTGATGAAATCGGCAAGCCTAAGTTTGCTTATGAATCAAGTGATCCCGATCCTGAAATTATGGCTGAGATTGAAGCATTCTGCATTGAGGATGTTAAGAAGGCTCTTGACACAGACGACAAGCTTGTTCGTGACGAGGCTCTCCTTCCTATCTATGAGGCTGTTCACGAGAAATTTGACGAGCGTTTTGAAGGCTGCGAGGCTAAGCTTGATGAGATTATGTACCTTGTTCAGAAGCACGTTGTTCGTGCATGGCTCAAGGATGAGCATAAGAGAGTTGACGGCAGAGGTATTGACGAAATCCGTCCTCTTAATGCTGAAGTTGATTTGCTTGCAAGAGTTCACGGCTCAGGTCTTTTCACCAGAGGTCAGACTCAGGTACTTTCAGTTACAACACTTGGTCCTATGAACGACGCACAGCTTCTTGACGGACTTGATGAGCAGACTGAAAAAAGATATATTCACCACTACAACTTCCCGTCATATTCTGTTGGCGAAACAAAGCCATCAAGAGGTCCGGGCAGACGTGAAATCGGTCACGGTGCACTTGCTGAAAAGGCACTTGTTCCTGTTCTTCCAAGCGTTGACGAGTTCCCATATGCAATCAGAGTTGTATCTGAGGTTCTTTCCTCAAACGGCTCAACATCACAGGGCTCAATCTGCGGCTCAACACTTTCACTTATGGCTGCAGGTGTTCCGATTAAAGCTCCTGTTGCAGGCATCAGCTGTGGTCTGATCACAGGTGACGAGGGTGTTTACGGCGACTTTATGACAATGGTTGATATCCAGGGTCTTGAGGATTTCTATGGTGATATGGACTTTAAGGTAGCAGGTACAAAGAAGGGTATTACTGCTATCCAGATGGATCTTAAGGTACACGGCTTAACACCTGAAATTATTAAAGAGGCTTTTGCTAAAACACACGCAGCAAGAGATTATATCCTTGACGAGGTTATGCTCCCTGTTATCAGTGAGCCAAGAAAAGAGCTTTCTAAGTTTGCTCCTAAGATGTACACACTTACAATCAATCCTGAAAAGATTGGTGACGTTATCGGTAAGGGCGGCAAGGTTATTCAGGAGATTCAGGCTGATTATGATGTTAAGATTAACATTGAAGAGGACGGCAGAGTATTCATCAGCGGTGTAGATGCTGACAAGTGCGAGGGCGCCGTTAACATTGTTAAGCTTATCGCTACAGATCCTGAGGTTGGTTCATTCTATAACGGTATCGTTACAAGAATTATGAACTTTGGTGCTTTTGTTGAGATTGCTCCGGGCAAAGAAGGACTTGTTCATATTTCAAGACTTGATGTTAAGAGAACTGAGCAGGTTGAGGATGTAGTTAATGTTGGTGATTCAATCATCGTTAAGTGCATTGAAATTGATGATCAGGGCAGAATTAATCTTTCAAGAAGAGATGCACTCATCGAGCTTGAGGGTATGACACCTGAAAACGAGATTGACGAAACGCCAAGAAAGCCAAGAAGAAACTTCAACAGAAGATAATAAGACGAAATTGAAGGACCGATATAATCGGTCCTTTTTTACTACCTGCTTTACAAGCCAAACCTTTCCTGAATGATTTTTGCCGTATCTGCTGCTGAAAGAGTTGAATTGTCAATTTTAACATAATTATCATATGGTATTTCACCGTCATAGCTTTCAAGACGATTTTCCAAATCAGACTCAATAATCATTTCATTTGACCATTCTAGATTTCTTTTAGACGGCTTATGCTTAAGCCGGTTTTCGGTAGCATTTCTCCGAAGTCTGATTTCCTGCGGTGCAACAAGCTCAACATAATAAATATCTGCTTCGTCAAAAATTTCACGCAAATGTTCCATATAATCCCAATCACTCTGCTGGTCAAACGCCCATATATAGGTAAATATCAAGCCATATTTATCTGTTTTTGCAAACTCTGTGAATACAAGCTCTCTGAATTTTCTGACAATATCCGCATTATATTCACCGAAAATTTCCAAAATCGGCTCAATGGACATATGATTGTGAAACAATCTCAAACCTGTAATATTTGCAAGCTCCTGCCCAACAGTCATCTTACCAACAGCCCCATTGCCTATAATCACTACTAATTTCATACTTCTCATCCTTTCTTATTAATTTCTAAGTGTATATGTGAACTATCCACGTGATAAACTTTAAAGCCAAGTCTTTTATATAGATTTTGTGCGAGATTTATAGGTTTTTATAATAATTTTCTTATTATCTTTCTCAGCAATCTTTTAGTACATCACTGCTGATACCTTTATTCTGATAGTCAGGATGTATCATTGTCAATCCCACACGATAGAAACCATCTTCTTCTGAAAAAGTAGTAACATCTACTGCAATATTAGCAATACAAATTATTTTCATATCATTACTCCTTTAACAGCTTATAAAACCTGCCGTATTCATCCTCATCCTCTTTTATTAAAGTGGTAAAACCTTTCTTTTTATATAAATGTATTGCACTATAATTGTCAATATCAACACCAAGTGCCATTTCCTTATAGCCCTTTGCTTTTGCCTGTTCAATAAGATAATCAAGGATTATTCCGCCTATACCCTGATTACGGTATTCCTTCTTTACAATCATTCGTGACACATAAATTCGCTGACTTGGCACGTAATAATCAGAGTCATCAACATTGATTACCAAATCCCCCTCACCGACAAATTCATTATTGATTTTATAAATATGAACTAATCTCTCCCCGGCAATAATCTGCCTTTTAAATTTGTCAAGAAAAGAACAATTCTTCATATCCCATATATTATTGCATTCAGAATATTCTTCAATCCCAATTTATACAATTTCATAACTGTTCATTACAATATCTCCTTAAATATCAATTCCAGCAAAGTTATTGATTATATAATCTCTGTAAAATAAATCGTTACGTTTTGAAAATCCGAGCCTTTCCCAAAATAAATTGCCGTCAGAATTCTTTTCAAAGACAACTAATGCAACCTTATTTATACCGATTTCCTTCAGTGCAAGAATACCTGCTTCGACAAGCACTTTGCCTATCCCCTGCTTTTGATAGTTTTCAAGCACGGCAGTATGGTAAATATAACCTCGTCTGCCATCATTGCCTATTAAAATCGTACCGACAACATCTCCGTCAGTTTCAGCTACAAAGCAAGTGTCCGGATTTCTTTCCAAGAATCTACCTATACCTTCTTTGCTGTCATCAAGATTATTCAGACCCATCCCTCGTGATGAACCCCAAATTGAATAAATCATTTCATAATCATCTATTGTCATTAATCTGATATTCATTTTATCATCTCCAAAATAAAAAATACCACTGACGCGAACATCAGTGGTTAAAAATAATTATATAATATAATCCAACACTACCATAGATGAACGCAACAAATTAGCTCCATACGATTATCTCGCATAGAGTAATTCGCTCTATTCATCTGACAGTTATAAATAGTCATAGCAGTTTACCTCGTTGTCAACACTATAACACTAAAGGAATGATTTGTCAAATATTATTTATATCGGCAGGAGCGAACCCCTGCCCTACGCAATAAATAACAATATCAAAATAAAAAAGGACTCGGTATAAACCAAGTCCTTAATATATTTTGTTAAGCTATTATCTTAAACAAGCTCAATGATGCACATCTCTGCTGCGTCACCACGACGAGGGCCTGTTTTGATAATACGGCAGTAACCACCGTTTCTATCTGCATATTTAGGAGCAACCTCATCAAAAAGCTTCTTAACAACATCTTCTTTGGTTACATAAGAAAGTGCCTGTCTTCTTGAATGAAGTGTATCGTTCTTGCCGAGAGTAATCATCTTCTCAGCCATTGCACGAACTTCCTTTGCTCTTGTAACGGTTGTTTCAATCTTGCCGTTTTCTAAAAGATAAGTAACCATACCTCTGAGCATAGCCCTTCTGTGATCAGTTGGACGGCCCAGCTTTCTGCTACCTGGCATTGAAATTCCCTCCTTTAGTCCTCTTCCTGACTAAGTCCGAAACCTAATGAGCCGAGCTTTGCAACAACCTCGTCAAGGGACTTGCGTCCGAGATTTCTGACTTTCATCATATCTTCTTCTGATTTACCGATTAAATCTTCTACTGTATTAAT
>ERZ808040.1849-NODE-1849-length-13258-cov-12.232835_pt1 | contig 13258 bp, 17 predicted proteins | sample MGYA00380191_ERZ808040 | MGnify/ENA primary metagenome ERZ808040 (study PRJEB31490, sample SAMN06133395) | mouse gut metagenome | isolation source: J6 | host: mice | place: China: Chengdu | collected 2015-05 ... | reverse complement strand
AGATATAAAACTGAACCGGGAAAACAAATACAAAAAGACGGAAAACAGCATTCCTGCTGTCCCCCGTCCCGTAACATGATTTTGGCAGTAACGTCGCCGTCCCAGTGCATCAATACTCGTAGTGCCATACATAGACAAGGGACGTAGCCAGTTTCTCCCAGCTAATAAAATCTCCCCAGTGCATCTTTTTATCGCCTCCCCAGTTTGATTCCACCACAGTGATGCCGTCATCACTGCGTGAAAGAACAACCATATCGTGTCCGAGTCCTTCGGAGTTCTTGATGGATACCATATCTCCTACCCTTATGGAACTTTTCATGGTACTGCGGTCGCATATCGATCTTCTGGGAACGCATCCATCCACGGTCATTAACACGTCGTCCTCCCCCTGTGCAACCCATCCTACACGGAAGGAAGAAGGGTTTCCATATAATCCGTTCAGTATTTTACCTGCCCCAGCACTACAAATTCCAACCACCGTGCCTTCGGGGTACTGCTCTTTGAGCGAGAGAAGCCTCGCCTGTACCTGCTCCTCCGTCCAGCCGATATGGACATACCCTCCCGCATCGAACTGCTGCTGCAGTCTCTGCTTCTCCTGCAGGAATGCTGCCTTGTCAACCTCCTCGCCGTTCGAGAAAAGCCAGAACGGTCCGTTGCCGATGTCCACTGTGGTCTGCACGGGTGTCTGCAGCGCAGTATCCGTGGTTAATGTCTGGTCCGCAGTACCGTTCACCGCTTCCCCTCTGGACGCGCCTGCATACGGAATCCTGCCCTCCTTCTGTCCGAAGTTTACATAGTGGCTGTACAGCGCCTCGGGACTCGTCCCTACGGCCGCCGCCACGTCCGGATACAGCGCCGCGTAGTACACCGGGTCGAAACTGTCGGCGTCCTCCTGATCCGCATGCGCGGGATTGGTAACCATTTTTGTACCTTCCGAAATGGTGAATGCCATTGCTACCGCCATTGCAGCCACAATAATTTTCCTTCCAATTCTCTCTTTCTTCATTTTAAAGTCCTCCTTTTTCGTTTTATATTACCGTTATTAATATGGCAATACCTTTTAAATATTTTTTGTTACATCCACAGCGGGCTGGCAGGACAGATGCATTCCGCCGGCCTGCATAAATAATAACATCTCCTTCTGCCGCACCGTTTTGGAGAAAAACAGTTTATCCCAATAAGTATTTTATCGCATTATGATGATTTTTGTCAACATTGCGCGATAATCCGGCGACATACATTTTTTCGGCAAAAAAATAATACCCATACGGTATTACATAAAACTTATTGCTTGGTAATCATATAACCCATTACCAGGCTCCTGTATATATGATTGATTCATTCAGGTCTCCCTTCCGCTTCGTATTCGCTGGCAAAATTGACGTGTCCGGGTGCGACAGGCAGATCATCCCGGCAGTGTCATCCAGTGCCGCCTGTATCTGGATTACCTCTTTCCCTCCATCTTCCAAAATGGCGTCCGTGTCAATCCCCGCGGTCGGACACTGGTAGACAAGGAAGGTGTCAGAACGTTTATGAAAACCAGCGTATGCCCCCTGATCCTGTCTGCCCCTCCCTGCGTGCCGTCTACGCACGCATGCAAACTGAAAGTATGGGTTTCCTGTGTCCCGATGGATGTCTTTGTAGTGAACTACCCGTACAAGAAACGGATTTTTCTATCCGTCTTCCTGCCACCGGCACAAGTGTGTTAAAATTCCAGACTATCCGCATTTAATAGAAAATACTTCATACCCATAATTACAAATCCTTCTTCATTTCTCCACGGTTTTTTTGTTCCGTTAACGATAACAATTTTCTTAAATGAATCCGGAATCTTCCTAAATGAGTTAAACTCCTGTGTCCGCTTTTCCTCAGAAGCCATATCATACGCTGCCTGAATATAATATCTCTGACTGCCCTGGTTTACTACAAAGTCAACCTCTAATTGCTTACGGGTTGTTTTTCCTTCATTATTTTTTGCATACACCTCTACGATACCGACATCCACATTATAACCCCGGATAAGCTGCTCATTATATACAATATTTTCCATGATGTGGGCAGGCTCCTGCTGCCAGAAATTCAGTCTGGCGTTTCTAAGCCCTATATCCGAAAAATAATATTTCAGGATAGTTTTTTTGGTCGGAAGGTATCCACAGAAATGCCGGAGACGTATCCAGAAGCCCCCATACAGACATCCAAAAAGACAGATGGAATAAAACCATCTGTCTTTTTCTGTCGGCCAATCCAGCCATGGAAGCATTCCGCGTATCCAGATGTCACTGCCGAAACTGGGAAGATGCTCCGTATATCCCAGTTCTGGTTAATACATAAACCGGTGGATTACGGTCCACTGATCACTGCCACCGTTTTCAAGTGCTTCCCATGATATCCGACTGCGATGTGGAACGTGCCACATGTGAATATGAAGCACGCCACGGGAAGGGGATACAATAGGTTTCAAACCTGAAATGAATCAAAAAACTATCCGGCACGGACATACGCCCGCCGAACAATTTTTTTGACCTTTATGGACAGCAGTTGGTGTCCTGTCCTGCTGGACGAAAACTGAACATAAGATATAAAACTGAACCGGGAAAACAAATACAAAAAGACGGAAAACAGCATTCCTGCTGTCCCCCGTCCCGTAACATTATTCCGCCAGTAACGTCGTCGTCCCGGTGCATCAATACTCATAGTGCCATATATACAGGAGTGATTCATCCAGTTCATCCCAGCTGATAAACCTCCCCCAGTGCATTTTCATGTCACTGTTCTGGTTTGATTCCACCACAGTTATGCCGTCACTGCTACGGGAAAGCACAACCATCACGTGCCCGAGTCCCTCAGAATTCTTGATATACACCTCGTCGCCTATCCTTAAGGAACTTTCCGCGACGCTGCGGGAAGCTATCGACCTTTTGGGGACGCATCCATCCACGGTCATTAACACGTCGTCATCCCCCTGTGCGACCCAGCCCACACGGATATCATAAGGATCCCCATACAGTCCGTTTGTGATCCTGGCCGCACCGGAGCTGCAGTTTCCGACCTTCATTCCTTCGGGATACTGCTCCTTGAGCGAGAGAAGCCTTGCCTGCACCTGCTGCTCGGTCCAGCCCACATGGACGTAACCCGCCGCGTCAAACTGCTGCTGCAGTCTCTGCTTCTCCTGCAGGAATGTTGCCTTGTCAACCTCCTCTCCGTTTGTGAAAAGCCAGAAAGGTCCGTTGCCGATGTCCACCGTGGTCTGCACGGGTGTGGTTACCGTCGCAGTGTCGGCCGCCGTATCCGCCGTCCCGTCCACGGACTCGCCCCCTGTAGCGCCCTCATACGGAATCCTGCCCTCCTTCTGTCCGAAGTTTACATAGTGGCTGTACAGCGCCTCGGGACTCGTCCCTACGGCCGCCGCCACGTCTGGATACAGCGCCGCGTAGTACACCGGGTCGAAGCTGCCGGCGTCCTCCTGATCCGCACGCGCGGGACTGGTAACCATCCCTGCGCCTTCCACGGCGCCGAATGCCATTGCCGCCGCCATTGCCCCCACGATAAGTTTCTTTGCAAAATTTTCTCTTTTTTTCATTTTAATGTCCTCCTTTTCTTCGTTTCATCTTGTATTGCCGTTTTTAATATGGCAGTACGTTATAAATACTTTTTTGTTTTTAAGTGTTTACCCTCCAAATGCTACGCCGCATTCTATCCATCGTTCATATGGTTCCTCCTCGTTTCTATACTTCGGGCAGCGGCATCCCGCCGTCCACGAAATCATGCCATCTCCTGCTGCCATACCGGTTTGGAAAAAAGCAGTATATCCTAATAAGTATTTTATCTCATTATGATGAATTTTGTCAACATGACACGATAAATCAATTTCCAGTCCCGCCGATGCCATATTCCAGCGCATATACAGGCAGCAGGAATACCTACCCTGCCTATAGCAGAATTCTTCCCCGCAGTAAGACTGCAGGGAGTTCTTTACTATGCTGCAGTATTGAATGAAATCTACAAAAAAAGAAGCAGTATCTCTAAATACCGCTTCTTTTTAATCATACATTATCCAAAAACCCAAAATCAGAAAATACAGAAATCAGTTCATGTATGTCAGTCTTTTCTCAATACCGTTCTGGAGCAGGACGGATATTACCAGATTCTGCAATGTTTTAACCGGCCGGATCTGTGATTCTTTTTAGTTTCTAATATAATCCAGATTCCCACAGTTTTTCAGGGGAGATATGATAAATTTCGCTTTTCCCACGATATTTTCAAGCGGAACATATTTTTCTGTCCAGAACCGGCTGTCGTTCGACTGGTTCCTGTTATCCCCGAGAAAAAAATAACACCCATCAGGCACCACATAAATGCCGTCCCCCCTGCCGTTCATCGGTCTTCTTATAAATGAATCATCCAGTTCCGTTCCGTCTGCATAAACACATCCGCCCGACACCTCGATGGTCTCTCCGGGCAGCCCGATAACGCGTTTGACAAACAGCTCATCCGGACTGTCCGGGGGATAGAAAAAAAGTATGTCATATCTTTCAATGTCCTCCCCTTCGATGCCATACCGCGTACCCAGAATCAGATCGCCGGTTTTTATTGTATCCTCCATGCTGCCTGACACTGCCCGGTCCAGACGCCACACCGTACTAAATAAAATAAAAAAAATTAACATGCCACACACATAAACAGCAAAGATTTTTAACATTCTTTTCGTAAATTTATCCATAAATCCCTCTCTTTTAAGGTTTTATCTATCCACACGAACCATTTTATCTCTTATTGTTTAAAATTGTCAACATTGACTTGCATGGATTCGTATGGCCTGTTTCTTCCATATAATATAGATATAAAACGGACAGCCGTATTTATCCTGCTGCCCCCTGTCATCTATACAGCCCCGATGTTTTTAAAGGGAAAGACTATAAACTTCGCTTTCCCCTCGACATTTTCAACCGGCACATACTTTTCCGTCCAGAACCTGCTGTCGTCTGACTGGTTGCGGTTATCGCCCATAACGAAATAACAGCCGTCCGGTACCACATAAGTGCCATCCCCCTTTGTGTTCATCGGATTTTTTACAAAGGAATCATCCAGCCTGACGCCGTCCGCATATACGCTTCCGTCGCAGACCACGACCGTTTCTCCCGGAAGTCCGATCACCCTCTTGATATAGACCGTATCCGGTTCGTCAGGCGGAGCGAAAACCAGTATGTCATACCGTTCTATATCCCCCTCCCCAATATCATACCTTGTGCCAAGCACGAAATCACCCGTCCTGATCGTGCCCTCCATACTGCCGGATGGTATAAAGTTTAACATCAGTACGGTTCTGGACAGGATTACCGTGGCTGCCCATAACATACAGTACCCCGCCAGGAACCGCAGAAGCCTTTTCTCAAATATATCCATGAAATTTTCCTCCCTTCAGGACATGTGCGGATTTATTGTTTCCATAATATATATTATACGCCATGCCTGTATTTAACGGTTTTAGGGAAAACATGGAAGGGGCAGAAAACCCCGGACAAAACCGGGGTTTTCTATTTCATGTCAGCATATATAAATCCTGCCTTCTTCCCTGTCATAGCAGTACAGCGAGTACGACAGGATCTCATCCGGCTGCACCTGCGTGTCATTGATTTCCCTGATCATGCTTCTGATTTCTTCCGTCTCCTTCATGTCTTCAACCGGCAGGATTAGAAGCTCATGTACCGACGAGGGAATGATAAAAAGGCTGCTGCCGGTTCTGTCTGCGAATTCACGGATTAGGCCGGGATACAGCATGCAGCCGCCCCTTCTATCTTTTTTATGTTGGTAAGCACATACATTGGCACGCTGTCCGCAGATTCTGCCGTAAACCCATCACAGTCCGGGTTCTCCGCCCTTATGGCTTCTTCCATGCTTTTTATCTCATACGGCATAATCCGGGGTGTATTTTCCAACGCATCATGATACAGTGTTTCCAGTTCCACGTCCCACAGCTTCATATGCACGTTATATACCAGGATATATACTGTCCCCTGCCCTTCCTGTGAAACCAGGCACTGAAAGACAACCGAGAGGTCAAGAAAATCCATATGGGGTATGTTCTCAAGCAGATCCCTGTTTCTCTCCGTGTTGACCAGTTTATAGACGACCCTTTTCCTGACACTGTCATAATTTAGATACTGATGCATATCAACAGACCTGTCCTTCATTACTGACCTCCTCCTCTTCCTGAATTTATTGTGTTTTGAATATGCCTGATCCGGGACGGTAAAATTTTCATCCTGATCCAAAGAAAAAAACGGCCACGGAAATATTCCCATGACCATTTTCCTTTTACCATCCCCTTACAGATCCAGCTGGATCCGGACTGCCCTTTTTATCTGCCCCTCGTAATCAGTATTTTTAATGCTCCCTATCCACTTCCCCAGCCTGTCCTTGTCTATGGAGGTAATCTGTTCCGCCATGGCTGTACATGGTCCGTCCAGCCCGCAGTCATTCAGATGGACATGGGTAGGCAGCTTTTTCTTTTTCACTTTGCTGGTAACCGGAATTACGGTCACCACTGGCGAAAATTTATTTGCCATGTCGTTGCTGATCACTATTACCGGCCTTATCCCGGCCTGCAGGCTTCCCTCTGGCTGCATGTCCAGCCGCGTTATGTATATATCCCCGTTTCTGCACATCCGCATATTTCTCCTTTCCTTTTTACATTCATCTAAAAGATGGTTTTTTTGCAGGTTATTTTTTGCCTTATGCCGTTCCATGTCCCTGCGCAAAATCCACGCCCCTCCGCCGCCGGCAGTCCTGATCCGTTTCCAAAGGATTTTACCTCCTTCCCAAAAAGAAAACGGCCACGGCAAAACTGCCATGGCCATTTTCAACCACAAAAATAAGGAGTACATATCATACAAAATGTGAAATAACCGCTTTTATCCTGCAGAACCACCCGGCCTGTCAGGTCCCCTGGCCAGATAGCCATCCACTGTTCCAGCATGGCAGGCTCCATGGACAGCACCAGATAACCCGGTCACTGAATGGCTGTCCCGGCCCATACGCAGCCCTGTAATCCCCCTGCACTTCCTTCCGTCAATCCTGTTTCCTTTCATATACCGCCCTCCTCTTTTAAATATTTAATTACACCGTTAATATGCATTCTTTCAGAAAATGAAATTTCTTCATTTCCGACATAACATTTCCGGCCAGACCCATGCTATAATATCCGTAAAGATGCCAATATTTTACGAACATTCAGAAACCCGGGAATACACCTTTACGAAAGGAAATTCCAGCCCTGAGGGGGGCAGTCCCGGGTTTTTGTAAAGGTATACCTTAACGAAAGGAAGGAGCGTGTCTGTTTATGGGAGATATCTACGGATATATCAGGGTCTCGGAAAAAAGCCAGAACCCGCAGAGACAGTGGGACATCATGACGGAGCAGGAGGGAATCCCCCCGAAATACATTTTTGAGGACAGGGCAAGCGGCAGGGATTTTAACCGGAAGGCATACAACGCCCTCGTGGGGACGGAAAACACGGTGCCGCTCCTCCATGCGGGCGACCTGCTGGTGATATACTCGATCGACCGTCTGGGGAGAAATTACACGGAGATTAAGGAGCAGTGGAAACATATTACCCGGACACTCGGGGCGGATATCAAGGTCATCGACATGCCGCTCCTGGATACACGCTCCACAAACGGAAACGACCTCGAGCGGACCTTCATCGCCGACCTCGTCCTGCAGATATTGTCCTACTGTGCACAGAAAGAAAGGGAAAATATCCTGGCCCGGCAGAAGCAGGGAATTGCCTCCATGAAAACCGTCGATGGGAAAAAAGTCTCCCTTAAAACAGGAAAACCTACCGGCCGCCCTGCCATAGGTTACCCGCAGGACTGGCCGGATGTCTATGCCCGATGGAAAAATAAGGAGATTACTGCCGTGGAGGCAAGGCAGCTTCTGGGGCTTAAAACAACCACCTTCTATAAACTGGCCCGTCAGTACGAAACGGACCAACCGCCTGCCGACTCCATGTAAAATATCATATTTAAGCTGCAGGGGAGATTCCTGATAATCCTCCGCTTCCCCTGCCGCAGAAAATGCCTGTTCCCCGGTGACATGATTCCGGGGGACAGGCATTTTTCTTTAACTCCCCCGGCACACGTCTGATAACGAATGCGAAAATATTAATTGTCAACATACAATTGTTAATATTTAACTATTGAAACAGGTTGAATTAATAATAAAAGAAAGCAAAGTGAAATGCTGAATATCTTGCAATGCCAGACGAAAGCCAGGCACAGTTTGAGTGTGGAGATACGATATCATTCAGCATGGAAGAACTGCGGGCAATGGAGTCCGATGACTGGAAGCCTACGCAAAAAGTCTTAGACTTTGAACGCAAACACGGAATCAAAAGCCCGGGAACAACAGACAATGAATGATTTCACGTTTACGAAGATTAATCGGGTAGGAGGCTACCCATTAGTTGAATAGCCAACCCCACACACCACTGTACGTACCGTTCGGTATACAGCGGTTCAATAGTTTTCACGATACTTTCAGATAATAGTCGGTCATAGAGATATATCCCGGGTTGGCTATTATTTCATTCGTGAAGGCTACGCTTAACATCTGCTCAATTCATGTGAGCATCTTTTCCCCCTGTGTTCCAATCTTTTTCTGCCCGTTTCATCTCTCAAATCCACTTAAATTCACAATTTCTATGATATCTTAACTGCTTTTAGAACCAGAGCAGAACCAGGAGGATATAATAGAACCAGAACATTTTCAGAGCTTATGACTTTAAATATTACCAATTATTTATCCTCTCGAACCAATACCAGAAGATCCTGCGGTGTTATTGCTTTTACTTTAGAGCTCCGAAAATCTTCTATATTTCTTGTTACGATGAAATCAGCAGAAATCTCTTTTGCACATTCATCCTGCAGGCAATCCTCAAAATCTGGAAAATCATCGCGTTCTATAGCAGAACAAACTCTTTCATGGCTTGCACCTACCACACGCAGCACCATGCATAATTTTCTCAACATTTTCCTCCTGTCAGTGTCTGAATGGCTTTTTCTTAAAATATAGAAGATATTAGGCAGACTATGAAATGCGATAACTCCCTGCACTTTCTCACTTGCACAAAGACTGATGATTTTTCTCGCATCGACGTAAAAGGGCTGCCGCATTGTCAGAAAATCCAATGCAACATTTGTATCAATCAATATAACCATACTTTTTCTCCCTCGCTTCCGCCAGTTCCTTATCGTAGTCCAGTTCTTCCGATACCAGAGTCAGCATTTCTTCTAATTCTATAAATGCTTTCATTTTAGGTGTCAGCATGCCGTTACCCTCATTCCCCAAACTGCCATCCGACACATCTGAATATCGATTGGAATTGGAATCCAGCTCTGCTTTTTCTTCTTCCGATCCAGTCCACATAAAGCGCTCTATCATTTCCAGTAAAAACTGTAGATTATCTTCTGACAATCTGTTGACTTTCTGAACTACCCGTTCCTGTAATGACATCATATCAATACCACCTCCATATTCTACTTAATAATTACCGTTTCTGATCATTCCTGATAGTTTTCTTCATAAAAACCATTGACATATTCTGTTGCTGTTGCCGTGCATAACCCAAGAGCCTTGGCCAGAACTTCTATCCGCTTTTCTTTCTCAATACCAAGAACCTCAAGAACTGCCAGACCGCCTGTCACCTTCCCATTAACAAAGCTCCGCCATTTCTCCAGTTGAAGTACTTCATCAATCTTTTTCCCTATCTCTTCTTTATCCATTTCCTCTGTCCTCCACGGCGGCTTTCTTTTTTGTTTTGTTACGTCTGACATGGCAGCAGGAATTCCGCGTCCACATTTGTTAGAAACAATCGGGAGATGCAGTATATACTGTGTCTCACCTCTTTCATCTGTATCATTTTGCAAACAGGTTACTGGCCACAAGAGTCCGCATCTGCCCTATCACATCATCATAAGATACCGCATCTTTCGCAAAATAATCTGTAATAGCCTGATAATCCTCCCTGTAAAAAGAATTATCGCAAAATTCAGAAATAACTGCCGGTACATCAACTGTCTCATCCGCTGACGGACATATCCGCATCTTTGAACGATGTTCCCGCACTTCCCGTACCAACACAGCAAATTCATCATTAAATTCTATCCGGGGAGTCAGCTTATAAATATCATACAAATGGCGGGAATAGCGTTTTGACTTTCCCTGAAGATAATAGTCGCACAGGGCAAAAACTTTATCTATATAGGTCCGTTCCAAAGACTGAAGGTTCATGGAAAACCTGCCCAGAGAAAACTGTCCCGCCAAATCTGCCCTACCCCTGCCTTCCAGGTAATCTCCAATATAATTGCGGATTTCAACAGTCTGTGTAGGAAAAGAATAAGAGCCAAGGGCAGTCTCCAGCTTTACATACTGTGGCAGCCTGTCATCCTGAAAGCCAGACACGGATTCATAAGAAAACAGATAGGCATTATAATCCCTGTCACTCTGGGTTTCTTCCCAGTTAGCTATCGGCATACCCAGTTCCTCACTAATCCCCCTCAAAACAACATTTTTCAATTTCTTTCTCCTGCTCTCCCCGATATGTTCCTTAAATGTAATATCTATATCCTCAGAAAAACGGTCTATCACATGGAAACCTTTTGACAGGGACGTCCCTCCCTTGAACACACACCTAGGCAACTGTTCTGAAAACAGTTTCAGGATCAGTGTCACATAGTAATCTTTTTCCACTACGATCGGTGTCCTCCCGCTGCTGTCAGCAGCCTGCCCAACCATATCCTTAAATGTTTCCCTGTCCCTGTGCAGATACATACCCTACCCCCGTCTCATAAATCGCCTTGTATATTTTCAGCGGATACATTGCAAGAAACCTGTCTACTGCTGATTTTGTAAGGGCGTGCTCCCTGGCATAACCGCTAAGAATCCGTCCGCAGACCTTCGGTTCCTCTTCTGCACACTTCTCCAAATCCTTCAGGCAGTCCAGAAACTGCAGGACAGCCACATTTTCATCCGTAACCTCAACAACAGGGCGTCTCAGAATGTACTTCCGGTTTTTTATGGTTAATTCCCGAACCTGCGCCGGTGCATAATTACTGGTGATTTCTTCCGTAAGCGGCACCTGGGCAGACAGCCCCATACGGTTTGCCAGGGTATATCCCGAATAGTACCCTACCCTTTTCCCCCGGCGCCTCACATATTTATGGAGCACCACCGTATCCGCCGTCAAAGCCATCTTTTCCCCAAAAATATCTGTTCTGGGAAAATAGTAGATTCCTGCCTCAAACCTGCACAGGATACCGTCATCTGTAAGCCGCTTTAAGTGATACCGGAGATTTTCTTCCGATAGTCCGGAAATGGAAATATCCCCGGAAAAGATTGGTTCCCCGGGTTCGTAATTCCCTTTCAGATATTCATACAGCATGACGTTCACCTACTTTCGATTTGTAAATTATTTTTTTACTTATCGTTAGTATATCCAAAAATTGAAATTCAGTCAATAGAAATAAACGGGAAATTTTGTTCTTATCTTTTTCCTGTTACATATTCTGCAGGTGTTTAATATGGCAGCAGGAATTCCGCATCTACATTTCAGGCCTTCAGTCTCTCATGTATTGAGTCTTAACGCCTCATCCTCTTTAATTTTCTTATAGGAAATACCCACGGCCCGGCAGATGCACCCAAGCTTTTTCTGCAGTCCCATCCCGGTCAGTCTTTTCCAGCCGCTTCCGTCATCCCTCGGAATGGCAAAAACATACCTGACGTCTGCAGGATGCAGGTTCAGCGCGTTCCTGACAATCTCCGCCCTCCTTCTTACGCGGAACAGCCCCTCATCAAACTGCATGATACTGTCCGCAGTCCTTCTGCCCCAGCAGTCCTTTTTGGAGAGGTTCACAATCTCCATCAGCGAGATCCCTCCCGTAAACCACAGACCTACCGCCAGCCCCCTTGCGTCGGTGGGATGCAGTTCGGACCAGTTCATTATTTTTTCCGTCTCCCCGGAAGAATACGGGTTCCCTATGTATGAAATCCTGTGCCTTGAACTGATAAAATCACGGAACCTCTGTCTGTCATGGACAAACTCCAGCAGCCCTTTCTCCGCCATTTTGTCAAGTCCCACCTGGAACATCCCCATAAAGAAAACCATTTCATTTTCATCCAGCCCGTACAGCTCCCTGACATCCTTTTCGAACTTATTTACTGTTTTTTCCGTAAGTTTGGAAGCATCCATCTTCCCGACCCTGCTGTCCTTAAAACATTTCTTATACACCGACCAGAACATATTTCTCATTGCCGTATCCTGTGAAGCCATTTTTGCTGCCATTTCGGAGTCGATAACCCCTGCAAGACACCGCCCCTTCTGCCCGTCCCCTGTGCCCTTCTGCCTGCCTTCGATCGTCTGCCTGATCCTGGCCTCGTCTTCAAAAGACAGCTGGCCGCTGCCAATCATCTGTATTACCATATCCGCCATTGAAACCATGCCTTCTGCCATAATAATCCCCCTTTTCCTTTGCAATATGATATTTTCCTGTTGCAACAGAAAAGAGCCGTCCCCCGTGGGACGACCCTCATAAACAACGGAAAGCTTTATGGCAGCAGATTTACCGGCTCCGGCTCAATATCTTCCTTCATGCCCCCCTTTCCTACAATCTCCGGGCTTCCTGCCAGCCCTGCAGCATGTCCGCAGCCTCTGCCCATGAAAAACCGGCAAAATCTGCCGCTTCGTCGAGTGTCAGTTTCCCCGCATCCACCAATCCGAACAGCATTTCCATCCTGCCGGCATGATAATGCCTCCTGTATTCCTTTTTACCGTCATAACCCGCTACGGCACAGCTAATCAAACGGCAGCTCCTCATCCATGGCTTCTTCCGCCTTTTTCCTGCACATATTGCAGTAGCCATGCCTCTGGAAAAATCCACAGACCTGGTCCACCAGACACCTCAGATCCGTTTCATAACATGTCCTCCTTCCGGCCGCTTCGTCGTCCATCCGCTTCCTGTTGTCATACTGCAGGTGGTAAAATGTGCACGATACCGTCTCATCTTCCTTTCCGTTGTCGCGCCCCCTCCTTTCCACTGCCTTCTGCATCAGATCCTCCATCTGATGTTTCTCTTCCTCACTCAGATAATTAAACAATTCCATATTCACAATCCCTCCTTATCTTTTTGTGTGCTCTCGGAAACTCGAACCCCTTGTTCTATAAGGCTTCAAAAATTTCCGAAATCACATTTTCACCTCTAT
>ERZ808040.1847-NODE-1847-length-13270-cov-3.296748_pt1 | contig 13270 bp, 8 predicted proteins | sample MGYA00380191_ERZ808040 | MGnify/ENA primary metagenome ERZ808040 (study PRJEB31490, sample SAMN06133395) | mouse gut metagenome | isolation source: J6 | host: mice | place: China: Chengdu | collected 2015-05 ... | reverse complement strand
GGTCATGATGCCTTCCCCGCTTGATAGTGGTGGACTTGATATCGCTATGGCATCACCGTACGAGCTTGGAAGGGGTCTACCCATCATCCTCATGGCTGGTTTGGGCTGCAATGTAGTTCTTGGGAATGATGCGGTGTGCTGTGAGGAAAACCACAGGTGATTTGTCGGTGTTTCCCTACAGATCTGTCGCGCAGTGTGCCATACTCAACCATGCAAGGCACCGTGCACGGGCCGCGCTCGCGTTCGGCGCGCGGCTGCACGGCATGATCTATTGGCTAAGGAGCGCATCATGACATTGCTGCAGCATGAAATCACCGACTTCACCGTTTCGGCATACAACAACGGTCAACTTCAGGATGTGAGCAAGAAGGACCTGCTGGGCCACTGGTCGGTGCTGTTCTTCTACCCCGCCGACTTCTCGTTCGTCTGCCCCACGGAGCTCGAGGACCTGGCCGACCACTATAGCGAGTTCAAACAGGCCGGTTGCGAGGTCTATGCCGTCTCGTGCGACACCCAGTGGGTGCACAAGGCCTGGCATGATTCGAACGAGAAGATCGGCAAGGTGAATTACCCGATGCTCGCCGACCCCACCGCCACGCTGGCGCGTGACCTCGACACCTACAATGAGCAGACTGGTCTGGCCGAACGCGGCGACTTCATCCTCGACCCCGAAGGCCATGTGGTGGCCTACGAGGTCATTTCTTCGAATGTGGGGCGTGACGCCGACGAAATCCTGCGCCGCGTCAAGGCCTCGCAGTTCGTCTACGAACACAGCGATCAGGTCTGCCCGGCCAAGTGGGAGCCCGGCGAAGAGACGATCAAGCCGAGCCTCGACCTTGTAGGCGAACTGTGATGGCCATGGACCAGGGCATGACCACCCCACAATCGCAGATGTATGACGCCGTCATCATCGGTGGCGGCCCGGCGGGCCTGACCGCCGGCATGTACCTGGCGCGCGCACGCTACCGCACGCTGATCGTCGAACAGGCCGATTTCGGCGGCCAGATCACCATCACATCCGAAGTGGTGAACTACCCGGGCGTACCGATGACCGACGGCCGCAAGCTCACCGCCGCAATGCGCCAGCAGGCGCAGGATTTCGGCGCCGAACTGCGCGTGGGCACCGTGACCGGCATCGACGCGCAGGGTGACATCAAGACCGTGCATACCACGCGCGGAGACGTGCAATGCTTCGCCATCGTGCTCGCGATGGGTGCCGCGCCACGCAAGATCGGCTTCGACGGCGAACAGGAATACGCCGGCCGTGGCGTGGCCTACTGCGCCACATGCGACGGCGAGTTCTTCACCGGCAAAGATGTGCTTGTGGTGGGTGGTGGATTCGCCGCCGCCGAGGAATCCGTGTTCCTGGGCCGCTATGCGCGCGCGGTGACCGTGCTTGTGCGCGAAGACGACTTCACCTGTGACGCTGCGGTGGCCCAGCACGCCAAGGACGACCCGAAGATCACCGTGCGCTACGGCACCGAGCTCGCTGGCGTCACCTCGGGGCCCAAAGGCCTGACCGAAGCGACGCTCAAAGACGCCCACACCGGCGAGACAAGCGTGTGGAAGCCGCAGGATGGCGGCACGTTCGGCGTCTTCGTGTTCGCCGGCTACGAACCGCAGACGCAAATCGTGCGCGGCGTGGTGGAGCTCGACCCCAACGGCTACGTGGTGACCGACGCCGCGCTGTGCACGTCGGTCCCCGGCGTCTTCGCCGCGGGCGACCTGCGTGTCAAAGACCTGCGGCAGGTCGTGACCGCGACTGCCGACGGCGCCATCGCCGCAGTGCATGCGGAGGAATACGCCGCCGCGGCGAGCACGCGCACCGGCATCACACCGCAGGCACCCACCGCGACCCCCTACCAGCGCCGTGAGGCGCAGGGTGAGGCCGGCGCGCCGTCGCAGACAACGCCCGCGCCGGCCGCGAGCACGAGCCCGCAGGCCGACGCCGAGCATCCGGTGAGTGCGGTGTTCACAGATGACGTGGTCGCACAGCTCAACGTCGTCTTCGCGCGCATGGAGCGCCCGGTTACGCTGCAGCTCCAACTCGACCGCACAGAACTGTCGCACCAGTTGCAGTCGTTCATCGACGAGCTCGTCTCGTTGAGCGACGGCAAGCTCGAGTCGATCAGCGAGACCGTCGAGGAGCTCTCGGCCAATGGGCGCGGCGCGGTGGACTACGACCGGCCGCTGCCCTACGCCACGCCGATGGTGCGCCTGATGGTGCGCGACGACTCCGGCATGCTGCAATCCACCGGCATCGCGTTCCATGGCGTGCCCACTGGGCACGAGTTCCACTCGTTCGTGCTCGGCATCTACAATGCAGCCGGCCCCGGCCAGCCGCTGATCGGCGACGAACGCGAACGCATCGAAGCGATCCATGACCCCGTGGAAATCATGCTGCTCGTTTCGCTCACGTGCACGATGTGCCCGGAGACGGTGCGCGCGGCGCAACGCATCGCCGCGCTGAACAGCAATGTGCGCGCCGAAGCGTACGACTTGGCGCACTTCCCCGAGCTCAAGGAACGCTACGACGTGATGAGCGTGCCGTGCATCGTGGTGCGCCGCCACGGCCGTGAGGCGATCGAGTTCGGCAAGAAGAACGTCTCGCAGATGCTCGACGTGCTCGACGCGGTCTGACCGTCGTGATGTGAGCGGAGGTAGCCGGGGTATAGGAACAACCATCATCCGGCTACCTCTTTTTGCTATACCCTGCCATTGCCATATCACGGTCCGGGCGTTGAGCGAACAGCGCGCGAGACGCTACACTGTGTGATGGGTGCGCCGGTGATCGGCGCACATTCCCGCCCCAACCACAACACAAGGAGCCGGCCCATGACCTCACCCCAGCCCATCACCGACGTCGTGTTCGATTTTTGCGGTGTGCTCATCGACTGGCAGTGCCGCGCGGCGCTCGACGGCCACTACCCCGCCGAACTGGTGGACCGCATTGCCGCGGACGACGACCCGTACGGCTTCTTCCGGTATGAGGACGACATGGACTCGGGCATGGACTTCGCCGACGTCTATCCGCGCGTCGTCGCGGAACAGGGGCAGGACATCGCGCGCATCTTCGAGTATTACATCGCGCATTACGGTGACGCGCTCCCCCGCCTGATTCCGGGCGCGGAAGATTTGCTGCGCGACCTGACGCAGGACGGCGTGCGCGTCTGGGGATTGACGAACTGGTCAGGCGAGACGTTCCACTACGCGTTCGAGCGCTTCCCGCAGCTCGACGCACTGCTCGGCGGCACGGTCGTCTCGGGCATTGAGAAACTGCGCAAGCCGAACCGCGACATCTACGAGCTCGCACAGGCCCGCTTCGGGCTCGACCCCGCGCGCACGGTGTTCTTCGACGACACCCAGAAGAACGTCGAAGGGGCCGCAGACGCGGGCTGGCATGCGCGCCGCTTCACCGATGCGCAGCGGGCGCGCCGCGACCTCGCCGCGCTCGGCGTGCAGTTAAGCGAACACTGAACGACAGTTGATTGCAACAGGGGGAAACACTATGGCGACACTACTGCAGCTCAAATACATCGTGAAAATCGTGGAGTGCGGGTCGATGAACGAAGCCTCGCGTGCACTGTACATCTCGCAGCCCGCGCTGAGCTCGTCGGTCAAGGAACTGGAGAACGAGCTGGGCATCGAGATCTTCACGCGCTCCTCGCAGGGCATCGCGCTGACGGTGGACGGCGCGGAGTTCCTCACCTATGCACGCCAGGTGCTTGACCAGGCCGCGCTGCTCGAGGAACGCTACAAGAACGCCAAACCGCGCAAACAACTGTGCTCGGTCTCCACGCAGCACTACATGTTCGCGGTGGAGGCGTTCGTGAAGATGATCAACTCGTTCCGCTCCGACGAATACGAGTTCACGATCCGCGAGACGCAGACGCGCGACATCATCAACCAAGTGGCGAACATGCGCTCGGACATCGGCATCCTGTACCTGTCCGAGTTCAACAAGCAGGTGATCGGCAAACTGCTGCGCGAAAAGCACCTGGAGTTCCACCCGCTCTTCCGCGCTCCCCTGCACGTGTTCATCTCACGCGACAATCCGCTCGCGATGAAGAAGAAACTGACGATGGAAGACCTGAAGCCCTACCCGTTCATCCAGTACGAGCAGGGCAACGAAGGCAGCTTCTACTTCGCCGAAGAGGCGGTGTGGCCCGACTATGCGCCCAAGCAGATCAACGTGACCGACCGCGCGACGATCCTCAACTTCATCATCGGGCTCAACGGGTACACGGTCTGCACCGGCATCGACAACGGCGACCTCAACAACGAACGCATTGTCACTGTGCCGTTGGAGTCCGACGAGACGATGCTGCTCGGCTGGATCACCAACGAACGCGCCAAGCTCTCCCACCCCGCCCAGATCTACTTGGACAAGCTCAAGGAGGTCATCGCCGAGCACGGGTATACGATCCTATCTGAGTGACGAATAAACAGATTATTAATAATTATATAAGAAGAGAATAAAACGAACCTACTCTCTATGCTGATTGCTTTGTGCGCTTGTGGCGTTGTGGTAGTGGGTTGTGGTTTAATGCTTACTTTTCGTAAGTACCATACTTCTTGATAGTATGCATGCTACACTCATCCCATGCAAGAAATCGACATTTTCAGCAAAACCTGCCCTACGCGGTTCGCCCTTTCAACAATCAGCGGAAAATGGGGGTTGCTCATCATCCTCGCGTTGGCCAACCATCCCCTGCGGTTCAGCGAGCTTGTGCGGCATATCGGCGGCATCAGTGAGCGCATGGCTTCACAGACGCTCAAGTATCTGGAACGCTATGGCGTGGTACGCAGGCACGTCGTACAGCACGCCACTCCCCCTCAGGTCGAATACGCCCTGACGCCGTTGGGCAGGCAGTTCGTCAAACCGCTCCTGCAGCTCGTGACCCTGGTCAACACGAACGCGGATGTGATGGTGTACGAGCGCGATTGAAGGACGCCGATCTGACCGAATCTAAACGATACAGGAGCTGCGTGCTCCAACGTCATATGCACGGCATTCTCGTCCTTTTCGGTACGGTCATTCAAGCAATGGGCCTATCAAAGCCATCAACAGCAGGATCGAGACCCTACGAGGCAACGCTATGGGTTTCTCCAATATCACCAGCTACATCTAACGAAGCCTCATCCACTCCGGCCAACTCAAAGCTAACTCGAGAAGAGCCACTGAATATTGCATCGCCTTGAATTCATGTCGGTGATCGAGATAGTTGCATCCGATCAACACGCCGATCCCTGAGAATTCTTGCATTCAAACTTCTAGTCGTTTATAGTTTACGATAATACCAATGTTGTAAGCCGATTTTTAGGTGTGAGTTGGTAAAAAAACCGAGGCTAAGCAGCTGGATAGTTGCTGGAAAGGAACTCGAATGGCAAAGCATAGCGCATTCACGGAGAATCACGGAATCATCATTCGTCTGGAAATGTCGACGACGCAAACCATCGGCGGCGTGACAAAGATCACCGGAATGATGAAAGCAAAATACATCATTCAGATTATCGATGATCTGGATCTGCAGGCAAATCCCCGCGATTCGAAGACCGGAGCAGTCACGAGCGCGATCATCGATTCAGCGCAATCGGACCCGCAGCTCTTCCCCTTCAAAACGAAGGGTATCTTGCTTGCCGCTTCAGACTATCAGTGGCTCGACCGCGATCGTATTCGCATGTTCTTCGTGGATCGAAGTATCGAGGGGATTCTCGACGGTGGTCACAACACTCTCGCAATAGGTTTGCTGATCTTGAACCGCGCCCTCGAGTTCAAAGAAGAAAAACCCCTGCGCAAGAACTTGACTTGGGGCGAGTTCAAGAAGCTGTGGGAAGAAAAACGAGAAATGATCGGTGAATACTGCGAGTCGATTCGCAAGAATGATGATGGCAGCCCAAACACTGAAAACACCACGGGAAGTGATCTCTCGTTCTATATTCCAGTTGAGGTCATCGTGCCAAAGGATCCGGAAGATAAGATGTGCGTAGCAGATTTCCGAAGCGACCTGCTGGAGATCTGTGAAGCGCGCAACAATAATGCCGAGCTCAACGCCTCCGCCAAGGCAAACCAGAAGGGCTATTTCGATGAGCTGTACAAACAGTTCCAGCAATATGAGCCCGGTCTTGCTAAGCGCATCGAGTGGAAGACCAACGACGGTGGTGACATCAAGGTACAAGACATCATCGCACTCGTCTGGCTCGCCCTGCGACAACTGCCGGAGGTCAAGGACGCAGAGGGCAAGACTGTCGTGCCACCGGCACCCGTGAAGCTTTACAGCAGCAAAGCCTCTTCACTCAAGCAGTTTGAACGTTTCATGAGCTCACCGGAAGTGACCGTAGGCGAGCATGGCGATTACAAGTCTGCCCTACGTAACAACGATGTGCTGAAGGCGTTCAAACTTGCCGTGCAGATTCCTGCTTTGGCCGACTACATCTATGCGAACTTCCCGAATATGTACAACGCGGCTGGAGGTAGCTACGGCAAGATCACGGCAGTCAAGAAGCTCAACGAAAGTCGTCGCAACAAGCATACTCCCTATGGCGACGAATCTGTGGCGGTCGCCAGCCCCGACGGATTTATCACACCGCTCGTGTTTGGCCTCACCGAGCTCGTCGACCCTGACATGATGGAATGGCGTCAAGACCCACAGCGCTTCCTTGAGAAGAATCTGCAGGCCATCGTCAACGACTACGCACAGGTGCTCAGCGCATTGGGCTGGGACCCGCAGAAGGTCGGTAAGTCCCCGATGAGCTATACAACTGTCGAACGCGACTACAAGATGGCGCTTGCGGGCATGCTTGAGTAGCATAAAACTCAATCCCGAACCCATTAGCTGTCTGGAATTTGCAAGCTGCAGATGTTGCAAATTCCAGACATTACTTCATACTTATCGTGTCCGTAATTCACAGAAATCACGCCGATCTTCTTCATTGGCACGATCCATCAGGTCCTTCTACCATCAGAGCATCCCTTACTCGCTAATTTGAGAAAAGCCCCATTTCTCTTCTCAATAGCCGTCATAATATGCACATGCTATCAGGCAAAAGGAAAGATAGGAACAGATGTCATCTCTCCAATGCAGGTGATTGGCTTGCAATCTTGCCCCCCCCTACTCACACAGTCGCATTCTTCGAACGAACAGGCTCTCATGATGAGCGTTGTTGAGTGTCCTCGGAGCGAGCTCATGTGTCGATGCGGGTGATGGCACACAGTGCTTTGTTGCGGTAGGTCAGATCACCGCGCACAGTGAAGTCGAGACGCTCCCAGAAGGCATTCCCTGCATCGTTGCGTGAGAAGACGACGAGGGCTACTTTGACGATGCCTTCGTTCGCGAGCGCATGCAGCGAGGCATTGACGAGTGCAGTGCCGATGCCTTGGTGCCGGTGTGAGGGGTTGACGGCGGTGTGGTAGATATATCCGCGTCGTCCATCATGTCCGGCGAGGATGGCGCCGGTGATGGTTCCGTCGTGTTCGCTGACGAAGCAGGTGTTGGGGTTGCGTTCGAGATATCTGGTGATGCCTTCGCGTGAGTCGTCGATGGTGTTGAGTCCCATGCCGGCGCATGCCATCCAGCATACGTGTACGGCGTCGTAGTCGTCGGGTGTCATGATGCGGATCATGGTGGTCCTTCAGTGGGTATTGGTGCGTATCGATGATTGATAGGGCCATGTTCAAATCAGATATGACAACCATCGAACATGGCCCCACACTCTGTTTTATTTCAATCCCACCATGAACGCTTGTTTGCGAGCGCGTGTGAGCGCCACGTAGATGAGGCTCCGATATTGTTTGCATAGCTCTCGTTTTGATACCACGTCGGTTGCCTCGTCGAGCAACCATTGGGGTGGTACGGTACCGGGGTTGATATCCGCTACTATGACAGTGTCGAATTCAAGGCCCTTGACTCTATGCATAGTGGCGATGCGAATACCGGGCTTGTCAATGTCTTCCGCTTCTTTGTCAAGCATGTATGTCATGTATCCATGCTGGTCGAGGTATTCGGCCCATGCATTGCATAACGGGTTCGTTGGCGTCACAAGGCATATGTTCCGTTCGTAGTCGGAATCATGCTTTTGGATCTGCTCATCGATCCAATTAGTTACGGCCGTACGTTCCTCTTGGGTGTTACTGAACTGTTGTGCAGCTGGTGCCGGCCCCTGCATCAGTGAGTGGCTATCGTTGGTTTCGATCTCTTCTCCATTGAGGTCGTCGAAACGTTCTGGTTCACCTTGCTGAGCTTGGTTAAGAACCGCTTTAAATGCTTCATCGGCTACGTCCGTGCCACTTGTGTCGAACACGCGTTCGGCGGCGTCGCGGATCTGTTCCGTTGTGCGGTAGTTGATGCGCAGGCGCCTCGACCGTCCTTGGATTGCTATGCCGCATTGTGAAAGTGTGACGGTCTTTCCATAAATGCGCTGTTGGGCATCACCGACAATGAAGAGATCATTGGCGCTTTCGGGCACCATCGCACGGAGCATGCGATATGCCGGGGCGCTGAAATCCTGACCTTCGTCCACGATGATATGCGCATATGATGAGGTGAGTCGGCCGCTGCGAAGGGCGTCTTCCACCATGTTCATGGCTTGATAGATGTCCCACTGCTTATGTTCGCTCATATACCGATGATAGGCTTCGGTGACTTTCCACAGTGACGCTTTCTGCGCACGTGACATGCGCAGTCCACGCCCGCGTCGTGAAGACTGGAAATACTCGGTGAGTGTTCTGATGCCCTTGTCCTTGATCACTTCCTCCCATTCGTCACGCAGGAACGCTTCCTTGCCTTTCCACTCCGTCTGTCCGCTTTCCGCAATCGCCGCCTCCCATGCATTTTCGAGTTCGGCGTCCGCATAGGTCAGACGATAGTCAAATCCGCGCCTATGCAGGCAGTTGGCCACGTATCGGTCAAGGTTGAGAACATCGATGCGTTTGAGTTCCTCCTGTGTGCAGATGAGCTGGAGATTCGCCTTGATATCCGTCGCGAGATTCCTGCTGTATGTCGTGAACAGCACCTTGCACGCGCTATGCTGCTGGACAAGTCGTGCGGCCAGATACTTCGCGCGATGCATCGCGACGATCGTCTTGCCGGTGCCGGCGCCGCCGGTAAGACGATAGGGGCCCTTGAAGTTCCGTTCCACATACCGCCTTTGCGAGGGATGGAGGAACACACGCCACTGTTCAAGCGGTGCGTCCAGAATTCTACGCAAATCGTCTTCGCCTTCCACAATGACGAAATTCTCCTGCGAGGCATAGCTTGTGAGTGCTTTGCGGTAGTCTTCATCGGCCGGCAAACGACCAATGTCCCTCGCATCAAATGTTGTGGATTTGGTGGTTTTATCCAAGCCCACATATTCGCTGTAGCCATTCGCATCCGCTGCAAGATCGAGTACGTCTTGGATGCTGCTGCCATCGGCGATGAGTTCCAAGTATGGCACGCAATCATCTGGCAGTTGCTCAATACGATCCTGCAACTGCCCGTAGGTCCTGAGCTGGAGAATGATCTCCTGCCAAATATAGGGCACGCCAAACGCTGTCAGCTCCTGCCGCGTGAGTGTGAGGAACTCCTCTGGCAGTGGCTTGCCCGCCTCCTGTTTGTCCCAAGACACCACCGGTTCAACAGTGTCTGATTGCTGCCCATTTGTGTTCGCCATCTGACCGTCATACTGGGAAATATACGGGGTAGGAACCGGCTGTGCCACGGTCCCCTCTTCCACGACGTCATATAGCTGCACGGCATTGGTTGCTGTGTTGATGTCGATGCGTTTCCTGCTTGCCCACGTATATGCGTCGTCATGCTGCCCCACATAGAGCAGCAGGTACACATTCGATTTGTCGTCATGGCCAAGGATCACACGGTATCCGCTGTTGACCTTTGCCGAGAACAGTTTGCTGTCCTTGGCATTGTGCAGCGTCTCCTTATGGATTGACCCGGAGTTTGGATCCTTCTCGAACTTGTCGAGGAATGCGCGCACCTGATTCTGATTGGTTTTGGAAAGCTCACTCATCGCCTTGAGAAAAGGCTTGGCGATGGCAATCGTCGGCTTGTCGTCTATCATCACATTGCTCCGTTCCGTACTATCAACCTATTATGCCTACTGATTGCTCTGCCGCAGCGGCTCCACTTGCCGCTCGTCAACATCGGTGATGACATTCCACCCATCCGCCTCATACGCATCACGGGTGGTCTGCGTATCATCGATGTAATCGTCAGGAATGAATACGAACCTTGCATCATCCCAAATCAGTGCCGCTTCACCCAAGCTGACACCCTCCGCATCCAATGTCTCACTGGCGACAGCGTCAGGTACAACAAGATGCATACGTGCGAGTTTGCGTACTTGTTCCTGGCATGGCTCCCCAAGATACTGGAAGTTTTCGTTCTCGAACACCGACTGCCAATCCCCGGTATTCTGTGTCTGCGTGGTACTGGCCTCAGTATGGGCATGGTGCATGGCCTGTTCGATCAACGGCAGATACAGTTGCGCATCGATCGCGAAATCCGTCACGAACGTGAGGTAGCCCGAGTATTGCAACACATTAGCAAGATGCCAGAAGCTGCTCCACTGCCGTTTGAAGTCCTCACGCTCAGACGCGGAATAGGTCTCCCACAGTTCCGGCTCTGGCACCTGCCCGTCGGCCGCGAGCGCATCGTTGAAATGCAAGAGAATACGGGCAATGGCTTCAAGACCATCCTCCTGCGTTGCATAACTATAGATGGAGAGACGATCATAGTCATGGTCGGGCTTATAGACGGAGCATCTGGCCAGCTCGCTGTCGCGCCGTCCTGTCAGGTCACCCATGGCACGTTCAAATGCTGTCGATTCCGTGCTGGCGTGTTGATGCTTCCTGTCGAAGAATCCCCAACTGATGGCGTTGGCAGCGTCTTTCATCTTGCTCTCGGCTTTGGGATCGGTCAGTTGGAATGCCAACAGGTCCATTGTCCCATAGCGTCCCGGGTCGATGTCCGATACCTTGTGCTGCCTCATGAGTTTGCGGCATGCCTCTTTCCATGGCATCGTATTGATGTCCAGCATCGGATCAGCCAAACTGGTGGGAGCAGTCTGGTTGATGAGTCCCATCACGTCGTCATAGGTCAATGTCCATACACGGTAGCCTGCGCGCCGCAGCGCTTCACGTTTGAGGGTGTCTTCTCCCATGATCGGCGCATGGAATCGGAGTCCATCAGTGAATATAGCGATCTGAGGCCCTTCATCATCGTCTGCACGGCTGATGACGAAATCGGGCCTACACGGTACCGCCACGCCTTGTTCGGGCCCCAAATCCACTTGCAGGTCGATTTCCCACATGACTCCGTTGACGGTGAGCAGATACCCTTCTCCGTGCTGTATCGAATAGTTCTTCGCCCATGTGCATCGAGCGCCACGATTGTCGTAGGATGCTGTCAATGGTTGCGAGCAGGTTCTGGACAATGCTTCCAGAAACTGCTGTTCGAGGGCGCTGTCCAGTAGATGGTTCACGGAGATGTCGCTCACTGTTTTGACTGATTCGAAGGAATGCGCGTCATTAATAATCGGTCCGAGCATGTCAAGCGCGAGGGAACGTGAGATCGCGTCGAATTGTCGTTCCTGCCGCCAGCCGAGCAGGCAGTTGTAACAGCCATCGGTGTTGTTGGCGCGGCAGTAGTCGCATTCGTCGATGACCGTGAACGCGTCGCGAAGCACTTCGACCATGGCGTCGCTATCGGCGCCGAGTTGTTTGAGGTATCCGGTGCCTCCTGGGACCTCGTCGAATATGACGAGATATGTTTTGCGGATGTTCGTGCCATCCAGAGCCGGTTCGTTGCTCAGCACGGCGTTGAGATGGTCGATGTTGCCGAATTTGTTGCGCAATCCGAGCATGATCGCCGCGGAGAATGATGCGGCCGCCGCATTCTCACCCCTAGTGTCGGCAATGCCGGGCACAAGCAGTCTGAGCATTTCGGTGTTGAACTCGCGATACAGGAACAGGCATTGCTGACCATCGGTCTTTTCGAGCCCTCTCCTGTTCGGGCATGCGTAGGCGTGCCGTTTCGGCGGAATCCTGCCGTTCTTGTCCGCGAGCGCGCCGCAGGAACTGCATACGAGGAATCCTTTGCGTATCTCCTCCATGCCGTTGACGGTCATCCTCGCACCCTGGTTGTCAGCTTCGCCGAAGTTGATCTCCCGGAGGGTGCCATGCGGCACGTATTCGTAGCCGAAGTCGGTGTCACCGTTCAGTTTCCATGCGTTCTTCACGTCTTCTCGTTTGACGTCGACGAGCATGTCCGTTTGGAACATCGATCGGCTGCGTGTATCGTCGCCTTCGTCGATGAGACTTTCACGGTAGGTTTCCTCAGAGACGACGTTGCTGATGCGCAGCATCGGCATACACTGTCCATTTTCCACCCAGCGGGGGTCGCCGCATACCGGGCAGGTGGCGTTGTTGTCCACTTCCGATTTAGGTTCCGCATGTGAGCAGTTGGGGCACAGTCTCCATACGGGGACGTCCGGGTTCATGACACCGTCGTCGTAGAGGACTCGGTTAATTGCGAACTTGTGTCCTTGTGCGTAGAACGTGTTGCCCGGTGCGAGTTCGGTGATCGCCGTCATCGCAGGCCGTTCATATGATCCGGTCTGTGTTTTCTTGGCTATGCGTTTCGTGTGCTTGCCTGTTGCATCGGAGGTTTTCACATCCGATTCCGGGTCGGCTTTGAGTACGGTGTGCAAGGTGACACCGCCTTCGGGGAATGCGTAGTTCGGCAGGATGCCTTCGTTGCACATGAAGTTGAAGACGTTGGTCTTCTTGATGGCACGGATGTTATTTTCGACCACTTTGAGTTCGATGGCGCATTCGTTGATCTGCACATCGGTCGAGGGGTCCTGCGGCTTGTCACTGAGCTCCTTCTTGAGCTGGTCGAGTTCTCCGCGCTGTGCTTCGAGATTCGCGATCATATTGTTCACGGCGTCGAATGCAGCGGCGATGCGGGCGGCTAACGTCGGGTGTTCCGTCACGCCTGCCGTGCCGCCTTCGAGGAACAGGCGCAATGATTGTTCCAACGCGGCATCAATTGCCGTATCCTTGGTGGAGAACATCTCATGGAATGCCTGCAGCAGCTCTGCGGTGTGCGTGCGTGTGTATTCGAGGAACGTCAACGGGAACCCGTTCGTTTTCGTGTCCATGACTTCGAGGCTATACGCGAGCTTCTTCCTGATGATGTTCTTTGGTTCCATGCCCTGCATGAGGCATGCATGCACCCAGCGGTCCATCGCGAAGGCGGTGAGGTGGCGTTCG
>ERZ808040.1846-NODE-1846-length-13284-cov-6.924358_pt1 | contig 13284 bp, 9 predicted proteins | sample MGYA00380191_ERZ808040 | MGnify/ENA primary metagenome ERZ808040 (study PRJEB31490, sample SAMN06133395) | mouse gut metagenome | isolation source: J6 | host: mice | place: China: Chengdu | collected 2015-05 ... | reverse complement strand
CGCCGCGGACGTCATATCGTTCGCGGCGACGTTTTTCAAACGTCACCTCTCACTCATTTTGTCGCGGCTCCTTTCCCCACGCGACCCGCTTCGCTGGGCTCGCGCGGGGGCCCCGGTTTGACCGGCCAGGGAAAGCGATTTTACCACATTGAGCCAAGAACAGGTTGATTCCACGGTGGGAATTGACCTGTTTTTGTATATGCCGGACTCGCCCCCGCCTTCCCCGCGTACATACGAAAAAGCCTGCCCCGGGGCAGACTTTTTCGACAGGCTGGCCCCCGGGGTTCAACCCCGGGGGCTTTGTGAATGTTCCAGCGCAGCTTTTCCGATACGCTCCGCTGACCGCTTCCCTGGCGTCAGCCCTTCACGTCCAGCAGAGGCGTCCCGGCGCTTACCTGACCGGAAAGCCGGGCCGTCACGCTCTCGTAGTCATCGGTGTTGCACACGATCATGGGAGTTGTGCACAGATAGCCCTCCGCCCGGATGGCCTCCATATCGAAGGTGATGAGCAGATCGCCCTGCCTGACCTTCTGTCCCATCTCCACATGGGCCTCAAAGTATTTTCCGCCCAGTTCAACGGTATTGATGCCGATGTGGAGCAGCACCTCCACCCCACTGTCGGTGACAAGCCCAATGGCATGCCTGGTATCAAAGAGATTGTCCACCACTCCGGCCGCGGGAGCGTACAGCCGGCCCGCGCTGGGCTCAATGGCTACGCCGTCCCCCAGCACGCAGGCCGCGAACGCCTCATCCTGTACCTCCGCCATGGGCACCACGGTGCCATCCATATGCGCACACAGTACGGCGTCCTGCCGCTTCTCTGCGGTGGGTCCTGCCGCGGGGGCGGGGGCGGGAGCCGGCGTGTCCAGATTGTCCAGCCGGCCGGCCTCGTCCGTCTCCATAAAATCCACCAGATTGGACTTGATCACCGCCACCTGGGGGCCGTACACCACCTGAACGCCGTTGCCCTTATGGATGACGCCGGAGGCCCCGGACTGTTTCAGCAGGGCATCGGACACTTTGTCCGGGTCAACAACCGTCACCCGCAGGCGGGTGGCGCAGCAGTCCACATCGGACAGGTTGGCCTTGCCGCCCAGCCCTTTGAGAATGAGGGCGGACACCGGGTCCGAGAAGGCCCCGGCAGCGCCGGAGCCGTCGGGCCCCACGCCGGTTTTCGCCTTGAAGTCGGAGCGGGTAAACAGCTTGGTCTCCTCTCCCTCGTCCTCACGTCCGGGGGTCTTGAGATCCATTTTGGTAATCATGAAGTAGAACGTAAAATAGTACACCACAAAGTAGACCACGCCCACGATGGGCACCCAGACCCAGTGGGTCTTGGCGTTGCCCTGAAGAATGCCGAACAGCGTCAGGTCGATGATGCCGCCGGAGAAGGTCATGCCCACGCCCACGTTAAAGATGTGCATCAGCATATAGGACAGGCCGGCATACACGCAGTGTACCGCGTACATCAGCGGAGCCACAAACAGGAAGGTAAACTCCAGCGGCTCGGTAATGCCGGTGAGCATAGCCGTAAGGGCGGCGGACATCAGCAGGCCGCCGGCCGCCTTTTTCTTCTCGGTTTTTGCGGCCTTGTACATGGCCAGGGCGGCGCCGGGCAGGCCAAAAATCATAAAGGGGAATTTACCCGCCATGAACCGGGTGGCCTCCACGGAGAACACCTCTGTGTTTTTGGACGCCAGCTCGGCGAAAAAGATGTTCTGCGCACCCTGAACGGCAACGCCGTCGATCACCGCAGAGCCGCCCATGGCGGTCTGCCAGAAGGGCATATAGAATACGTGGTGGAGGCCGAAGGGGATCAGGGCGCGCTCCAGCAGACCGTAGATCCAGGTGCCCGCATAGCCGGACTGGAGCACCAGATTGCCCAGGGCGGCGATGCCGGTCTGGACCACAGGCCAGACGTAGAACATGGCAATGCCCACCACCAGGAACACCACCGTGCAGACAATGGGGACAAACCGGGTGCCGCCAAAGAAAGACAGCACCTGGGGCAGCTGAATCTTATAGAAACGGTTGTGGAGAGCGGCCACGCCCAATCCCACCAGAATACCGCCGAACACACCCATCTGCAGGGTGGTGATCCCCAGCATGGTGGTGGTGGTGTTGGCCGCCATGGCGTCCACACCGCCCCGGGCGGTAATCATGGCGGAAATGGCGGTATTCATCACCAGATAGCCGATGGCGCCGGACAGGGCCGCCACCTCCTTCTCCTTTTTCGCCATACCGATGGCCACGCCCATGGCAAACAGAAGCGCCAAATTGTTGAATACCGCGCTGCCGCACTGGTTCATGATGTCCAGAACCGTGTACAGCACGCCCCCCTCATAGATCACACCGGTGAGGCCGTAGGCCTCCAGCATGGTCTGGTTTGTGAAGGAGCTGCCGATGCCCAGCAGCAGCCCCGCCACCGGCAGCAGAGCTATGGGCAGCATGAACGAACGCCCCACCCGCTGCAATACGCCAAAGATCTTGTCTTTCATACAAACGCCTCCTCAATCTTTTTTGACTCATATATATAAAACCCATATCCCGCCCACAGGATACCCCTCCTGTGGCCAAAATATGGGTTTCGCCCGTCAAAAACGGTCACGATCCCGCAATTTTGAATTCTCTTCCCGGCTGTCTCCGCCCATTCCGGCGGTAATTACGAATTCGCCAGGTTAATGCGCTTGAGATGGATTGTCAGGTAAATCAGTTCCGCGTCGGACACCTCTTTCTGGTAGGCATTGCGGATATATTCGGCAATGTGCTGGGCGCATTTGTAGTGCGGAGCACAGCTCCGGCGAATCATCTCCTGGAACTCATTGTCATACTCCTCCGCGCAGCCGGGGGCGGCCTGGAACAGCCGCTGAGCAAAGAACCTCAGATGGACGATGAAGCGGTTAAAGTCCAAAGATTCCCGGTCAAACTTTCTCTGATAATAATATTCCACCACTTCCAGCGCCCCCTGAATCAGCTTGGTGATGTCATACATCACGCTCATGCTGGTGTTCAGCTCGGCGTTGACGATGTGCAGGGCGATAAACGCCGCCTCGCTGGGGCTCAGTTCCACTTGGATTTCCCTTTGAATGACCCGAAGGCATTGCTGGCCCAGGTGGTACTCTGTGGGGTAATAGCTCATGACCGCCCCCTCCAGGGGGTTGGAAAACTCGACTCCCTCCTGCTTGCGTTTGATGGCAAAGCTGATATGGTCGGCCAGGGTGATCAGCAGAGATTCATTGAGCGGAGCGGTTATCTGGCTTCGGATCTGTTCAATCAGATCCTGCGTCAGCTTCAGGTGCTCGATGGGAATCTGCTCCACCAGCTCCCGCAGCTTGCGCTGCTCCGCCTTGCCCTCCACATGGTAGGTCTTTTCCACCAGCGCGGGATCAATGCGCTCGCCGGTTTTGCGCTTAAAACCCAGCCCCCTTCCGGTGACAATCATCTCGCTGCCCTTGTCGTCCACCACGCACAGGATGTTATTGTTGATGACCTTCTTGACGCGCAAGCCCTCACCTCCCAAAAAAAGACCAACCTCGCAAGGACACCCCCATGCGGCCCAAGGGTGCACGGGAAACAATCCGAACGAAGTTGGTCAAGCCCGGCGAACCGGTAACATCCCAACAATATTAACTGGAGCTATCATAGCGCCGTTGTGGAATGATGTCAAGGGCAGAGGAAGCCCGGTCCACCATTTCGTGCTCTTGCACAATTTCAAAATGCCGTTTTTGACAGTTCCTCCAAAGTTCCGTTTCAGCAACGGGCGGGGCCCGGCCTCTCAGCCAAGGTGCAGTCCGCCGTCATCCCTTGGCGTTGGCCTTGGCGGTGTTCAGCAGGGCGCACAGCTGATCCGCTTTGGAAATGGCCTCCAGCACCCGCTTATCCTTCATGGACAGCGTACCCCGGGACACCCGAAGGGTCGTTATGCGCACCGTTCTGCCCTCCAGCAGGAAGTCACAGCTCACACGGGAGGTGCCCAATCCGAACTTGCCGTTATTGGTACGAACGTTGGTCACCTTGTTCAGATCCACAAACTGGAGTTCGGTGGGATTAAAACGGTATACCACCCCCATTTTTCCGCCCTGGTCGATGTAATAAACCGCGTCATTGGCCTCAAATTTGTACTGGTAGGAAAAGCTCTGGGCCTTGAAATCCGCTTCCATTGCCGAGGCCAGCTTTTTCATGCGGCTCTCCAGCATCATGGGAATGGCCACAATGATGCCGACTGCGATAAACACCGCCGCGACAAAGATGGCTTTGTTGTCTCTGAACACGGTGAACGCCAGCACCACCAGCACGGCCGCCGCAGCAGCAGGAATTCCCGCCCAGACGGCAAGATAGGAAGGATTGGTTTTTTTCATGTGAGATCACTCCATTTTCTTGAATGATATTGTCTCTCAATTTCCCTTGAACGCACGGTATTCCTGTTCCAGCTTAAAGGTGTAGATCACCGCGAACACCCCGGCCAGGATAATGAGCCAGCTGCCCAGCCGCCCGCTCTGCAACAGGATGACAACGCAGCTGAATATGCCGTACGCCAGCAGAACCACAGAGCACACCCGGCTCTGCTTCAGGTGAATGCCGAGCCCCAGGCCCAGCACAATGGCGGCATCAATAAACATAAACGGGTTGGTAAGTATGGCGAACACTGCGGTGACCGCCGCTGAGATATAGCACAAAATGGCGCAGCCGCGGATATTTTTCCGCGCCTTGTCGGACGCACAGCTCCGGCAGAATTCCGATCTGGTCATCTCCCGCTCCCCCGCCGCCGACGGTGCTCTGGGATCTCCCCAGGGGCGGTCCGGCTGCTGCACGGCGCCGCAGGCCGGACAATATTTCTGGCCCGTCTGAACCTCTGCTCCACAGGTTGGACATTTCATAGTTGACCTCCTCCTCAGCTTTCGTCTCAATCAGTATGGGTTCATTTTCCTATATGTATCTGCGGTTCGCATCGGGGACTTCTTTTTCACATTTTTTGCTTTTTTCCACTCACACCATTCTCCGCCCCTCGATTCGTTAAATTGCATAAATTTAAGCTCAGTTTCTATTGAAAAATATACAACATGTGGTGCGGATTGCGTGAAAAAACCAACGGTTTGTGCAAAACATCCCACAGAATCCTATGGCTATGTTAAACTGTCGGTCATAGGGCAGGAGTGACCCTGCCAAAAAGTGAATGAGGAGGAATGTACCATGAGACACCGCATCATTCGGAGCCTGGCCGCATTGAGCGTCGCCCTTGTACTGTGTATCGGCACAGCCAGCGCGGCCTCTTCCGGCTTCCAGGACGTGCCAAAAGACAGCGCTTATGCAGAGGCCGTGGCCCAATTGAGCCAGCTGGGCATTGTCAAGGGGATCAGCGCACAGTCCTTCGGGCCGGACCGCACCGTGACCACCGCCGAGCTGGTCACCTTCCTGGGCCGGACCGCCGGCGCGGAAATTGATCCCGCCGCCGCCGAGGAGGGCCTGACGGACGACGGCTGGTCCGCCGGAAGCATGGCCTGGGCCAAGGCCGCCGGCCTGATCGACAAGCAGGAGCAGTACGGCGCCCTCACCGCGGAGAACATCAATGAAATCCTCGGCCGGTTCTGTGCGATGGTCGGCGTGGACGCCCCCAAGGTCACCGGCGCCACCCGGGCCGACCTGGCCGTCGCGCTGAACACCATCGCCTCCAGCGGCTTCCAGCGCCTGACCGGTGTGAAGTACTCCACCGTCACCACCGCCGAGGACTGGGGCCCCGCCATCGGCAAGGTGATCCTGGACCTGGGCGTGGAGATCGACCCCGACAGCGTCGCGGCGGAAAAGTTCAGCGCCGTCTCCGTGCGCACCGTACCCGGCTTCGACTTCGCCACCATGCAGGCCACCCCTCCCGCTCCCCAGCCCGCCCAGCGCACGGTCACCGCGGCTTATGTCTGCGATGAGAACGGCGATAAGGCCGAAAGCGGCACCCGGGTGGCCGTGGAGATGAAGATCGGCCCCGAGGAGACCGCCGGTTCCCCCTTCAATTACGACTTCATCCGCGGCCTTAACAGCTTCGTGGACACCAGCTACGTGGTTTCGCTCACCGCGCCGCTGTCCACCAAGGCGGGCGTGCCCCTGTCCATGGAGCCCACCGACGCCAAGGGCGCCTCCGGAAACGTCACCCTGCTGGCCGACGACTTCACCAAAGGCACCCACAGCTGGAGCGGAGACGGCAAGGACATCACCCTGAGCTACGCCTCCTGGCTGCCCCATGAGGACGCCGAGGACGGCTCCACCCCGCTGATCATCTGGCTCCACGGTGCGGGCGAGGGCGGCACCGATCCCACCATCTCCATCATCGGCAACAAGGTGGTCAACCTGGCCACCGAGGACGTCCAGAAGTTTTTCGGCGACACCGGCGCGGCCATCCTGGCCCCCCAGACCCCCACCATGTGGATGGACCTGGACGGCACCGGCACCTACCGCAACACGGAGAACACCGACAGCGGCCGCTCCTACTACACCGACGCGCTGAAGTCCCTGATCGACCAGTATCTGGCCGACCACCCCGAGATCGACACCGACCGCATCTATGTGGGCGGCTGCTCCAACGGCGGCTACATGACTGTGAACATGATCGTGCAGTTCCCCGACCTGTTCGCCGCCGCCTACCCCGTGTGCGAGGCCTATGACGCGGCCTGGCTCACCGACGAGATGGTGGAGTCCATCAAGGACCTGCCCATCTGGCTCACCCACGCCAAGAACGACCCCACCGTGGTCATCTATGAGGGCGAGAGCGACCCCGCCAACTATATGGCCTATAATCTGAAGCTGGACGAGGACGGCAAGCCCATCCCCAAGGCCAACTTCTCCAACGATCTCTATGACCGGCTGGCCGCCGCCGGGGCCAAGGACGTGCACTACTCCCTGTTTGACGATGTCCACGACACCACCGGCCTCTACAACGGCGCCGACGGCAAGCCCTACCAGTACATGGGTCACTGGTCCTGGATCTACACGCTGAACAACGAGTGCGTGGAAACCATCGGCGGTGAAGAGGTCACTCTCTTCCAGTGGCTGTCACAGCAGAGCAAGTAAACACTCTTTGCGGTAGCTGGTCCCTTCTCCGCACCCGGAAGGGTGCGGAGAAGGGCTGGTTATAAATCCGCGTGCCGGAATGGCGCGCAAAAAGTGAATGAGGAGGAATAGAGATGTTAAGTATCAACTGGGATGACGTCGCAAACGTAGTAGGCACAATGATCCCGCACCTTGTGGCTATCGCTGTGGCGCTCATCGCCGCCATCGTGGTCACGGTGGTGGCCATGAAGGCCCCCAAGGGCACCAAGGGCCTGATCCGGGGCTCCGCCTGGGTGGCCGCGCTGCTGGCCATCTTGATCACGGTGAACCTGATCTGCACCGGCCCCATGTCCACCCTGCTGACCAATTCAATGGGCAAGCCCGTGTCCAAGATCGACGACGCCACCACCGCCGAGGCCACCGAGCTGGTCACCGAGATCTGCCGGGAGGGCATCACCCTGCTGAAGGACGAGGACAGCATCCTGCCCCTTCAGAACAAGAAGATCAACGTGTTCGGCTGGTCCGCCACCAACCCCTGCTATGGCGGCACCGGCTCCGGCGCGCTGAACACCGCATACCCCACCGTCACCTTCCTGGACGCGCTGAAGGGCGCCAACATTGAGTACAATCAGGAGATTATCGACTTCTACACCAACTATCATGATACCTCCCTGCCCAACGTGAGCATGTGGAATCAGAACTGGACCCTGCCCCAGCCCGGCGCGGCCCTGTACTCCGACGAGCTGATCAACAACGCCAAGTCCTTCTCCGACACCGCCGTCATCTTCATCGCCCGGGTGGGCGGCGAGGGCGCCGACCTGCCCAAGGACATGACCGCCCTGGTCAACGGCACTTACAAGGCCGACTCCGCCATGAACTATGACGACACCGTCAACGCCGGAAACGACTGGGATGCCGGCGACACCTATCTGAACCTCTCCAACCCCGAGGAGGAGATGGTCAAGCTGGTGTGCGAGAATTTTGACAACGTCATCGTCATCTACAACAGCGCCAACGCCTTCGAGCTGGGCTTCATCGACGAGTACCCCTCCATCAAGGGCGCGCTGTGGTGCCCGGGCACCGGCCAAGCCGGCTTCACCGCTCTGGGCGAGATCCTGGCCGGCGACGTGAACCCCTCCGGCCATCTGGTGGACACCTATGTGTACGACCTCACCGCCATCCCCGCCTTCAACAACATCGGCTATATGCTCTATGACAACATGGACGAGCACGCCTACAAGAGCGTCAACTTCATGACCCAGCAGGAGACCACCACCCTGCCCGCCTTCGTCAACTACGTGGAGGGCATCTACGTGGGCTACAAGTTCTATGAGACCGCCGCCGCCGAGGGTCTGATCGACTATGACAAGGTGGTCCAGTATCCCTTCGGCTACGGCCTGAGCTACACCACCTTCAAGCAGGAGATCACCAGCTTCTCCGATGACGGCACCAACATCACCCTGAAGGTCAGCGTCACCAACACCGGCTCTGTGGCCGGCAAGGAAGTGGTGCAGGTCTACTTCAATCCTCCCTACACCAACGGCGGCATTGAGAAGGCGTCCGCCAACCTGGTGGAGTTCGCCAAGACCGCCAAGCTGGAGCCCGGCGCCTCCGAGGAAGTGACCATCACCTTCCCCATCGAGCAGATGGCCTCTTACGACTACGCGGGCCGGGGCTGCTACGTGCTGGAGCGGGGCGACTACGAGATCTCCATCAACTCCGACTCCCACAACGTGCTGGACTCCGAGACCTTCACCCTCAGCGCCGACAAGGTCTATGACGAGAGCAACAAGCGGGAAAGCGACGCCGCTCCCGCCGTCAACCAGTTCGACTATGCCCGGGGCGAGGTGGAGTACCTGTCCCGCAAGGACAACTTCGCCAACTATGACGCGGCCACCGCCGCCCCCGCCTCCTACTCCATGCCCGCCGCCGACAAGGCCAACTTCTACAACAATGCCAACTACCTCACCGCCGAGGTAGCCGCCAAGGAGGAGGAGCGGATGTTCCCCAACGCTACCGCCCCCACCACCGGCGCCAAGAACGGCGTGAAGCTCATCGACCTGCGGGGCGCGGCCTACGACGATCCCAAGTGGGAGCAGCTGCTGGACCAGCTCACCATCGAGGAGATGGGCAACCTCATCGCTCTGGGCGGCTACCAGACCCTGGATATCCCGTCCATTGAGAAGTACCGCACCAACGACTGCGACGGCCCCGCCTCCATCAACAACAACTTCACCCGTCAGGGCTCCGTGGGCTTCCCCGCCGCCGTGATGATCGCCGCCACCTGGAACGACGACCTGGCCACCGCCTTCGGCGAGAGCATCGGCAAGATGGCCGACCAGATGGACACCGCCGGCTGGTACGCCCCCGCCATGAACATCCACCGCACTCCCTTCGCCGGCCGTAACTTCGAGTACTACTCCGAGGACGGCGTGCTGTCCGGCTCCATGGCCGCCAACGCCACCATCGGCGCGGAGAAGTACGGCGTGTACGCCTATATCAAGCACTTCGCCCTCAACGACCAGGAGACCAACCGCTGCGGCATGCTGTGCACCTGGACCAACGAGCAGGCCATGCGCGAGATCTACCTGAAGCCCTTCGAGATCTCCGTGAAGGAAGGCAAGGCCAAGGCCGTCATGTCCTCCTTCAACTACATCGGCCCGCGCTGGGCGGGCGGCACCTACGAGCTCCAGACCCAGGTGCTGCGCAACGAGTGGGGCTTCCAGGGCATGGTGCTCACCGACTACTTCGGCGTGTACGGCTACATGAGCGCCGACCAGGGCATCCGCACCGGCACCGACTTCTGCCTGGTGGCCTACCCCACCGAGACCAGCCAGACCCGCTTCCGTGAGACTCCCGCCGCCCAGCAGGCCATGCGGCAGTCCACCAAGAACATCCTGTACGTCACCGTCAACAGCCGCCAGTACAGCGAGCTGGGTATCCAGCAGTCCACCGCTCCCAACCGCTGGGAGACCTACCTGACCATCGCCAACGTGGCGGTGGGCGTGGTCCTGGTGGCCGCTGAGGCGTTCTTCATCTACAGCTTCCTGAAAAAGAAAAAGAACGTCGCCGCGTAACCAATAAAAAGGCCCCGCTTTTCGAGCTTCCTCGAAAAGCGGGGCTCTTTTTTGTAAATCAATCACCGTCCCTGGCTGCCGCCCTTCACCCGCAGGCGGTTCAGCGCCCGGGCCAGAGTGGCCTGGGCCATCTGGTGCTCCTGGCGGCTCCGCTTCTGGAGGAGCGCCTCCCTGGCCTCGTCCGCCTCCCGGCGGGCCCGGGCCTCGTCGATCTCCTCCGGCCGCTCGGCGGAGTCCACCAGCACCAGCACGTCATTCTTCTCCACCTTCACCATACCGGGGGACACCGCCGCCAGCTGTACGGGCTGGTCCGGCGGCTGCCAGCGCAGCGTCCCCGGCTGGACGGCGGCAATCATGGCGCTGTGATGGGCCAGAATACCCCGCTCCCCATCGCTGACGGGAATGGTGAGGCTGACGCAGGGTCCCTCGTACAGGGTCCTGTCCGCCGCCAGAATGTGTACCTGAAAGGTGTCTGTCACAGCTGGCCCGCCTCCATCCTGCGGGCCTTCTCCACCACGTCCCGCCAAGTGCCCACGTTGTAGAAGGCCGCCTCCGGGTACTGGTCCAGCTGGCCGTCCACAATGGCCCCAAAGCTCTCCAGGGTGTCCTTCAGCGGCACGTATACCCCGGGGATGCCGGTAAACTTCTCCGCCACGTGGGTGGGCTGGGCCAGGAAGCGCTGGATGCGCCGGGCCCGGGCCACCGTGTGCTGATCCTCCTCGCTGAGCTCATCCATACCCAGGATGGCAATGATGTCCTGGAGCTCGTTGTACTTCTCCAGAATCTCCTGCACCCGCCGGGCGACGCGGTAGTGCTCCTCCCCCACCACGTCCGCCTCCAGAATCCGGGAGGACGACTCCAGCGGGTCCACCGCCGGATAGATGCCCTGCTCGGAGATCTTGCGGCTGAGCACCGTAGTGGCGTCCAGGTGGGCGAAGGTGGTGGCGGTGGCCGGGTCGGTGAGGTCGTCGGCGGGGACGTACACCGCCTGGACGGAGGTGACGGACCCCTTTTTCGTGGAGGCGATGCGCTCCTGGAGCTCCCCCATCTCGTTGGCCAGGGTGGGCTGGTAGCCCACGGCGGAGGGCATGCGGCCCAGCAGGGTGGACACCTCGCTGCCCGCCTGGACAAAGCGGAAAATGTTGTCGATGAACAGCAGTACGTCCTTGTGTTCCACGTCCCGGAAGTGCTCCGCCATGGTCAGCCCGGACAGGGCCACCCGCATCCGCACGCCGGGGGACTCGTTCATCTGGCCGAACACCAGCGCCGTCTTGCCGGACACGCCGCTCTCCCGCATCTCCCGCCACAGGTCGTTGCCCTCCCGGGAGCGCTCCCCCACGCCGGTGAAAATGGAATAGCCGCCGTGCTCCATGGCCACGTTGTGAATCAGCTCCTGGATCAGCACCGTCTTGCCCACGCCGGCCCCGCCGAACAGGCCGATCTTGCCTCCCCGGGGGTAGGGCTCCAGCAGGTCGATGACCTTGATGCCCGTCTCCAGGATCTCCACCGCCGGGCTCTGCTCCTCAAAGGAGGGGGGCTTGCGGTAGATGGACCGCACCGGGGTGCCCTCGGGCACGGGGCCCTCTCCGTCGATGGGCTGGCCCAGCACGTTGAACATCCGGCCCAGGGTGGCCGTCCCCACCGGCACCTGGATGGTGTGCCCCGGCACGTCCACCGCCAGCCCCCGGGCCAGCCCCTCGCTGGGGGACAGCATGATGCAGCGCACCATGTTTCCCCCGATGTGCTGAGCCACCTCCATCACCCGGAACTCGCCGTTCTTCTCCACGGTGAGCTCCTCCCGCAGCCGGGGCAGCTCACCGGTGACAATCTCCACATCCACCACGGGACCGGAAATCTGCGCGATGATCCCTCGTTCCAAAGCAATCACGACTCCTTTTTCTGACGTTGTGCCTTCGCCCCGGCGGACACCTCGGTGATGCTCTGGGTGATGGCCGCCTGGCGCACCCGGTTGTACTGGAGGGACAGCTCCCCCAGCAGCTTCTCCCCGTTGCGGTTGGCGCTGTCCATGGCGGTCATCCGGGCGTTCTGCTCACAGCAGAAGCTGTCGATGAGGGCGCTGTAGATGAAGCCGGACACATAGCTGGGCATCATGCTGTCCAGCACCGCCTGCACGCTGGGGAGGAATTCGAAGGGCTCGGTCACCGCCCGCTCTGTGGCGGCGGTGTCGGCGAAATAGGTGCGGTGGAAGGGCAGGACCCGGGTGCACCGGGCCTGAAAGGACATGGCGTTGGCCATGTCGGTATACACCACGAAGATTTTTTTCAGCTCTCCACGGTCAAACCGGTCCAGCAGCAGGGCGCTGATCTCCCGGGCCCTGGCCATGGTGGGGTTCTGGGCGGTGTAGAGGAAGCTGTGCTCGATGGGGATGCGCCGCTGGGCGAAGAACCGCCTGCCGTACTCCCCCACCACAAACAGCTTGGTGTCCGGGTGCTGGTCCAGCAGCTTCAGCGCCTCCCGGATGGCGTTCTGGTTGTAGGCCCCCGCCAGCCCCTTGTCGGCGGTGATGACCAGACAGCCGTAGGCCCCATCCAGGGGAGGAGCCCCTTTGGCCGGGTAGAAGTACCGGCTGTCCACATCGCTGACGGTGCGGAAGATCCGCTTGATCTCCCCCCGCAGGGCTTCAAAATAGGGCCGGGTGTTGTCCAGCTCCTGCCGGGCCCGCTGGAGCTTGGTGGAGGCGATGAGATACATGGCGTTGGTGATCTTCCGCGTCTCCTGCACGCTCTCCATGTGGGTCTTGATCTCCTTCGTCCCCGCCATATCAGCCGCCCTGCTTTCCGCCGCTCTGGGCCAGGTACGCCCTGGCCAGACGGACAATCTCCTCCCGGTCCTCCTGGGGAAGCAGCCCCGTCCGGTCGATGCGCTGGCACAGATCCATGGCGTTCTCCTCCACATAGGCCAGCAGGCCCGCCCGGAAGGCGTCCATTTTCTCCAGCGGCACGTCCTGCATCACGTGGTTCAGGGCGGACACCAGCACAATCACCTGCTGGTGCTGGGAGAAGGGGGCATACTGGGGCTGGCGCAGCAGGCGCATCAGCCCCTGCCCGTAGGTGAGCTGGCGCTTGGTGGCCTCGTCCAGGTCGCTGGAGAACTGGGTGAACACCTCCATCTCCCGGTACTGGGCCAGCTCCAGCCGGATGGCCCCGGCGGCGGA
>ERZ808040.1843-NODE-1843-length-13287-cov-11.271083_pt1 | contig 13287 bp, 11 predicted proteins | sample MGYA00380191_ERZ808040 | MGnify/ENA primary metagenome ERZ808040 (study PRJEB31490, sample SAMN06133395) | mouse gut metagenome | isolation source: J6 | host: mice | place: China: Chengdu | collected 2015-05 ... | reverse complement strand
AGACGGCCACAGCTGATATCGACCAACACACCATTCTCGGCGGTGAAGCGGGCTAAAGCCCCGGTATTCAACTGGATACCCTTCCCAGACAACCCTTCCAACAGGGTTTTGATTTTTACACTCATGATTTTTCCTCCTGATATATGTATAATCTTCCCTTTATTGAGAGATGCCTGTATCGTATGCAGATTGGGAAAATGTTATTCCAAACAGGAAGGCTGACCAAACACCATTGATCGGTAATGGCTCTCAATTTCCGTGGGCCTGGAATCTAAAAATCTGCCGCCCAACATTTCTTCGTATCTACCAAGAAAATGAGATCCTTTGTGAAGGTGGACCATCCCTTTTGGTGAGTACAAAGAAATATGATGGAGAAGTTTTTCTAAGCTGTAAGCGCACCTATAAGTTCTGAACTACCACACCGATCGATGGAATATGGGCCAAACGCTACAACACCCCGGCAAATAAAAGGGGCCACCCTCAAAAAGAGAGTGGCCCCTGCTTAGCTGAAATCAAATTCCACCTTAAAGTCTTTCTCATCTCCTCCCTGAACAACAGCTCCTTTCAATCTTGCCATGCCCTTCTTTCCCGATTTCCAGGTGAAGGTTTTCGGCCCGATCCGCTCCCCTGCAATGAGAGCTTTGACATCATCCTCGGTAATGGGTGCAGAGCAGATGTTCATGCCAACGATGAACTTGCAGCCTTTCCCGCGATTGGAGCATGTGTACCAGTCTTTACCAGGGAAAATCTGTCCATCCTCGCATAGAGGACACTTACAGATACCCTTCCCTATATAAACCTTGCTTCGGTCAGCACTGTGCTGTTTCTTATTCTCTCCGAAAGCAGGGGCAATTTTTCCTCCTTTAATGATAAGCGGAGCCGTAAACTCACGCCCATCTTTGGTCTTCAGTTTTTTCTCCTTAGTAGGCTTTCCACCCAGCATAGTGATCATGTCCGCCTTGGAGATTTTAATGCCAAAGACCTCCTTCCGGGAGACAATGAAGGTGCATGGGTCTGTATCCGCCTTATAGCTTGCGCATCTGTAGTAGTTATCAGTCATCACAACTGCTTTCCCACACAGCGGGCATGTACCGATCGTCTCAAATCGGTATGCAGACAGGTCTTGACCTACCTTAATGATGATGTCGGCGGTTTCCTTCTTGATGTAGTCGATCATCGCGGCCTTGAACACCTCTGGATGCCCGTTTTCCTCCAGGTCCTGGAGCTTACGTTCCCAGTCGGCAGTGATCGCCGGCGAAGCAATGTCGCGGTCCTTAATGAGATCAATCAGGGCCATCCCAAACATAGTCGGAATAAAAGTCCCCTTCTCAATCCGGCACATTCCCGTGGTCTCCAGCTTTTCCAGGATAGCGGCTCTGGTAGCAGGGGTTCCAATACCCTCCGCTTCGCGCAGGATAGCCCGCTGCTCAGCTGATGAGACGAATTTACCCGCATTGGCCATAGCGTCCAGCAGCGTCTTATCCGTATACCGGCCGGGTGGCTTTGTGCTGCCCTCACGGACAGTTGACCCAGTGATGTCAACGACATCCCCCTTACTCAGTGCCGGCAGGATCACATCCTTGCTCTTATCCTGGTACAGCATGGAGAAGCCCTTGTCTACCACTGACCGGCCCTCAGACTTGATGGTCCAGCCGTTGCTCTCAACAAACATCTTTGTAATATTGGTCACATAGGGCGGCAGGAAAATAGACAGGAACCTCTTGGCTACCAGCAGGTAGATGGCCCGCTGGTCCTTGCTGAGTGTGTTGGGATCAAATATTGCCTTGGTGGGGATAATCGCATGGTGGTCAGTCAGTTTGCTGTCATCTACATAGGTTTTCCCGCTTGTCGCCTTTGCGATTGCCGCAGGGGTCACCAGCTTCAACGCCGCCGTCAGCTCCGGGAAATTCTCCAGAGGTTTCAGCAGTTTTGGAATCTCCGGTACCATCGATGTAGGGATAAACCGACAGCTTGTTCTCGGATAGGAGATGTAGCCAGCCTCATACAGAGCCTGTGCCATCGCATCCGTCTTGCTGGCCCGGAAGTTGAAATACCTGTTGGCGTCCTTCTCCAGCTCTGTGGTTGAGTAGAGCGTCGGCGCTCTATCAGACTTAAGCTTGGCGGACACATCCACCACAGTCCCTATCTTCCCCAATCCCGCCTTTGCCTTTTCAGCAGCGGACTTGTCAGGGAATCGGGTCTGCTTTAAATCAGGCGGGACCAGCACAGAGCCAGGGAATTGTTCCCCCTTCTTCATCATAACACCGACCTCATAGAAGGCCTGCGGAACGAAGTTTTGTATCTCCAGCTCGCGGTCAACCACCATCTTAAGCGTGGGTGTCACCACCCTGCCAATATTTGCTTTCTTATTGGTCTTAAGCGAAATAGCCCTGCTGAAATTCATGCCGGCCAACCAGTCAAACTGCGCTCGAAACGCTGCCGACTCTCGCAGATGTTGGAATTCGGAGGCGTCGTGTAAGGTTCTGAGTGCATTCTCCAAATCTCCTTCCAGAGTTGTGGAGCACCAGAGCCGTTTAACGGGCAATTTCAGGTTGTTTGCCTCGTAGAAGGACCAAAATATATGCTCCCCTTCCCGTTCTGCGTCACAGGCATTGACCAGAAAATCATACTTTCCAGCCTTGATCTTGCCCATAATCTTATCCACAGACGGCTTATCTACCGGGAGGTATTTAAACGAGTCTGGGATAATCGGCAGAGCTGCCAAATCCCACTTTCTCCATTCTTCATGATAGTCACTCGGCTGCGCCAGCCCCATCAGATGCCCGTGGAAAGCAGCGAAATCCAGAGTGAACGGGAACCCGCCGGCACTGTAGGCCGACTGTATTGCGCGCATCAGAGAAGGCTTTTCTGCCAGCACAAGTCCGCGCATTCGCATCAATCCCTTCCAAAATGTATTTCTCTCCTGATTGGGAGTTGATGTTATGATATGCAGACTGTTCAAAAACGATTTTTGGCATTGACCCAAATTTTTCTCTGTTTCTAACAGAACTTTTTCCTCTCTCCCTGCCTCATTTCCGAAATATGATTTTGACTAACGGCATAATATATCGGTGAAGACTGGTGCTGCCCCTATCTAAAGGTTTACCAATGCAATGCCTTTTTCTGGCATATCATAATGGGGACCAGATTCATGTTTTTCAAAGGGGGAAATACTTATTATGAGACCTGTTATGGAGGAATTTGACATCCTGGTCAGGAATATCAAGCTGGATCACACAGATAATTCAAAAGTCGTATTCGATGCGGTAGTCCTTGAATGGAGGCCCATAAAGAAAGAGTGGCAGCAGACAAAGAAGCGTATCACCTGTGTAGGGTACTTTTACAACCTGGTAGAAAATGACCACCTGCACGTCAATGCGGAGGAGATCGAGGACCCCATCTATGGAACGCAGTGGCAGATCTACGTCTCGGAACGGGTTGAGCCTGGCACCACGGCCGAGATGCTCAAATTCCTCTCCTCAGTCAAGGGAGTTGGAACAGCCACTGCCCGGAAACTGGTAGACGCCTTTGGTCTGGACGTTATCTCCAAAATCATGTCGGATGCCAGCTGTTTGAATGCGCTTGGCCTTCCCAAACCCGCAAAGGACAACCTCTACAGTGTCATCGTTGACAATCAGGCATTTGAGCAGCTGCTGATGTTCCTTCAGCTCCATGGGCTTCCTCCCAAGTACACAACCCAGGTATATAAGATGTATGGGACAGGAGCTGTCGATAAAATCTGCGATAATCCTTATGCCCTGTATCTGGACGATGTTATTGATTTTCCAGCTGCTGTACGACTGGACGAGGGTCTGGGCGGCAACTGCCTGCCCAGATATCGAACTGAGGCCGGCGTTCTGGCCTGCCTGAGAGATGACGCTGCTGGCAATGGCAATCTGTTTATTGATGCAGCCTACCTTTCCGGTAAAGTCGAAGCCTATTTCAGACGTACCCTACGTGATCTGAATATCCCGCTTCCCTCACAGGATGACTTGGAAGATGCGCTCTACACCCTGGCGACCAACCGCTACATCGTTATTGACAGCACTCTTGGAGAGGGCCGACCTGTATACCTCATTGCCAACCATCGGGCAGAGACGAATATCTGCGATCGTTTGTGCCAGATGCTGGAGGCAGTTAAGGACATCAGGGCTGATATTGCGGATATTCGGAATGCTATTGAGAAGGTGGAAGTTGAAACAAAATTCCCTCTGGCTCCGGAACAACGGATCGCCATTGAGACAACCCTTTCTTCCTCTGTCTCTATTCTGACAGGTGGCCCGGGAACTGGTAAAACACAAACGCTGACCATGCTGGTAGCTACTGCAAAGAAGCTGTGGCCGGGTATTGACATCAGAATCTGCGCCCCTACTGGAAAGGCAGCCATGCGGGCACAGGAACTGACAAATATCAAGGCATCCACCATCCATCGAGCCATCGGTTACCCTCACAAGATGCTTGCGGAGGATGAAATGGTTTGCAATCTATTGATTGCAGATGAGTATTCCATGTGCGATGCTCAGTTATGCTCCTGGCTGTTCAAGGCACTCTGGTCTGGAGCCAGGCTTTTGATTGTGGGCGACCACGAACAGCTCCCTAGTGTGGGGCCGGGCCTGGTCCTCCGGGATCTGATCGACTCCGGGATGATTCCTGTCACCCGGCTGACGAAGATATTCCGTCAGACTGGGGCCAGTAACATCACACTTAACGCACATGAAATTATAAAAACTCCTGAAGGCCAAAATGTCCATATGGTGTGGTCTAAAGGGAAAGGTGGAGATTTTTACTTCGTTGAAACAAAGACTCAGAAACAGATCCAGACCGATGTGGTTCGCAGTATCCGTCGGATGACGGCTGAGGGCTTCCCTTTGGACCAGATCGCGGTCCTCTCCCCTGTCCATGGCGGTCTGGTTGGCACAGACGCCCTGAACTCTATTTTACAGGATGAGCTTAATCCGCCGGTTATCGGGTATGGCTGCACCAGCTACCAGCTCTCTAATGGCGGTGAGCTCCGGCTGGGAGATAAAGTAATTCAAATGCGGAATAACTACGATCTCTCCGTGTTCAATGGAGAAACCGGTGTTGTAAAACAGATGGACTTCTCCCCTTCCAAGGCTGTCTGCGTGGACTTTGCGGGCCGCGAGGTCTGGTATGACTCCCAGCAGGTAGACGACCTGGACCTCGCCTACGCAATCACAACACACCGCTCCCAGGGCAGCGAATTTCAAGTGGTGATTATTCCAATTTGCGAGTCCCTGTTGTATAATGTAAGCAAAAATCTGATGTATACGGCAATTACGAGAGCCAAAAAGAGAGTCGTGTTCGTGGGGTCTAAGCAGGCTCTGGAACTCGCCTTGAAAAAGGGCGGGGCTATGGAACGGAATTCGAACCTGACACTCAGGCTCCAGACAAAATTGCTGGCAGCGTAATAGGAGGAGGAAAATCATGAGCACACAGTATGTATTTGTCGAGAAAGAGCGGAATGACCAGCTGCAGGAACTGCAGACCTTCTTGACCGAGAAGCGGGATACACTGATTGCGGGGATTAAAGAGTTTGCCGCAACCCATCCCTATACGGTCAATGAGGCAGAGGATTCTATCTTCGAGCTCGAACACAGTCAGGCTTTCGGTTACCGGCAGCCCTATGAGGAAGAACACATCATCGGTACCGCTGTTTCCAAAGGGTTCTCCTGGCGGCAGGATAACGGATTCTACTCCTTGAAAGATGTGCAGAAATTCCTGGATGAGCATCCTGGCTTTGTTATTTTGAACGAGTACGGGATGGAACTCACCATTCGGGACTTCGGAAAATCGATCTAAGCAATAAAAAAACGGAGGCGAGCCAGAAATGGCCCGCCTCCTCGTCTATGTATATCAGATAATCGTCAGAATGTCGGCCGCGACCACATACACCCCATCGCTCTCGACAAGGTTGTACTCGATCAGTGTGCCGTAATCGTCGCCGTAAGCGTATGCGGTGAGCGTGTTGCCCACAACCGTGATATTCACGCCTTCGGTATCATTGCCCTTTACGAAGTGGAGCACAGGAGCTTCCTGGTTCTTGGTATAGCCGGCCTCAAGCAGCTTGCCTTCCAGACTGTCCATACTCACATAGTCGGTAAACAGAGCTGTGGCAGCATCGAAAGTGGTGATAACGAGGTCGTTCTCAATGGCCAGGTTGTAGCCGATGATAGCGCCAGGGAAGTCGATATTGGTGTCAACAACAGACTTGGTGACCATCTTGCCATTCAGAATGACGGTCTTACAAAGACCATCGGGAGTGGTACAGGTGTACTGCCGGACCACGCCATCCGCAGTCTTAGCGGCAACCTCATACCCGTTTTCCTTAGCGGCGGCGTCCAGGGCCTCCAGGGTGATGGCCTGCAGAGGCTCACCAAGAGCTGTCTCAGGAGCGGCGGCCGCAGAAGCAGAGGTGATCATGCAGGAGAGAGCGAACAGGGTAACGATGATAGTAGCGATCTTTTTCATGTTTTTGTTCCTCCTAAATTTTTATGTAGTCCGATTTCGTTTGTTACTTTCTTTCCGAACTTTTGGTCGTCGGCACCTATATAAACATCCAAATCGAATGATGTCTGTATCCTATGCAAATACTAAAAAATCAATTCCAAAGAAACATTTTTTGAAAAAGAAAATCAGCACCCCCAATGAGATGCTGATTACGGTATTGACATTAACTCCCACTCTCGTTGAATCTGCTTGCATCCTTCTACTCCATGGTGGTTGCCCACCATAAGGTTGGAAGATCTCTATCATCTGGCCAGGTGCATCCGTAGATCCATATACTCATGGACATACTTCCCCTTGGATAGAATATACGGGACCATGGCATAGTTAGCATTCATGTACCCCTCGCTGTCCAGAGAAATCTTGGACAGGCGACCTTTAGGGATATGCAGAATATCGCAGATCTTATCGGAAGACATCTTGTTCTTGGCCGAATACTCATTGACCACAAACTCCACGCTGCGAACCAAATCTCCGCCGCGGCTTCTGGCCAGAGCGGTAATCATGAGGCCAGCAGTCTTGATGCCGTGGGTATCCTGAGTCATGGTCAGGACCAACTGATGGACCCGGTAAGGACTTGCCAAGAATGTATTCAAAGACTCCTGGTCATCCGGCTGGAGATCGATAACCACGTAGCTGTACCGCTCCTGGACTGTCAGGAAGTAGGCCAAGTCTTTCAAATCCCGCTCGGAGATGTATGGGGCGTCGCCTGTTTTGCTCTTCAGCAGGAACTCGTTGCTATACAGCATAAAGTGTAGCGGACCAGGGAGCCGGTCATAGACTTTCTTGACATTCTTATTGGAGGTATTGACTCCGTGAGGCTTGATGATACACCGCGAGGCCATCCGGTAATTATTCTGCTGGAGTGCCACAATGGCCGTATCCAGGCCGAAAGCGATGTTGTTGAACTCAAAGAACCCACTTACCATAGGGAAATTCCGGTTCAGCTCAATGAAACAGGTCTTGAATCCAGCATTGGCCAGAGCCACCGCTGTATTCAGGGCAACAGTTGTGTTTCCGGTCCCGTGCTTTGTACCCATGAAGGCAATCAGCTTGCCTTCTCCGGGGATCGTCTGCCGGTACTCGGACTCGTTGTCAGGAATGATGACAAAATCATCCTCTAGTGTTGCGTCGATAGCGGTGGAGACTTCACGGGGCACAGCCAAGGCCATAGATTCGATCTTCTCATCCCGCTCCTCCAATTCCCGCTCCAGGCGAGCCTTCTCTCCTTGAATGGCGGTCAGCTGCTGATTGATCTGTGCCAGCGCCTGTTCCTGGCTGCTGATGGTCGCTTTATAATGACTGCGTTCTGCCAGCCATTTCTGAGTCTGCTCATGATACCAGTCGGGCGGCTTTGTGGCTTGTAGCTGAATCAGCTGGGCCTGATACTGTTGGTTCGTCAGCTCGGCGCTCTCCCGGAACGAGGCTAGGCTTTCCTCAGCACTCTTTTTCAGCTTAATTGCATCCTCCAGCTGGAGCTTCAGCTGAGACTCGGATACTGTCTTCTCCCTCAAATCAGCGGTCAGACGGGAGATGGTCTCCTTCGATTGGTCTATTTCTTCCTTCATCGCCAGGGTCTCGACCATGACCTGGTCGGCCACCAGCTGACCCAACTCCTTTTGAGCCGTCCGTCTTGCATCCTCCAGCATGGCGTTGCGCATAGATTCAAGATCCACTGTAGGGGCCTGGGCGATGACTGGAGTCTCCACTACAGCCTGTACCGGCTGAACTACAGGCGCTACGGGAGCCGCAGGCTTCGTCATTCCGCCAAAATTCTTGATGAGACCGCCGAGGAATCCCTTCCCTCCAGCCTGTATTCCACCTGGAGCCGCATCTGCCTGGGCGGGTGCTTCGGGCATATATTCATCCATGTACTGGGGATGGAAATACTTTGCCACGTCACCGAAATTGTGTGGATGAAGGATGTGATTAACAATAGTGGCAGGGGCCACTGCGTTTTCATTGATGATATCGTAGATGCCAAGGAACACAAGGGAACAGAGCAGGCGGCTGGTTGCCTCCTGCCGGTTGGCAATAAAGACAATCCGGACATTGGGGAAATCCTCTCGGATAGAGCGCATCAGCTGGAAAATATCCATGCTGCCCTTCAGATCCTCGCGATACAGAAGGATGTCAGCGCCCGACTGCTTCAGGGATGGAATGACCTGTTCTCGGTAACCAGCAGTGCCTACATTCACAACAGCCCCATTAGTCTGCTCGTTCATAGCCCTTGTGATGACGTCTTCTATTGCCTTTGCCTGTACTGCATACAAAATTTTCTGTGTCATGTTACACGTTTTGGGGATGTACCAAAGCCACCCCATACTCCTTTCCTAGTCTTGCTTCTTCTCGTATCGCTGCGTTTTTAGAGACCAATCGGTAAAACAATACCTGTTCCCCAACTGGTCAAATTGAAACAATGCCTCATAAAAAGGTTTGTTTTTCAGACGCGCCGCCGTTACATAGTACACGTTAGGTACAAACCTCGCCTCAACGGCGCTCAGGTCCCGGTATATCTCACCCTCACTGGAGACAAGGACTAAGAGAGGGATATCTCTCCCAATCTTTCCAGACAAAAGGGACTGGGTCTGTTTATAGCATGCGGCCCGTTTCAAGCCGAGTATCTGCCGGTCAGAGCAATCCTCAAACAGAAATTCCTGGAGCCGGCCATCTCTAACCACCGGTTTCCCCTCTCCATCCAGCATCCGCATATAGAGGTAGGGCTCACGGCAGGCCTCGACAATCTGCTTTGGCTTACTAAATGTAAACCCGAGCTTATTCTGCAGGTATGTACCAACCCTCGAGAACCAGCCTTTCTTGCCAGTGATGAGTCGCTCCGCAATCTCCTCCATCTCCTCATTTGTCCCAATATAACAGTCGAACATAGGGCTGAAGAGATCAAAGATCGTTTGATTCAACGATTTGACGACACTGGTTCGGCGAACGGCCAGCTTAGATACTCGTTCAGTGGCAAACAGAACAACAATCTGTTTGTTCCGGTGGAGGTAGTAGTCTCGGGAGTTGAAGTAGGTGCGGTAGTGCTCCCACTTGGCTCGCAGGGCGGATGTCCGCTCGTGACCCATGTCCATCTCCAGGAAAATATCAAAGCCAGGCAACTCCAGAACGCCATCAGGCTGTGCATAAGTAAAATTGGTTGAGAACATGCTGTCCTTATAACTGGCTGGGTCAAGGCTGCACCGACGGACGATTTCAAGACTCAGGGCATTGAGCTTCGTCTGGTGATCCAGCAGATTGTCTGTCATCTTGAGCATCCCGGCAGTAGCCTCGTATTTGCGGTGTACCCCTTTGGAATCCATCACATATAGGGGCTCGCTGCTGATATCCCGGATGAACTGGACGCCCATGTGGGTCAAGTAAAAGACGCATTTCTGGTCATCTCCGTACTCATGGATTTCGAGGAATCCAGCGTCTACAAGAGCCCGGATGCGCATGAGGGTATAGTCGCTTTCTCCAGTGTATACTTCATTGTAGCAATACTGGGCCAGCTGCTCCTCGTTCAGACATCTATGTCTGTATATAGACTGCAATGCAATGCGGTCTTCATTTGTGAGTATGGCTAATGACTCGGGTTTAACACTATACAGAAGGCATCCTCCTCCCTTGCAGTTCTATGATATGCAGAGGGCGGAGATTCTATTGGCAGGGGAGAGATTCTCCATTGGGGGATTCGAATGTGATCTCATCCCCTTTTGGTGGATACAGAGAAACGTGGCTGGAGGGGTTTCCCTGAGCCACACGCCCACAAGCTTTGGGCCGCCCCATCGATCGATGGCATACTATAAAAAGCTCTTTGTTGTATCAAACAGAAGTCTGTCAAATTTTCCATATCTCTGTTTCGTCGCATTGGTTCTCTGTTGCTAACAACAGAGAGTTGATAAACTGTCCCAATACCATCGATCGGTACGGTTTCCCGGTCCTGTTAGGCCGGGGACAATCCTTTTCGCCCTCCAACATTCCATCGTATCCACCAAATAAAAACCATCCTCAAGAAAAAGCAACCCAGACTGCCACAATGCAATCTGAATTGCTTTCTGATATAATATCAAGGAGACAAGAAGTTCCAGAAGAAGGAGACAACAACCCAGCCTCCACCAAACAGCGTCAATGCTATACCGGACCATAGGATCCCCATGATAGCTGCCCTCCTCTGCATGGGGTGGCTTCCAGATGTGGATAGTTTTGTGATGCTTATGAACAGAGCCACAAAACAGATGATGGTGCATACGGCAGTGATTGTCTGTGCCACTACCTTTCCCTTGCTGATCACTGTATTTCCTACTGTGGTGTAGGCATCACCCACGTTAGTCATATCTGGGGCAGACCCTGGTTTGATCGTTATACCATGGCTCCCCCCTGTAATGCTGATTATTCCAGAGCCGGTTCCGCTTGATCCTGTTGCACTTCCATAAGCTTCATCCTCAGCAAAAGAAGGGATAACGCTCACTGAACTAAAACACAACATAATGGCCAACATCAGTGGAACTATCATTTTCAAAATAGGCTTCAAGAAAAACACCTCCTCAAAAACATAGGGCGGCGGATAAGCCGCCGCCCCGTGTAGAATAATCTTGGTTTTAGCTTTAGTTGAGGACGTTCCAGAAGAAGGACACGACCACCCAGCTACCGCCGAACAATGCCAGTGCAACACCAGCGAACAGGATACCGGTCAGGGCAACCTTACGTGTCTGTGGGTTACCAGCAGACATGGCCAGCTTGGCGACCCAGAACAGCAGGCACACAAAGGAAATGACAGTCAAAATAGAGGTCACCGTCTTGGCGATTTCCTTGGTCTTATCAACCACAGTTCCCATGTTTGTGCTTGCACCGTTCAGTCCACCTTTGCCAACGCCACTTGAGTCTACAGTATTCCACAGATCGTCGACGCTGTGTCCGGTGCCACCGGTACCACCAGCATACGAAACGGTAACGAAGGAATTGCTGCCCACACCCTGAGTCCCAGTAGGAACGATGCCGCCCACCATGCTCATAAACATCAGGAGCAGAGCAAAAATGGCGACGAAACGGGTGCGGAGCTCGGTAAAGGACTTATTCATAGTTGGTTTACTCCTTTCTGCACGAAGCGTTTTAGTCACGCAGGAGAGTTTTAGGGCAATGCCCAGACTCTTTCGATGACGTTAGTTATCATATGCACATCGCAAAAATCCTATTGGCAAAACCAGAGGTCCTCATCCCACGAAGCCATCGTATGCACAAAAGGAAAAAACAATTCGAGAAAATAGAGGGGATTTTACAAAATTCTTGAGTAGTGAAATATAAATTTCGTAGACCGCATATTATATAGGTGAGGAAAAGCATTTTACCCCTTCATATAGGGAGACAATCAACTCGAAAGGAGAAAACGCGATCAATTATGTTTGAAAATAAAAAGAAAGGCCCCGAGTGTTCAACTCAAAGTTCGAGCCTTGATACTACCCTTGCGTCCGGTGCCGCGAACAATATTTACGAAATCCCCATCGAAGACGCTCCGAGGAAGGCTCGCCTGGATAGCCCCGGATATCTTTTGCTTCACCCAGAACTTACCGGAAAGGCTATCCGCAAAACTATTTTCAGCAGTGCAATTCAGATCATTGCATTTATGGCCGTATTCGGCTATATTTTGGCTGAAGTCCGGTCCTTCCTTTACCTTCTGTCTCACTATGGCTTCATCCGTTAATGAGGTGGTTGCATGTATTATTTATGCGGACATCGGGAGATACGGCCCGACCTCATCGAGAAGGAATTGACCAGGGTTCGGGACGATTTAGAGTGGATTCCTATGAAGCGCCCCACAAACAGATCTCTCGACTGGCTTTTTCGGCGCTACACAATCGTTGAGCTTGCCGAAATGTGGTACGATTCTGATCCCGATATTGACTACGAACACCTGACCCGCGAGCAACAGTACCCTCTGATTCGAGTCTATGAGGAGCGGCGAATCCAGTTCAATAATTGGATCGATATCCACGGTCCCGGTATCTGGGGAATGTCCCAGAAAGAAGCCGATTCCTTGGCCAAGCACTATCTGAAGTCCATTCGTAACTGCCCTGTAAAGAAAAAAGGCCGACTCTTCGTTGGGAGAGACCAGCAGATGATGTATATTTATTGGTATGGCCGTGACTTTGCAGGCCTTGACCTGTGGTGGACTTTGAAGAGGAGGGACATGAGATGATGACATATGAAGCATATTACCCCCTGCTGATTGCAAAGCTTTCTCTGAAGGATTGCGTCTACTCTAAGGATCCGCAAAAGTCGGAAGAGATATCCGCAGAGGTCCAAGAGGCAATGGGGTTAGTCCTTGACATTCTCCGCGACTTTAGAGATAGGGAAAACGACGCATATGATGTCGGCTGGCAAGCGGCCGCCAATCAGCTGAGAGGTCTGAGCTGGGACAACGCAGCCTTTTTGGAGAAAGTCCTCTCCCCTCATCCCCTAGCTCTTGATGATATCAAAACCTTGAAGCCTTGCCAGTGGGTCTGGGTTGAGGCCCTGCGGCCAGACAACAAGCTCTTCTTTGGCGAGAGCGCCTATGTAAAATCACAGGTTGATGTCACGGACGGCAATAGATTTTGTTGCGGCTACCCTGGGACACTGTATGAGCTGCCCTATGACGAATATGGGCACAGCTGGCTTGCGTATCCACATCGACCGTTTCGAAAGGATGATCCCGTCAATGAATAAGAAGTATATTTTTAATAAGGTAGAGCGCCCCAATTTCCCGCTCCCGCCCCGGCTAGCAGCCGT
>ERZ808040.1842-NODE-1842-length-13291-cov-51.049871_pt1 | contig 13291 bp, 12 predicted proteins | sample MGYA00380191_ERZ808040 | MGnify/ENA primary metagenome ERZ808040 (study PRJEB31490, sample SAMN06133395) | mouse gut metagenome | isolation source: J6 | host: mice | place: China: Chengdu | collected 2015-05 ... | reverse complement strand
ATTTAGGGCTGACTCCTGCAATAGGTGCCAGCCCTAATTTTTCAACTGCTCAAAAAACTTTAGCGGACAGTAATATTTGAAAATGAAATGATAGGCTACTACGGAGTCCCGTTTGACAGCGCGTACGATATGGAGGGGCAAAACAATATGCTCGGCATAAAGACCACCCACATGTATCTGATACTCGCTGAGTGTGCACTCCATGACAATGACATCACCGGAGCCATGAGGGAGCTTGACAAGATACGCGTAAAGCGCATCAATCCTGACGTATATCAGCCGCTCGAGAACCGCGTGACACAGAAGGACGAGGCCATAAGGTATATCAAGATGACATGCCACGGCGAATACGTGTACTCTATGTGGAACTTCTTCAACCGCAAACGCTGGACTCTTCTTGACGACTACAAGGAGACACTCACCCGCGAGCTCTGCGGCAGAACCTTCACACTCAAGCCCGAATCCGATATGTGGGTATTCCCCATACCGCGCGCGGTGATCCTCCAGAATCCTAACCTCCACCACAATTATCCCACGAGATAAACATTCCCCGCGGAGCAATCCTCCAAGGAGTATTTAATCTTCAATAACACCGGCGGGTGACAGCGACAGCAGAGAGAATACCGCCTCTGCCCCGCTGTCACCCGCCCACATTATATCCTCCCGCCGGATCCATTATATACCTTCCACCGGCTCTGAAGAACGGACAGTGACTCTTTAAAAAAGCGTCTCAGCCGGCGTACCCCCTGGCATACAACCCGGCGTACAGGCATAAAAAAGAGCTAACTTCACAGTCAGCTCTTTCTTATTTTTAACCTAACTTTTTTGTTGACTTTATAAGGTTGAATTTCTTGCTATATATGTAGATATTTTGATGCCTTATTGTAAGGATGTATCATATTTCGATGCAAAGTTAAAAATTAATTTGCAAATTACCCCCCCCCGATTGTTAATATGTGTTAATTACAAGGTTCGAGCATTCTGCATAGCTGACGCACTCCCACCGTGGCTTTTTCCTTTATCACAGTCACATTGGACGGCACAACAGCAGGATTAGGGTCAATGTAATACACAGGGACACCCGGACGCACATAGTGCAGTAGACTCGCGGCAGGATATACCACAAGAGATGTGCCTATGACCACGAATATATCGGCCTGCGAGGCAAGCTCGATAGCCGGCTCGATATTGGGCACAGCTTCCTGAAAAAACACTATATGAGGCCGCACGGGATCGCCATACTCGTCGCGCGTTTCGGGCGTGGTCTCAAGATGAGCTATATCAAGGGTGTACACACGTTCAGGATGCGGAATGGAGCGCACCTTCATAAGCTCGCCATGCAGATGCAGAACCTTGGAGCTTCCCGCCCTCTCGTGCAGATCATCGACATTCTGGGTTATGACATACACGTCATACCATTTCTCAAGCTCAACGAGAGCCTTGTGTGCGGCATTGGGGACACATGTCACAAGCCCTTTGCGACGCTCGTTGTAAAACTGGTGCACAATCGTGGGATTTCGTGCGAAACCGTCCGCACTGCACACATCCATCACGGGGTAATTCTCCCACAGCCCGTCAGCGTCACGGAAGGTGGATATGCCGCTCTCCGCGCTTATGCCCGCGCCGGTGGATATGACGAGTTTCTTTTTCATAGACCTGAATGTTTTTATAGGTTTACTGAATTAACGCTTGGACTTGAAGAAAGATTGCATCAACCCGGCACATTCCTCGCCAAGCACCCCTGATGTCACGGTGGCCTTAGGATGGAAAGGCGAGCGTGAAGGGAGATACGACCGGTATCCCCTCTTGGAGTCGGACGCGCCGTACACTATCCTCGACAACTGCGACCACCCTATGGCACCCGCACACATAAGGCACGGCTCTACGGTGACATACAGGGTGCATCCGTCAAGATACTTCCCCCCTATAGTCGCGGCAGCCGCCGTAAGAGCCTGCATCTCGGCATGAGCCGACACGTCCGACAGGGCCTCGGTGAGATTGTGCCCGCGCCCTATCACTCTGCCACGCGGCGATACGACCACCGCACCGATGGGCACCTCGTCGGCGTCGAAAGCCATCCTGGCCTCCTCAAGCGCGATACGCATATATCGCTCGTCGTTATCTGTCTGTGTCATATCTCGTCTTATCCGTCTGTGTCATATATGGAATGAAAAACAAGACTCACCAGCATTGCCGATGAGTCTCTTCTGATTCTTTGTGACTCCTACAGGATTCAAACCTGTAACCTTCTGATCCGTAGTCAGATGCTCTATTCAGTTGAGCTAAGGAGCCTTGCTTTTTTGTTTTGCGATGCAAAGTTAGCGACTATTTTGAAACCGTGCAAACTTTTGGACAAATTTTTTTCAAAAAAATCACATTTCTTGGAAAAGGGGCAATTTTGACGTAATTTTGAGGGATAAAAACAGAGAAAGAAATGCTCAGACAACTACTCGCCCTATTCACGATCATATCTGCCGCCCTGACCTCGGCTGCCGGCAATCCGGTATTCGTAGACCACAGCCGCCCCGACAATTTTCTTGACATAGACATCCACGCTCTTGCGGGGGGAAGCTACATCACGGAAAATTACATGTCATGCTACCCCGAGATCTCCGACCTGAACGCCGGAATGGGCCCGGCATTCGGCATAGGCGCGGGTGTGAGATTCAACATACGCAGCTTTCTGGGACTGGGGACAGAGCTCAACTTCACACGCAACACCGAGAAGATGGACATGGCAGTGGTGGGGGGCAACAGGCACAGCGTGTCCAATGTGTTCCAGCGCAACACTTACTACAAGTTTGATGTCCCGGTGTACATGACTTTCATGTTCAATCTCTCAAGCACTGTGAAGTGGAATGTCGACACCGGCCTCTACTATTCCTATGGGACAGGGGGCACCCAGAACAACAATATATATGACACGCGTGCCAACGAGCTCGGACAGCTCATAATGTCGGTGTCCAATTTCAAGGCCGATTTCTATAATGACAGCAAGGGCTTCATCAACTCCTACAACCGCAGCGACATGGGTCTGCACCTCGCCACAGGCCTAACATTCGGAGGGCACCTGCGCATCGGCGCGAGAGTCCACATAGGATTCTCCAATATAGCCAATTCCACCGGGATAGTCAAGCCAACATGCCACACGCTCGATTTTCTCGGGTCGATCGGATGGCAGTTCTGAAGGCGGATCAGCCCATAAGGTCACGGAAAATGTCAAGCGACTCAGTGATGACCTGTTCCGTGGCGGAGCGGTCAATCAACGGCTTGCCCGGTGATGACAGCAACGTGAAATTAATGTGATCGGAAGTATCGTTCTTCTTATCGTGCCTCATAAGCTCAAGCAGGCGCGGATAATCGCCACAGGAAATGTCGGGCGAACCGTATCCATGCTCTTTAAGATACGAGGCATACCTGTAGAGCTCATCCGACGGGAACCGCTCAGACATATGGGATATCACCATCTCGGCAAGTATGCCCCATGCCACAGCATATCCGTGAGGCACCGGTGAACTATGCTCCATGGCCAGCGACTCAAACGCATGCCCGACAGTGTGGCCAAGATTCAGAGCACGGCGTATACCCTTCTCGCGCGGATCCTCGGTGACTATGCGCTCCTTCACCATCACACTCTTCTCGAGAAGAGGAAGCAGACGATCAAGATCGGCATTCAATATGTCAAATCCGAGCAGTTCGCGATACTCCTTCTCCGAAGAGAGCAGACCATGCTTCAACATCTCGGCATACCCTGATAGAAGCTCTTCCTTAGGGAGAGTAGAGAACAGGACTGTTGACACGACCACTGCGTCGGCCGGCGCAAACGCCCCTATCTCGTTCTTGAGGCCACAGAAATTTATGCCGGTCTTTCCACCCACAGCGGCATCGACAGCCGACAGAAGCGTGGTGGGCACATTTATAAACCTCACACCGCGCTTGAATGTGGCAGCTGCAAATCCGCCCATGTCGGTCACGACACCGCCGCCTATGTTTATTACCACTGACCTGCGTGTCGCACCACCGGCGATCAGGCCGCTCCATATACCCGGAAGTGTGTCAAGATTCTTGGACACATCGCCCGGCTCGGTCACTATGGCGGGATAAGGGAGGGACAGAGAGGGCAACACCTTCTCATTGACATTCCTGTCGGTGACTATATGGACGGTGGACGGACACATGTCAGCCACAAGCGAGGTTACGGCAGCGGAGATATCGTTGGTAAACAGTATTTTCTGCATGATCAATCGGGTCGTATCAAAAAGGATGAGGTTTATATAATAGATGGCATCGAAGAGCTATTCACAGAGGATCTATCTCTGTGGCAAGCATCGAGAACACAAGTGTGGGCAGAGCGTCAGCGAAAGCCTTCATAGACGGGAACACCACAGCTGCCCCCGCACGCTCCATCTCCTCCACAGGGATCGGACCGGTGACAACAGCTACTGTAAATGCTCCGGCTCGATCGCCGGCCTCCACTCCCAACGGGGCATTCTCAACGACAATAGACTGTGACGGAGTCACGCGGGCAAGCTGCATGGCCCGTATAAACGGCTCCGGGTGTGGCTTCCCATGCCTCACATCACGTGCAGTCACCCTCATACCCGGCTCAAATATACCCGGGAAATCGGTGTCGATACGTGAGAGCAGACTGTTCTGCCCCGATCCGGTCACAAGGACCCTGCGCAGCCCCATGTCCCTGAGCAGATTCACCATCTCCAAGGCTCCGGGCATAGGCTCCACGGGGGGAAGCTCGTTGAAGTACACCGTCTTCTTACGGTACATCTCCGTCTTCTCCTCCTCGGTGGCATCGCGTCCCCACGCACGGTTGACGAGTGCGTTTATGGTGGATGCACCCGTGCGCCCCTCGTAGAGATAGAACTCATCGCGCGTGCAAGGTATCCCGGCCTCACTTATCAGGCGGTACCAGGATGCCGTGTGATTCTTCATGGAGTCATAAAGTGTGCCGTCCATGTCGATAAGGGCCGCGCGCGGTGTCACGCGCCGGTAGTGATGACGTTCGAGAAACCTTACTATCTCGGAATGATATGGAAGTATGGCAGGCATGATTATTTGCGTTTCTTGTTTTTCTTTTTCTTGACCGGACTGACAGCCTTCACCGCCGTTGTGTCAGGCGGGGGTATCAGCCCCTCGCGAATGAAATAGAGCGAGTCGGCTCCGGATATAGTGTCGCCCTTTATATCCTCGTCCATCAGGGCCTGTCCCATAGCGGAGAAATCCATCTGCTTCACAGCGGCATTACGCACGCCCCTGCGGAACACATTGCGTATCTGCTCCACGAGGTTGACTCTCGTGGTGTCGGCTATCGACACTGTCTTCGCCATGTTCTTTTCATTGAATTTGGCTCTGCCCAGACGTATCTTCATATTGTCGGGATTGCCCGAAACATTTATGCCGAACTTGAAGGGGAGCGGCGACTTCAGTACCGCTATGTGATACTTGAAATTCATGGCAAGGTCATTGCTGCCCATCACTCCGAGCTTGTAGCGGTCAAGATTGAACATGAACGGGAACATCTGCATCTGTGAATTGTCGACGATCATCTCCACGGTCATGCTGTCGATCATATTGTGGCTCTTATCCTTGAACAGCAGCCATTTGCCTATCTTACGGAAAGTCTCCTCATCCATCACCACAAGCGAATCGCCCGAAAGCTTCACTGCGGCCTTGAGCGACGGTATGTCGAGATTCATCGCCGTATCAAGCCCGGTGGTGGCAGCTATATCGGCATTGACAACTCCGTCAATCCCCTGGAGCATAGGCATGAGGGTATCGAGCGACGGCACAAGGTCAAGGAACTCGCGTATGCGGAAACCCTTGACATACATTCCGAATGCAAAGGATGCGTCATACTTGGACGGAGCTGTGTAAAGGGCGTTGAGGTTTATCGTGCCAACATCGGAGCGTGCGCCGAGACGAGCGAGATTGAGCGCACCGTCAAACGCATTGAGGGTGCCGCGGAAATCACGGAACGAGAGATCGGAGTATATCACAGTACCGGCCCTGACATTCAATGTCGCCTCCAGATTGGCGGGGATTATGAGCACCGAGGCAGAATCGGAAGCGGCAGTGGCCTGGTCGACCGTGGACTGAAGAGTATTCTCATCAGCATTCTCATCCACTGCGGACACTCCGGCCGACATTCCGCTGCCGGCATACGCCGCGCCGGCAAATACAGCCCCGGCAATCTCATTGACGTTTATGGTGTCACTTGAGAGTTCGAAATTCACTCTGATTGACTGGGAACCTCTGCGCGATGTAAGAGCCCGGCTTATGTTGGATATGGACCCGTCGATCATGAAGTCGCTCTTGCCGAGATTGAGACGGGTGTTGTGCACTGCTATGGAATCGGTGGAGAAATCCACATCAAGATCGCTTATGCGGTTGCGCAGAGGGAAAAGCGGGGTGAATACCCTTACTCTCTCGGCCTGCATGGCACCCTTGGCATCCCAGTTGCGCAGGATGCGGCGTATGGAGTTATCGACCTCTATCTTCTCACGCCCGTCTCCTGCCATTATCACATTATCCGCACTGCGCTTGCGCGATGCACGGGCCAACGCACGGCTCATGGCAGAGATGGAATCATAAGAAAGCGTGGGATACAGGTGACGGAGAGAGTCGATACGTGCGCGCCTGCGCTCCGCCGACGGGGAGGATGACGGATGCACGGTAAGCGACATTCCCGCTCCCGTGATCATGGCACGGTTCACACGGTCACCATAAATGGCTCCCTTAGCCGCGATGTTGAGATTGAGCTGCGGACGCCGCCTGTCACCTTTATACCGATGGAGAGCACCGGCCACCGATGCGTCACGGAGATGTATGCGTGTCGAGTCAACGGAAGAACTCAGAGAGAAACGTCCGGCAGCAATACGCCCCCCTATAGGATTTATGGCAGTCGTATCGGTGTTGGATGCGGTGTTGCGGCATCCGAGCCCCACAAGCAGGTCACGCCCTCGGATATCCATCCCCTCCACGGCGCATGACAGTGTATCGATTCTGAGTGAGGCCGTGAGCAGGGAGTCGACACTCGCCTCTCCACGAACAAACGATGAATTGGTTCCGAGTTTCAATTCCACCCGCCGGGCATATACTTCAGCCGGGAGGTCGGGCATGTCCATCTCCAGCCCGGTCAGAGTAGCGTCTCCGGCAAGACGTATGCGATGGAAATTCTCACGTGTGAGATGACTCTGCCTGAGATCAAAGGTACAGTCGGCGACAAGCTTGCCTTTGACATCGTAAGGCAGCTTCGCAAGAATGCTTTTCGGAAGGTGCTCGACATTCAGACCGCCACGGAAGGTGCCCGACACTTTGGGATCGGATACCACTTCGGAAACATTGGCCGAGAGTGAGAATCCCACCCCCTCCCCCTGCGCCACAAGGCGCGATATGCTCAATACCGAATTGTCAATGTCGGCACCGTCAACCACGGCTTCGGCCTGAAGCTCGAAATGCTTAAGCACCATGCCGTCATACGAAGCCGACCCCTTGGGCACATTAAGATTCATCTTGAACGAGGGTATCGAATCAACGCCCACAGCAAAAGGCGCGGTCAAAGCAAAATCCATCCCCACCGACATGTCTGACTCCACCTTGCCAAGCTCGCCACGCATACCCTCGGGAATGACAGCTATGATATCATCAAAAGAAGTGAGCGGGAATCCGAGAGCTAAAGATCTTATGAGCAGATCATTCTCGAAATCCACGTCTGCGTCGACAGTCGCCGAGACGTTCCCCACAGACAGCTTGAAGCCATCAAACGACAGTTCCAAAGGATGATCGGCCGACCAGCTGATATCGCCGCCCATCCCTATGCCGAGACTGTTGACGACAATTTCGGAAACCGATGCGGAGGTTAGCCCCTCCACTGCAAGGGAGTACACCGGGGCTCCGTCACCACTCAGACGGGCAGTGGAAAGATTCACAGCCACATCCAGCGAATCAGGAAGAGAAACATACTGCACAGGGAACCCTCCGGCAATCTCGAATGTCCCCATCGAGAAATCAGGAATCTCCAGCGGACCATCCTCACTCTCGCTCTCCTCCGAAGGAGGGAATATGTCAAGGCTCCATGATTCAGGCGTTGCCTGCACAAGATTGACCTTTGGAGATGTTATGGTTATGTCATACAGCGATATCTTGCCGATAAAGAGAGCCGGAATGTTCACCGCAGCCTGCAAGCGGTCAAGCGAAAGAAGAGAATCGGCATACTCCGGCAGTGAACTCCTGACTTCAGTGGGGAGGGACTCAAATGCCTTTGTGCGCACTTTCAGGCCCTGCACATCAAGATCAAAGCGCGGGAAAGTGCTCCAGAAACTTATCTCTATGCGGTCTATGCCGACTTCGGCGTCAAGATAGCCATTGGCATATTTCTCGATCATCGGAGTCAGCTTCTCCGGGCGGAGATAATTGACGGCAACAGTTATGACCGCCAGCACAAGGAGGAGTACCGCAAGCAGTGAGAAGCCCACCACCTTGGCAATTTTCTTAAATTTCATTCTGTGTCAGGTTTTCTTGCAGTGATATGGAAACATGGCTGGCCCACCTCATACTTCACCCATATCTTGTTCTCTTCGCGCATGGCCTTCAGCACCTCGGAGAGAATCCCTTTTAGATCATCCACACTGCGTGCAGGAGAGGGTGATGACGCCACGAATGAGGCATATGATATATCAAATGTGGTGCCAAGCTGGTGGACCGACGAGTCTATGGCATTGCGGTTGCGGCGTCGCAGACGCTTGACTGTGCGCGGAGTGCGTAGCAGGCTTGTCACCTTTATGCGGTAATCGCCTCCGCCGCGCGCAGCTATAGTGTCACGAAAACGCTGCCCGATCTCCCTTAATGTGGATGCCGCCTGCGGCACAAGGTAGGGACGGGAGTATATGAGGGTGTCAAGGAAGAAATCGGCGCAGGTCGTGACACGGACTATCGGACAGCTTATCTGCCAATGTGAGCGCGTATCAGTGAGCGGGCGTATGCCGAAACGCTCAGCCTCCGCCCAGTGGACATAGTTGGAATCGTTGAAAAACGGACGCAGATTGCCGAAATAGTTTACCTTGATCCTCTGAGTCGGCTCGGGCATTTTATCGAGATGGCGCAGAAAGTAGCTCACAGTGTCCATGCGTTCAAGGTCGTACACATCCGTGCCTAAGAAAATCTCAGCCACAGGAGCCTTCTTTTCAGCAGCCTCGCCATCGGCGACATCACCGGCGGCGTTCTCCGAAGGTGTGGGCACACACATCACCACACACATGGCAAAAAACAGCATGGTGGGCAGCACCAGTCTCATCACCTTGACCGCGCTGACATGCCTATGCCTCTTTCCGTTATGTCTACAGGACTCTCTATCAGCCATCAGTCATCATTGAGCTCGATACCAGCGTAGCGGAGAGCCTCGGCGCGCTCGACACATGTGCCGCACTTGCCGCAGTGCTTCTCTCCACCCTTGTAACATGAATAGGTAAGTGAATAGTCAACACCGAGAGCCTTGCCGCGCACCGCTATCTCACCTTTGGAAATGGATGTGTACGGGGCAAGGAGCTTAAGGTGCTCATAAGTGCCGTCACCTATGGCCGCCCCCATGGAACGGATGAACTCCGGACGGCAGTCGGGGTATATGGCGTGGTCGCCGGAATGGTTGGCGATCATCACGCCGGAATATCCGCGGCTTTCGGCGAGTCCGGCTGCAACGGCAAGCATTATGCCGTTGCGGAACGGCACGACAGTCGAGCGCATGTTCTCGTCGTCATAATTGCCTTCCGGTATGGCATCGGCTCCTTCGAGCAGAGAGCTGCGGAAATGCCGGGCCATAAAGGACAGGTCTATCTCAATCCATTCTATGCCGAGCCTTTCGCAATTGAGGCGGGCATAATAGGCCTCACGCCTGTTATGGTTCGAGCCATACTGAAAAGTAACGGCGGCAGCGATACTGTCGCGATACTCGTAAAGCATGGTCACGGAGTCCATACCGCCCGACAACACCAGCAGATATTCTTTCTTAGCCATAATTCAATGCAGAACCGCGGCACGCCGCGACCTTTTTTCAGATAATAGTTAGAGGTTGTTTAATAACAATACCTTGCCCGCATGCCACGCACTCCGAGGCCACCGTGTCCGGTCTCAGAAATCATTCGGGAAAGAAGCCAGCATACGTGACCTCACAAGTTCCTGATGGTCTGAATCGCCCCAGTTGGCAAAGGGATGTATGGCAATGCCACCGCGCGGAGTGAATATCCCCTTTACCTCTATGTACTTAGGATCCATCAGGCGTATCAGATCTTTCATGATTATGTTGACACAATCCTCATGAAAGTCACCGTGATTGCGGAAACTGAACAGATAGAGCTTAAGGCTTTTGCTCTCGACCATGCGCTCCCGAGGGATATAAGATATGAGTATCTTTGCAAAATCGGGCTGCCCGGTCTTAGGGCATAGCGAAGTGAACTCCGGACATGTGAACGTGACAAGATACTCGTTGCCCGGATGCTTGTTGACAAAAGTCTCAAGCACCTCGGGGGAGTATCTGTCAGGGTATCTTACGTGTGTGTCACCAAGGAGTGTGACACCGTCCAACTCATTGGATGTGCGCATACGCAGGTGTGGCGTAATATTAATCAACGACTTTGAGCAGGAAATAATTCTTCTTTCCTCTCTGCACAAGTATATACTTGTCGTTCAGAAGCATATCGGCACTCACAGGTGCATATGCATCGGAGATCTTCTCTTTGTTGACCGACACGCCTCCACCCTGTACCATCTTGCGCATCTCGCCCTTTGACGGGAACACGGCAGCATGGTCAGTGAGCAGATCGGCAAGCTTCACGCCGTCGGTTATCACCGAACGCGGGATCTCAAACTGAGGCACACCCTCCATCACTGCGAGGAGTGTCGGCTCGTCAATCTTATGAAGAATCTCTCCGGCCTTGTTGCTGAACAGTATCTGTGACGCCTCCACAGCCATCTCGTAATCCTCGGCTGAGTGAACCATAGTGGTTATCTCCTTGGCAAGACGCTTCTGCAGAGGACGCAGTCCGGGATCCTTGGCCTGCTCCTCCACAAGAGCCTGTATCTCTTCGCGGGTCAGCTCGGTGAAGATCTTTATATACTTCTCTGCATCGGCATCGGAAACGTTGAGCCAGAACTGGTAGAATTTATACGGTGATGTATAGCGTGGATCGAGCCACACATTGCCGCTCTCGGTCTTACCGAACTTGCCTCCGTCGGCCTTGGTGATAAGCGGACAGGTCAGGGCATAAGCCTCGCCTCCCACTGTACGGCGGATAAGTTCGGTGCCTGTGGTGATATTGCCCCACTGGTCGGAACCTCCGAGCTGCAGGCGGCAGCCTTTCTCCTTATACAGGTGCAGGAAATCATAGCCCTGGCACAGCTGATAGGAGAATTCGGTGAACGACATCCCCTGCTGCGATTCGCCGCTGAGACGCTTCTTCACTGAATCCTTTGCCATCATATAGTTGACGGTGATATGCTTGCCCACATCACGGATGAAGTCAAGGAATGAGAAATTCTTCATCCAATCGTAGTTATTGACCATCTCGGCAGCGTTGGGGGCAGCCGAATCGAAATCAAGGAACTTGCTCAACTGTTTCTTGATCGCCTCCTGATTGTGGCGCAGGGTCTCCTCGCTCAGGAGCTTGCGTTCCTGACTCTTCATCGAAGGGTCACCGATCATACCTGTGGCACCTCCGACAAGAGCTATAGGCTTATGTCCTGCACGCTGGAAATGCTTCAGCATCATCACTCCGACAAGGTGGCCTATGTGCAGGGAGTCAGCTGTCGGGTCAATGCCGAGGTAAGCCACAGTCATCTCTTTTTTGAGCTGTTCATCGGTCCCGGGCATCATCTGATGGATCATTCCACGCCAGGTGAGTTCTTCTATAAAATTCATCGATATATCGAAAAATGTTATATACTATAATTTTTAGCAGGGTCACACATAAATGTGTATTCGGCGGCCAGACGGCACCTTATTTCAATGCGGCAAAAGCCTCGGACATCCTTCGGAGGGCCTCGCGGATATTATCGTCGCTCGTAGCATAGCTCAGACGTATGTATCCCTCCATGCCGAATGCTCCGCCATCGACAGTAGCGACATGACCGCTCTCAAGCAGATACATAGCAAGATCGGCCGACGATTCTATCCTCTTGCCGTCAGGTGTTGTCTTGCCTATATACGCGCTTACTTCCGGGAACAGATAGAATGCTCCTGTGGGGCGATTCACCTTCAGTCCCGGTATGCGGGAGGCGAGTTCCACCACGAGATTGCGGCGACGCTCGAATGCCTTGTTCATCTCGGCGACACACTCCTGCGAACCGGTGTATGCTGCCTCAGCCGCCTTCTGGGCGATGGACGACGCGTTGGATGTGTACTGTCCCTGAAGCTTGTTGACAGCTTTGGCAAGCCATAGCGGAGCCGCGCTGTAGCCTATACGCCAGCCGGTCATGGCATAGGCCTTCGACACGCCATTGATGATGATGGTGCGTCCGGCTATCTCAGGGAAGGAAGCCATGGAAGTGAAAGAGCCGGTGAAATTGATGTGCTCGTATATCTCATCGGCAAGCACAAGCACCTGGGGATGCTTTGCGAGCACGTCGACCAGCCCCTGCAGCTCTTCACGCGAGTACACGCTGCCGGTGGGATTGGAGGGTGAGCAGAGGAGTATCATGCGTGTGGCAGGGGTGATCGCAGCCTCAAGCTGGGAAGGCGTGATCTTGAAGTCCTGCGAAATGTCAGCCTTGACTGCGACAGGCTTACCCTCGGCAAGCTTCACCATCTCGACATAGCTCACCCATGCCGGCATAGGTATTATCACTTCGTCCCCCTTGTTGATGGAGGCAAGAATCACATTGCAGAGAGCCTGCTTGGCACCGTTTGACACAGTGATCTGCTCGGGAGCATAATCCACGCCGTTCTCGTTTCTGAGCTTGTCGCTTATTGCTTTGCGCAGCGACATGTAGCCCGGCACCGGGGTATAGAATGTAAAATTGTCGTCAATCGCTTTCTTGGCGGCCTCCTTGATGTGGTGCGGAGTTTCGAAATCGGGTTCGCCCACTGATAGATTGATCACATCCACGCCCTGAGCCTTAAGCTCATTGCTCTTCTGCGACATGGCCAGAGTGGCTGATGGCGCAAGCGCGTTTACACGCTCTGATACGTGAGTACACATATATGATATGAATTTTTTTAGTAGATGACAAAAATTAATTTTTTGTCAGTTATATGATTGATTTTTTAATTAGTTATTACTTGTAAAAG
>ERZ808040.1841-NODE-1841-length-13302-cov-4.103214_pt1 | contig 13302 bp, 10 predicted proteins | sample MGYA00380191_ERZ808040 | MGnify/ENA primary metagenome ERZ808040 (study PRJEB31490, sample SAMN06133395) | mouse gut metagenome | isolation source: J6 | host: mice | place: China: Chengdu | collected 2015-05 ... | reverse complement strand
TATTAAAACTAAACCAAACCGTGATTGGTCTTGATAACTTCGCTACTGGCTATCAAAAGAATCTAGATGAAGTACAAAGCTTAGTCTCTGATGAGCAGTGGCAGCGCTTTAGCTTCATCGAAGGTGATATTCGTAACTTTACAGACTGCCAAAAGGCATGCTCCGGCGTTGATTATGTATTACATCAAGCTGCTCTAGGGTCTGTGCCCCGCTCTCTTGCTGACCCTATCACGACCAATGCAGTAAATATCTCAGGCTTCTTGAACATGTTAACCGCTGCTCGTGATGCAGAGGTAAAAAGCTTTACTTATGCTGCCAGTAGCTCAACCTATGGTGACCACCCTGGCCTACCCAAGGTAGAAGATAAAATTGGTAAGCCGTTATCCCCTTATGCAGTTACCAAATATGTGAATGAGCTGTATGCCGATGTATTCGCTCGCTCGTATGGTTTTAAATCTGTTGGTTTAAGATACTTCAATGTCTTTGGACGTCGTCAAGATCCAAATGGGGCTTATGCAGCCGTCATCCCTAAGTGGACTGCAGCTATGATTAAAAATGACACGGTATTTATCAATGGTGATGGCGAGACCAGCCGCGACTTCTGCTATATCGAAAATACGGTACAAGCCAATATCTTAGCAGCCACGACTCAGAATGAAGACGCTACCAATCAAGTGTATAACGTGGCTGTGGGTGACCGCACTACGTTAAAGGAGCTGTTTAATGCCATTAAATATGCACTAGCAGATAATGGTGTGACGTATGAGCAGGAGCCAACATATCGTGACTTTAGAGCAGGTGATGTGCGTCACAGTCAAGCGGATGTGAGTAAAGCCAATAGTCTGCTAGGCTATGAGCCCCAGTTTAATATCTCGCACGGTATTGATGAGGCGATGGCTTGGTATGTTAAGACATTAAACAGCTAACACCATATATCCATAATTTTATTTTAATGCTTTTAAATTCAATAAGTCGCTGTGCCTTGAGATGTTATCTAAATTGAGAAAAATCTTACAAAGCTTCCTACTTCGAGTTAAGTCCAGCAGCTTTGTTCGTGATGTTCTAATGGTTGGTGGTGGTATTGCCTTAGCACAAGCCATATCGCTTGCATTTATGCCATTATTAACACGTCTATATGGCCCAGAGTCATTTGGTATAGCTGCTTCATTTGCAGCTATACTTAATATAATAACGCCCATTTCCACTATGGGCTATGCCAATGCTATTGTTATGCCTGAAAGTGATGAGGATGCTTCTGCTGTAGCAAGGCTTTCAATATCAATTGCTTTATTTTTGATACCTATAACTTCCTTAGCTGTATTTTTAGGTAAACCTTGGTTAGCACAATGGACAGGAATGCAGCAGTCTCCAAATATGCTGTATCTTATCCCAGTATCACTGATTATTACTGCATTCCTTTCTGTAGCCAATCAATCTGCTATACGCGCACAACTCTTTAAGCCTAAAGCACGTGCTTATGTAGAAAGCATACTAATAACAAATATAAATAAGTTACTAGGCGGACTTGTAGCACCTTCGGGATTGATGCTAATCACTCTTACCATTTTAGGCAGCTTAACTAACTTTATATTTCAGATTCTACGAGTACCTAGACAAGGGGTTTTAAAGCCTAGTAACTGGCTCGGTCTTAGAGGTACGCTTCAAGCTGCTAAAACTCAAAAAGACTTTGCAGTTTATAGGATGCCTCAAAGTGTTATTAATATCACAACAGTAAGTCTACCAGTTATTATTCTTACTTCTTTTTTTGGACCATCTTCAGCCGGTCAATATTCATTAGCGGCATTGATTTTGGGTGCTCCATCAATGTTATTAGGTCAAGCAGTAGGAGAAGTTTTTTATCCAAAAATAACAAGAGCTATTACTAACCACGACTCCAATGCATATAAAATTTTATTGAAGGTTTCATTAACGTTAGCTTGTGTTGGGATATTACCATTTGGTTTTATATTCTTTTTTGGTGAGTGGGCACTCTCTATTATATTTGGCGAGGAATGGCGCTTAGCTGGTCAATACTCTAGATGGCTCTCACTATGGCTATTTTCAACACTAATATCAGGTGCAAGTGTTGCCGCAATACCTGCTCTAGGCTTACAGCGCTTTTTGTTAATTAGAGAATTTTTATCAGTTATATTAAGAGTAGCTGCTCTTTATATCGGCTTCAAAATGTACAACTCAGACATGATAGCGATTAAATTATTCTCATTTGCAGGTGTCGCTCTAAGCTTACTTATTATATACACTACAATTAATAGATTACATAAGAATGTTAAACAGTGGAATTTAAATAATAGTTAAACCATCCCAGAGCTTACGTTAACTTAATATGTTTAAACTTTAAAATAGGTTTTTATTATGACTGCTAAATTTGATTTGTATCCTCAACCTATACAGGTAAAATCTGAAGGTCAATACCGCTCTTGCCTGATTAAGCAAACTTCAGGAGATGGAAACGTTACCGAAAAGACTTTGTGGTACCTATATCCCCATAATATACCTCTACCAGAGGATGATGATTGCGACTCTTATTTATTAGCATCACTACTGCCTGCTATGAAACTTGGCGCATCTATTAAACTTCACGGTAAGGCTTCTAAAGAACTGCTATCAAACCTTACTGAGCTACAAATGATTTGGGTCACTTGGTGCCCACAGACCTATACTATTGTTAATATAAAGGTAGATGAAGTAGAAGATAAATACACCCTTCAAAATAATAACACTATTGTTGCATTTTCTGGGGGGCTAGATGCCTCTTTTAGTGCATACCGACATGCTACAAAACAAGCTGGTTTTGCAAATAAGAACCTTATAGCAGGAGTATTAGTACATGGTTTCGATATACCACTTAATGACTATAAAGGATTTCATAGAGCAAAAAATAAAGCTATAGAAACACTTACTGACATCAATCTCAGTCTATTAGATGTTAAAACCAACCTGAGAGATGCCTGGGATATTAACTGGGCTCATTACTATGCAACTGCTGTCGCTTCAGTTTTGACCTCACTTTATAAAGTTGCGAGCAGTGGTTTGATAGGCAGTGGGCCAACTTATCAATTATTATTTACACCTTGTGGCTCTCATCCAATGACTGATCCTTTATTGAGCACTAGTAGCTTTAGAATCATTCATGATGGTGCAGCTTTTAGTCGTTCTGATAAAACCAGTACAATAGCTAACTGGGCTATAGGAGTAAAGAACCTACGAGTATGTTGGGTGGGAGATAATAGAGATAAAAACTGTGGCGTCTGCGAAAAATGTGTTAGAACTCGCCTTAACTTCCTAGTTTCAGGAGTCTCTAATCCAGAATGCTTCGATGAACCCTTAAATGAAAGTCATTTTAGTTCAATTAAATTGACTAGTGATGGTTCACGCTCGGACTGGATTTTAATCCGTAATAAAATATTAAAAACTAAGCGTGGTATTGAGTTTTTACCAAATATCGAAAAAGTTCTTAAACGCAAACATTCAGCTAAACTAAGTTTTATACTACCACCTAACTCAAAGCGCCGAAAATTTGTAAAAAACATAGTAAATAAGGTTAAACGATGATTCCTCAACTTAAAGCTTTAATCCCTAAACGTATTAAATTTAAAGCTTATGCATTGCTATATAGAAAGAAGTTATCATTAAGCCCTAATAAAAAAGCTTTTATTTTTTTAGCCGCTGATTATGGAAACATTGGTGATATTGCTATTACTCAGGCGCAAAAACTTTTCTTACAAAGAGTTTTACCAGAATATGAGGTGGTTAGTATTCCTATCAGTCAAACTCGCTTAGTGCTTCGCTCTATTAAAAAACAAATAAAGCCTGATGATATCGTTACAATTATTGGCGGTGGTAATATGGGCAGTATATATCCGGATATTGAAGCACTGCGACAGTTGGTTATTAAGTCTTTTCCTAAAAACAAAATTGTTTGTTTTCCTCAAACCTTGGATTGGGATAAGTCTTTAAGCTCAAGACGTGCACTAAGACGTATTGTTAAGGTGTACTCCAGTCACCCTAATATTTATATTTTTGCTAGAGAATCAATTACCTATAAAAAGCTAATTGATTTGTTTAAAAAACAGAAGCAAGTAACCATAGGTTTAGTTCCAGATATCGTCATGAGCTCAAATGCAAAGGACTTGGGCACTTCTGATAATGAGCAACAACCCAGTATTTTGACTTGCCTTCGCAACGATAAGGAAGCAGCACTAACAGTTGAGCAACACAAGCTATTAGATAAAGTTCTAGCTGCTACAAACTACAGGGTTATCAAAACCGATACTCATGCAGGTGGATCAGGCCTAAATGATGCCCAGTGCTCAAAGCTCTTAAAAGACAAGCTAAATCAGTTTAGATCATCTTCTTTAGTAGTCACGGATCGTTTGCATGGCATGATTATGTGTCTACTCGCCGGTACACCATGTTTAGTGCTGCCTAACTCCAATCATAAGATAAGCCAAACCTGGTTAGATTGGTTGCAAAGCCAGCAACGTCTTGTGTTTGTACAGCATGATGAATTTAATAAGATTTCACTTTTTATCAATCAATTACTGAGTCAACCGCAAGGCTCTATAGATAAATCTCCGGTAGATATTGATAGTTATATTTCTTTAAAAGAGGCCCTAACAGAAACATGAGTACTCTAAACGATACACCTCTCGTTAGTGTAATAGTCCCAGTCTATAATGTAGAACAATATATTGATGACTGTCTAAACTCTATCAGACAGCAGTCTTACTCAAATCTTGAAATTATAATCGTAGAAGATTGCTCTACTGATAACTCTGACGCAGCTATCAAGCCTCATCTTGAAGATAAGCGAGTTAAGGTAATTTATCATGAAGTAAATAGTGGACTCTCTGCTGCTCGTAATACTGGTATTGATGCAGCTACTGGTGAGTTTATTATGTTTGTTGATTCGGATGATTTAGTAGCTCCGATACTTATCGAAAGCTGTATTGAGGGTATGAAACAAACTAATGCGGATGTTATTACCTATGAGTGCACGCCCTTCAATGACGGACAAGACTTCTCTAAATCATTAAGTCCTACATCAAAAGTTAAGAATAGTATTTCATTAGATTACCTCGGTAATGAGTTTTTCAATAAACCACACTTTGCTTGGCTAAAATTTATTCGTACTAAAATTATAAAAACCAATGAAATATCCTTCCCAGTTGGACTTTATTACGAGGACTGGCCTTTTCATTGGCACTTAGGTTTAAGCACTAAAAATATTTATCATATGCCTATTAGCTTCTATCTTTATCGTCAACGAAACACTTCTATTACAGGATCTACAGGTAGTAAATTACTTGATTTATTTGAGGTTCAAAAATAAGTATTTGAGCTCGTAGACCGCTATGAGGTAGATAATGTTAAATCTATACTTTCAAATAAGATAAAACTCAGTCATTGGAGCATCTTGTCTCGCATTGACTCAGAGTACTTAGATATCGCTTTTAAAAAAGCTAAGTACATGGATCAAGCTTTGCATGTTAATAGCAAGAAACTAACTAACTCAAATTTTAAAAGCTCATTAGTAAACTTTATAGTTCGTCAGCCAGATAGTATGGGTATCTTAACACTGAGAACTCTTCGCAAAACATTAAAGTTTAGAAAAAGATTATTAAATAATAAATATTCAGATTAAGCTTATATTAAATTCCAGGAATCTAGTTATGCAGCCTAAGAGAGTTTTACATATTATCGGGAAAATGGATCGAGCTGGTGCAGAAACCATGCTTATGAACCTATATCGTCAAATAGATCGAGATAGTATTCAATTTGATTTTGTCACTTTTACCTACGACAAAGGTGATTATGATGATGAAATTATTAGTATGGGTGGAAAGATTATACCTATAGTCGCTAAAGAGCCTATTAGTCGTATGCTTAAGTTGACTGTTTTTTTAAAGAACAATCCCGAGTATCAAGTCGTACACGCTCATATGCTTCTAAGCAATGCTTTTCACTTATTAGCTGCAAAAACTGCAGGAGTAAAATATCGTATCTCACATTCACATAATACGACCAATGGTAAGGCTGGATTAATCAATCAAGCTTATGAGAAATGGGCGCTATTAGTCAATAGAGCCTTATCAACTCAAAAAATTGCTTGCGGAGAGCAAGCTTCTCAATATTTATTTGGGAGTGCAAAAGATGTACTAATACTTCCTAACGCTGTTGATGTAGATAAAATGATTAGCGTAGCTGATAACTCTCGCAACTATATCAATGATATTTTTTCACAGAGTTCAAAAGACTTAGGAATAAAAATAATTCAAGTAGGGAGGTTAAGTGAAGTTAAAAACCACGACTTCTCTTTGAGGATTTCTAAAGAATTAAAAAATCGTAAAATTAACTTTACCTTGTTTGTCGTAGGACAAGGTCCATTAGAAGAACAGCTCAAAAGCAAAGTAATCAAAGAGAATTTACAATATAATATTCAATTTTTAGGGGTTAGAAGTGATATTGCTGAACTTATGTCTAGTGTAGACTATATGATTATGCCATCATTATATGAAGGCTTTCCTGTGGTGCTAGTAGAAAGTCAGAGCGTAGGGCTTAATAGTATTATTTCCACAAACATATCAGCTGAAGTGGATCTTGGACTTGGATTAATCAAGTTTTTAGATATCGACTCACCAGCTAAATGGTGTGACTATATATTAGATACTAAAGAAAAGAATATAAATAAAGAAGAGATTAAGATTACGTTAAAATCTAAAGGTTTCGATATTGAAGAAAACACTAAGAAACTCACTGAATTGTATTCTAATATGCAATAACTAGCACTCACTATTAAATATTAACGCAGTGATAAATAAATATGCTCCCTTACTTCATAGTTATTAGCTTCATTTTAATCTGGATGGCGCTTGAAAAGTATTCAATTCATCGCAAGTCATTCTGGGTGCCTCTTCTTACATTATCACTATTTTCAGGTCTTAGAAGTCATCGTGTAGGTACAGATTCTTGGAGTTATACTAGAGATTTTAGAAACAACTTAAATATTTATAACTTTAACTTCAACCCTAATGTTGAACTAGGATACCAAGTATTCGAGTATATCCTTTTAAGGTTCACGCACAATTATTTTTGGTTATTTTTTCTAACCTCATTATTTATAGTATGGTGTCATCTAAAGGTTGCTAGAGATTATAGTCGTAATTATATACTGTCCATCCTATTTTATTTTACACTTAGTTCTTACACCTTTTTTTTCAACGGTTTGAGACAAGGGATAGCTATGGCCTTTATAGCACTATCTACTCCCTATATTATTAGAAAAGATACCTTTAAATTTTTTCTTTTAATCCTAATAGCATCACTATTTCATAAATCAGCTTTATTTATAATTCCATTTTATATCTTACTACACTTAAGAATACAGCTAAAATACAAGCTTTTAATTACGTTTCTGTCATCTTTTATTTTAAGTAGATTAGTGATCAAGATACTAGCAAGTGAAAATCAAAGATATGAGATTTATACTAAAGAATCGGAAAATGCTGGTGGATTCCTTATTTTATCCTTTTATATATTAATTGGCTTATCATTATATATGTTAAATCATCTCTATAAAGTAAAGGATGAAATATATCATAAACTATTAACCTTTTATTTACTGGGTATGGCGTTCATGATCCCTATAGCTATGTTGAAAACTAACCCTTCGGGGCCTCAGCGTCTTATCTATTACTTTACTTGGGCATTAATGCTTCTAATACCTACTATACTTCAAAAAATAAACAGCCGTCTCGTATATACAATGTCTATTGCACTAGCATTAATATATTTTTATATGACCACCTCTCGATTCGGTTCTTTAGCTCCTTATACCCTCAACCCAATCTTCAAGGTACTATAATGGAAGAATATTCAGACTACATCACCATAGGCATTCCTTTCTATAACGCCGAGAAGTATCTAGAGCTTTCTATACTCTCAGTCATTAATCAGTCCCATAGTCGATGGGAGTTATTATTAATTGATGACGGATCCACAGACAACTCTCTAGCAGTTGCCAAGAAATATGAAAGTCTGGATAAAAGAATTAAAGTTTTTTCTGACGGGAAGAATAAAAAGCTAGCATCTCGTTTGAATCAAATAATAAATCTAGCTAAATATGACTATATAGCACGTATGGATGCTGATGATTTAATTCATCCGGATAGACTAAAAATACAGTTAGATTTTTTAAAACAAAACTCATTCTTCGATTTAGTATCATCTGGAGTTGTATCCATCGATAGTAGCAATAAAGTTTACGGCTACAGACGAGTAACTGGACTATATAGTGACTTTAGTAAGCTTAAGCAATCATACCCTTCAATAGTCCATGCTTCAATTTTAGCAAGAAAATCATGGTATCAAAGGAACCTTTATAATCCTCAGTGCCATAGAGCACAAGACTATGAACTATGGTGTCGCACCAGCTCGAAAAACGATTTGCGGTTAGCTGTTTTGCCAGATTTACTCTACTACTACAGAGAGGAAGGTGAACTCGATTTAGATACTTTATTATTAAACTACTCTAATGGATCTAAAATATACTCAATGTATAGTGATAAGTCGAGTGTCGTCAAGGCTACTAAAACTCAGTTTAAAAAAATAATAGCAAAAGAGCTAAATAGATTTGGTTTACTTCAGTCCTTGGCTCGTTTACGTAACAAGCAAAAACCTGATGGAACTATTTTAGAAGCACATCAAAATATTATTGATAAGATTAATACTGACTTCGTATAGAGAAAAAACATGTCATTAATTCAAAAAGCTTTCAAGAAAACTCCTTTCCTAGTTCAAAACATAGCTATAACCTTAGCCTCAACTAATCTTTATAGAGTTCGACGAGGAGGCAAGTTTAAATACTTTCAACGCTATTATGATGAGTGGAATAACAAAAGTTTTAATGAAACTATGAAAGAACAAGAGCGACGTTTGGAGCAGTTCCTCAACTATGCTCAAAAAAACTCAAATTGGTTTGCAGAAAGGTTAAAAGGCCATCAATTAAAGCTAAAAAAACTTGGTGAACTCCCTTTACTTGAGAAAAAAGATATTATTAATAACTTTGAGAAAATTAAAACTATTGATGAGAGTAAAGGTGTTATTAACCAAACCAGTGGAACCACTGGTGCTGCAATGAAAACAGTTATGACTATCGATGATATGCAAGAACGTTGGGCAATCGTTGATAACTATATGCAAAAACATGGTTTTAAATTTGGAAAAAAGACTGCTTGGTTTTCAGGGAAAAATTTAATTACAAAAAAAGATATTAAAAATGGATACTGCTCACATTATGACTTCATAAATAATATTCGATTTTACTCTACTTTTCATATTAGTAATGAAAATTTCGATACATATTGGAAGTCCTTAAGCAAATATAAGCCTGAATTTATAGTTGGTTTTCCTACTAGTGTATATCAACTTTGCGAACTTGCTGACTCTAGAGGCTTAAGACTATCCAATCCTGTTAAAGTGTTTTTTTCCACTTCAGAAACGTTGCATCCCTATCAAAGAGAGTTAATATCTAAAGTTTTAGGGTGTAAAGTTCGAAATCACTATTCGGCTTCTGAGGGAGCTCCCATTATTACAGAATGTTCTTCTGGGAAGCTTCATATGCATCCCTTGACAGGAGTATTCGAAGTAGTTGATGAAAATATGAATCCATCTTTAGAAGGAGAGTTAATAGTAACTTCATTTACTTCTAAAGGGACTCCTCTTATACGTTATAGAGTGGGAGATAGAATTGCGGTAGATACTTCAAGTACCTGCTCTTGCGGTTCTGTATTCCCGTTAGTTAAGCACATTGATGGTCGAGCTAATGATTTCATCTACTCACCCGAAACAGGAAAAGTAAACTTGGTTAATATGGGCAATGCAGCCAAAGGAATTACAGGTATTGTATGCTTCCAAGTTACACAAGATTTAAAAGATGCAGTTAGCGTTTCAGTAGTAAGAACAAAGCTTTATAACTCTGAATCTGAAGATAAATTTAAAACCAGCTTAAGAGAAAGGTTAGGACAAAGCATGCATATTACAATTAAATATGTCGACGATATTCCTCGTGAAAAGGGTGGTAAATTCCGTATTATAAAAAATAATCTTAACCTGGATGAGTTATGAAATTCGTTATAGTCGCTAACTACTTACCACATGTCCTAAACTTCAGAGGTAAACTTCTAGAAGCAATATCAAAATTAGGCTATGAGATTCATATTCTTGCGCCTGATTTAGATAGTCATCCTAATGAGTATAAACATTTAGACTCACTTGGCTATCATTTGCATTCAATTCCACTGCAGAGAACTGGCACTAACCCTGTGGTAGATATAAAAACACTTATCTATACTTATAAATTGCTAATTAGAATTAAACCTGATGCTATTCTCTCATATACCATAAAGCCTGTTGTTTATGGCACCATAGCAGCCTGGCTGGCTAGAGTGCATAAACGCTTTGTTCTACTTTCAGGTTTAGGATATGCTTTTCAGAACTCTGATGAGAAAAGTAGAACGACAAAACTACAGCGAATAGTTTACGCTTTATACAAACAATCATTATCGAAAGCAACAACAACCTTCTTTCAAAATCCAGACGATTTAAAGTTATTTTGTCAGCTAAACCTAACTACTAGTAAGAGTCATACGGTAGTTATAAATGGCTCGGGTGTTGATGTTAGCGATTTTAATGTTGTTGACTTTCCAAAAGATACAGATGGTAAAATTAAACCCTCTTTTCTATTGGTTGCACGACTCTTAAAAGACAAAGGCATAGTTGAGTATGTTGAAGCTGCAAAACTAGTAAAGCAAAAGTATCCCCAAGCTGAATTCCATCTAGTAGGTTGGATTGATGAAAATCCAGCGGCTATAGAGCAATCTCAGTTAGATGAATGGGTATCATCTAATGTTATCCAATACTGGGGAAAGCTTGAAGATGTTCGACATGCGATAGCAGAAAGCTCCGTTTATGTACTACCCTCTTATAGAGAAGGTACCTCACGCTCTGTACTTGAAGCCATGTCTATGGGTAGGCCTATTATTACAACAGATGCCCCAGGTTGCCGTGAGACAGTAGTTCAAGGTAAAAATGGCTACTTAGTGCCTGTAAAGTCCATTAGCGAACTTTCTAATTCTATGATCAGTTTTATTGAGGATACCAGTCTTATTGAAGAGATGGGACAGGCATCTAGAGCTATCGCTGAAGAAAAATATGATGTTAAAAAAGTGAATGCTCATATGATTAAAGAGATGAAACTTTAGATATTAGCTTAAAAGCGTACTTAGATATTACTTAACAACTACCTACTATACGGATCTTTAATGAACATTCTAGTTACCGGTGCGAATGGCTTTATAGGCCAAGCTTTAGTCAAAAATCTTTTACAGACCAAACACAGTGTTATCGCATGTGTACGCAAATCGGTTAAACCCACTTTAGATTGTGAATATCGCTTTATTGACAACCTTGACTCTAAAACTGATTGGGAACAAATACTTCAGGGTATTGATGTAGTTGTACACTGTGCAGGTAAAACCAGTGTGTCAAAAGACGATAAAAGCAAACCTTCGATGTCTTTAAAAGAAATCAATACTGCAGCGACGCTAAATCTAGCAAAGCAGGCTGTAGACATGGGTATTCAAAGATTTATTTTTTTAAGCTCAATCAAGGTCAATGGCGAATATAGTCTACCTAATAGACCTTTTACACCCGAAGTCACGACTCCCCCCTTTGACCCTTATGGTCATAGTAAGTATGAAGCAGAGCTAGGACTAAAAGAAATTGCGAATAAATCCGCTATGGATTATGTCATTATCCGTCCTACTTTGGTTTATGGCGAAAATGTTAAAGGCAATTTTGATGCTTTAATGAAATGGACTTATAAGGGTATTCCTTTACCTTTAGGCGGGATTAAAAACAATTTGCGTAGTTTGGTTTCTGTTAAAAACCTAACTGATCTTATTATTAGTAGTATTGATACTCCCAATGCTAAAAACCAAGTGCTATTAGTATCTGATGACACTGATATATCAACTGCGACGATGCTTGATGAAATTGCTTCTGGCTTAGGTGTTAAGAACAAAGCACTACCTGTGCCCCCCACCCTCATAAAAATCGGCGCTAAATTGGTAGGTAAAGAACATATAGCACAAAGACTATGTGGCTCGTTACAGGTTGATATTTCAAATACTAAAGAGCTGCTAGATTGGCAACCTAAGATTTCAACCTCAGAAGCTATTCAGAACACGGCTAAACACTATGCATCTAACCAAGCTCCTTCAAAAAAAAATAAATGGCAAAGACCTTTAGATGTTACATTTTCTGCGACTGGTTTAGTTGCAGCTTCACCTTTATTAATTGGAACAACCCTAGTTGGGTATTTTGATACAGGCTCTCCATTATTTATTCAAGAACGTGTTGGAAAGAACAAAAAACCGTTCAAACTTGTGAAGTTCCGCACCATGAAATTAGATACGGCTTCAGTAGCTAGCCACCTAGCAGATAACAGCTCAATTACTAAGCTTGGTAGAATACTACGTAAAACCAAACTAGATGAATTGCCTCAGTTGGTAAATGTGTTAAAGGGTGAAATGAGCCTCGTGGGCCCTAGACCTAATCTATATAATCAGCAAGAGTTAATCGAGGCAAGAGACGCTCAGGGTGTGTATGATGTTTTACCTGGTATTACTGGATTAGCACAACTGAGTGGCATAGACATGTCTACTCCAGAGTTGTTAGCAAAAACTGACAAAGAAATGATCGATAATTTAACGCTAAAAAAATACTTCAGCTATATCATTCGTACTGCCTTGGGTAAAGGTAGTGGCGATGCTGTTAAGTGACCTAATCTGCCTAAGGAAAACTAAACTCTTAGTGATCTAATCCTAGTTTTATTTAGCCTCTTTATGTTATAAAAAAAAGAGGCTTTTTATACAACACTTCACTCTGTAAATACTCTTAATATTCAAGTATTATGATTATGCTCAACACTTAAGTTAACGAACTGTTATCCAAAAGATGACTTAGAGTCTATATCCTATTACTTTCTATCGCCTTTTTAACTTTAGAGCACTCCTATTATGAAAACCTCAAAGCCTTCATTTAAAATCAATAAGCTAGCCAGCTTATTACTAACAGCTGGTTTATTAAGTAGCCTAGCCAGTGCCCAAAACCTTGAATTGAATAACATGAGCTTAAAGTCAGAGCTAGATTGGTTAAGAGCGCAAGGTATGATTCAAATAAGTACCAGTACTTGGCCTTTGACAGCCAATGAAATTGATA
>ERZ808040.1840-NODE-1840-length-13308-cov-6.139143_pt1 | contig 13308 bp, 12 predicted proteins | sample MGYA00380191_ERZ808040 | MGnify/ENA primary metagenome ERZ808040 (study PRJEB31490, sample SAMN06133395) | mouse gut metagenome | isolation source: J6 | host: mice | place: China: Chengdu | collected 2015-05 ... | reverse complement strand
ATGAAAAACATATCCGCATACCAACAGACAAAGGCGGTCTATATGCAGTACAAAAAGGCAAAGGACAAAGAAAAGTTCCTGCGGGGCAATGAGAGCAGCATTATCATTCACGAAGCCGCCGCTAAGACGTTGCAGGCGGCAAAGAACGGCGGGAAGCTGCCCGACTTCAAAACGCTGCATACGGAGTACAAGGAGCTTACGGAGAAGAAAGACAAGCTGTATCAAGAGTACGGGAAACTGAAAAAGAAAGTAAAGCAGTATGATACAATCAAGCAGAACGTAGACAGTATCTTGCGGCAGGCGAAGCAGCCGGAACGGGGAAAGGAAGCAGAAAGATAAAGTGTACGTTTATAAGGCGCAGAAATTTCACGCCCAAAATGGAGTAGTTCGCACCCTTGCAATTAGTAATGAGGTGCAAATGACGATATAATAAAAGAAACAGATTTGAATTTTATATTTTTATAGATTATGAAAGGAAGTCGGGATTTTATGAGGATTGCAGTTTGTGATGATGACCGGGCAATCCGGGAAGAAATTTCCCGGCTGATACAAAAGCAGGTGTCGGAAGCGGATATTGCGGAGTATCAGTCGGGAGAAGAATTGATAAATGCGAAAGGAAACTTTGACATTTATTTCCTCGATATTGAAATGGGTAAAACGTCCGGCATGGATATAGCAAGGCATATAAGAGAACAGGAAGAAAGCGGCAGGCAAAGGAGCATTATTATTTTTGTGACAGGGTATCGGGAATATATGGAAGCGGCGTTTGATGTAAATGCGTTCCATTATCTGATAAAGCCCATTGACGCAGAGAAGTTTTCAGAGGTTTTCAGCCGGGCATGGAAAGAAGCGTCTGTTTCCTGTGAACAGACAAAAAAATATATCATGGTAAAAAGTTCGGGAACGCAGCAGAAATTATTGTTGAAAGATATTTACTATATAGAAAGCGGCAATAAGAAAGTCATTTTTCATACAACAAATGGGACACTGGAAGTTTACGGGAAAATGGAGGAATTGGAAAACGGGTTAGGGAAAACTTTTTACCGCTGCCATAGGTGCTATCTTGTAAACATGGAAAAAATCTCTGCTTACAGTGCGGATAACATACAGGTCACAAACGGGGATAACCTGCTCCTTGCAAGGAAGAAATATTCTGATTTCATCAAAACTTATATGCGGTATGTAAAAAACGGAGGGATTGTTAATGTATGATAGGTTGCTTCCAGTATCTATTTATTTGGTTGATAGTATATTAAGTGGGATTTATTCGCAGGGCTTCTTAAAAGAAAAGTACGGGAAAAAGGCAGTTTTGGCAGTATGGGGAGCAGCTTTTTTTCTTATTCAGATTGCAGTATATGAAATACTGGACAATAGATTTCCAATCAATGAAGTTGTGGGGATAATCGTAAATGTCTGTGTCCTGCTGTTTATGCAATTTTTTCTCTTTGAGAAAGATATGCAAAAACAGGTTTTTGTTGCTTTTAGCTTCGTGGCAGGAAAAGAAAGCATTAAGTACATTGTCAGTGTATTTAGTATCGCCTTTACTGGATTATGGAATAAGACTTTTGATATTCTCCTTGCAAAAAGTGTATCAAATACATTAGACAAGCTGTATCATTGGACACATATTTCCGTTATAGTCATAGCGGTCATATGTGTACTGTTTTATGCTTTTCTGTTATCTATATATTTGTTTTTGATAAGCAGGAAATTTGTAAATAAGGATTATCTGTTACAGGTACAAGAAAATATATTTTTGGTTTTACCCTGCGTTGCAGCATTATGTATTTCAGTGACATTAAAGATGATGATTACATCTGTTGAAAATGGAATGACTGTGATTATTTATGACACTGTTCCGGCAACAAAATTCTGGATACCCGTTATCTGCATATTGCTGCTTTCCGCTATTGTTGCAAGTGTCATATTGTTTCAGAAATTGGTACAGTACAATGAGGAAACCGGGAAACGTGCCATACTGGAAAATCAAGTACGGCAAATGCAGAAAGAGATTGTGGAAATACAGGACATATATACTGATATGAGGGGGCTTCGGCATGATATGAGAAGCCATATAGCCAATATTTCCTTACTTGTTAAAAATGTGGCGGGTTCTGTAAATGAAGAATTGGATAGCTATATCGGAAAAATGGAGGAAACCGTCAGTAAATTAGATTTTACTTATCAGACAGGAAATCCGATCACGGATATTATTATCCACCAAAAAGGACAGGAAGCAGAGAAAAAACAGATACAGTTTAAGGCTGATTTTGCCTATCCCCCAAATCTTTTGATAGATATTTATGATATTGCGGTTATTTTGAATAATGCACTGGAAAACGCCATAGAAGCCTGCCGTAAAACAGAGGGCAGTAAACAGATAAAGTTACATTCTTATGTGAAAGGCAGCCTGTTCTTTATAGAGGTTGAAAATGATTTTTCAGAGGACATTATCATAGAGAAAGAAAGCGGTCTGCCTGTCAGCAGCAAGGAAAATGGAAAGCTGCACGGGATTGGAATATCCAATATCCAAAGGTGTGCAAAGAAATATAAAGGCGATATTGATATTGAAATTTCTGATACAGACGGCAGAAAAAAATTCAGTCTTACAGTAATGATGAATGGAAAGCCTGCGGCGGCAAGCTGATACTGCACTGGAAATTTCGCGCCCAAAATGGAGCAGTTCACGCCAAACCTATGAAAAATTTGTTTTGATTGGCGATAAACCATATAGAAACTATTTTTAATGACAGAGAAAGGAAAGGTGCTTTATATGGCAATGGAGATTACAAACAATTATAGCAACTATGCAACAAACTACGCTGATACTGCAAAAAAGGCAGACAGCAAGGCGACAACAGAGGTAAAGACAAACAGCAAGGACAACGTACAGGAATATTACGAAAAATTATGCAAAAAATTTCCTCAGATAAATTTTAATACTAACGGCGGTGTATTACCGAGCAACAGCAGTAAAGTTACTGTAAATCTTTCATATGACTGTTTAAAGAAAATGGCAAATGATCCAGAATTTGCAAAAGAAATAGAATGGAACTTATCGGGAGAAGTGGCGGCAAATTCAATGGTTTACGGGTGGGCACAAAGAGATGGTGTCGTACTTGGAGGAAGAACCGTTACATATGATGCCAATGGTAACAGACAATCATCTTGCGGCGGTATGAGAACGGCAAATGCAGGAGATAGCAATACTAATAAAATGCAGAAGAAGTATAAGGCAGAGGAAGAACGCTGGTTAAAAGCCAGAAAGAAACGTGAGGAAAAAGAAAAAATAGCTAAAAAGCAGGCAGAGAAAAAGGCAGAAGAAAAGAGAATGGCTGAAAGACGGGCAGAGAAAAAAGCAGCCGAAGAAGCAAGAACAGAAACGGGCGAATATACCGTAAGTATTGCGGGTACGGATATAAAAGCTGTTACGGAGAAAGTTATAGCTGCTACGTCTGGTACATCTGCGCCGACAGGGGCAAGTTTTGATATAAAGGCGTAAATATTCTATTTATCTTATCTCGCAGAGGTACTTAAACAGGTGCTTCTGCGAATTGCCGGACTTATCATAAGGGGGCAAAGGCGGTTCTGAACGACAGAAGAACCGCCAATAAATATTGATAACAATGGAGGACAATGCAATGACAATAAATGTTAATCAAGATTACAGCCAGTTTTATATGGGTACAGAGCAGCTAAAGAGTTATGGCTCTAATTCGGTGGCAAAAAAAGATACCTTAGTGAAGTATCAGTTTAACACTACGGACAAAGACGGCAACAAGGTCATGGATAAAATGTCAAAAGAGGAAACTATGAAAGTATTAAATGACATTTCCTCACAATATGGGGAAAATGTCATAGTACAGTTTTCCGGGGACGGTCTTGCGGCACTTGCGGATAGCAAGAAATTTATGTCCGGCAGGAAAATGACAGCGGAAGAAGTTGCGGCAAAAGAAGCAAGGGACGCTGCTTTTCAGAGTGAAATTAAGCACTATGATAAGTCTGCAAATCATCTTCCGGCGTATTCCGGAATGTATGGCGCAGACAAAGCGATTGCAACAGCAGTTGAAAATTGCAGTAAAGAGGAACAGGCATTTGTATATGATATAATCCGTCAGAATTTCCTTGTTGGGAATAGCAGCTCCATGACGGAGGAAGAACGGCAGGCAAATATCTCTTTAGGAATGAAAAAAGCGGAATATGCAGCGGAAAACTTCATATCGGAAAATGGGAGAAAAGCGTTTCTGGACGCAATGGAGTCTGTTGCAAAATTGGCAAGTGCCGGAAAAGCAGGCAATAATGGAAATATGGATTATGGCGTAAAGAAAGGCAATTATTTAGGGCATGGGAGTAATCTTGTCTATACAACAGACGCAGTTGACGTAATGAGGACAATGGATAGTAGTGCATATACAGAATATCAGAAAATCAGCAAAGAGGACGGCGGGATTAACTCTTTGAAGTATTTGACAAATTGGTATTCAAATGCTGTGAAAAAAAATCCAAATATGATTGATAAGTATGAAAAACAATCAGATGAATATGTAGAAAAGAATGTGAAAAACCAGAAGTTGGATAAAACATTTGCTGATATAAAGACAGAAAGTAAATCAGCTTTTCTTGAAAGCCTAAAAGCGTTTCAGATCAGCAATCCGGGCTTCCTTACGTCTATTATTGACAGAGAGTTATCTCTAAAGTTTTGGAATTTATAATAAATTGCGAATGGATAAACAGGAATAGAGGACAAAGGAGGACTGTTAGAGGGGCAAAGGCGGTTCTGAACGACAGAGGAACCGCAGAAAAAATAGTACAAAATTTTAAGGAGAGAAAAAAGTATGTCAATTAGTATCTCGGATTATCCTATTCATCTGCCAAACATTTTCAAGTTTGACAGGGAGTATTTAGGAAAACAGGAAAGTCAAAATGCAGAACAGAAAGTATTTCATAGAGATATTTTAGAAATTTCTCAATTATCAAATAATAGAGAAAATATAATGGATAGGGTTAAATATACGGTAATGCAATCGGCTACGGCATTTAGTGATACAAGGGCTGAAATATTAAAAGAAATCAGAGAAGAAAAAGGGCAATATGATTATTCGGATATTGCAAATGCCTGTGGTCTAAGTTATGCAAAGTTATATGCTGAAATTGAAGAACGCTACGAAAACGGCAATGAACAATATTACAAGTTGGACGGAACACTTTTGACAAAACAAGATGAAATTGATTGGTTAGATAAGGAATATGAAAATGAGGTAACATGGCAAAAGGCGTGTGCAAAAGTAAAATCCCAAAGAGAGATTTCTTTAGGTCATATTCCAGAAATTCCTATAAAGGAAATTGAGGAATTTGGAAAAAGGTTTCAGCAGTCAAAAGAGAACTATATGAGATTGTATAGAGAAAATACGCAGACAGGAAAACCGTTTGTCTTGCAAAATTATATGTATAGTAATAGATAAACGGGAATTAAGCGACAAAGGAGGACTGATACCATAGCTAAAATACTAATATTAACTTTTAATGATGATGAAGAAAAGGCAATAGAAAAGGTACTGTCCGTCCTTTCAGATGAAATCGGTCTTGAAGCTGTGCAGCCAGTCACAAGCTCCGTACTCTCCTTTCCCGGTCTTGAAATCAAGCTGTACCAACGCAGGGTACTCCGGGACGGGGAGGACGTTCCCCTTACCCGCCTTGAATATGGGACGCTTGCTTATTTAGCGTCCTCGCCGGGCAGGGTATTCACGCAGGAGCAGATTTTTCAAGCCGTTTGGGATATGGATAGCGATAGCTGCCATTCAAGTGTTGTAAACGTGATTTACAACCTGCGGAAAAAGATTGAAGCAGACAGCAGAAATCCAGTGTATATAAAGACGCTGTTAGGTGTCGGATATAAATTCGATATGCAGAGCAGCGGGGGATAAAGCGTAAAAAATGGCATAAGGATATTAAAAAATCAAAAATGTCGCAGAAATTTCATTGACAACAAAAAAGAAAAAATGGAGGATTAAAAAATGGCTATTAGCGGAATAGGACAGAGCTATTATCAGAACAGTGTAGCAACAACAAAAAACGTAAACAATACGGAGAAGTTCGCACTGGAAAAAACAGACGGAACAAAGGAATTATCGGAAGCGGAAGAAATGGCAATATTTAAAAAGGAATTTTATGCTGAAATTGAAAAGATACCAAAGGATAGAACAATAGCGAATGTTGCAATCAACATATCAGAGGAAGCATTTAGGAATATGAAAGCTGATCCTAAGTACAGGGAACAAATGTTGTCTGTGATTAGACGTGACATGACTGGCTCTGTTGCTCCGGCGCCAGATTGTTCTATGGTAATTACAGTAGGTGCTACTGCTAACGATTATAGAGCAGATGGTTGGTCTGTCAACAATGATTCAGAATTTTATGCCCGTTCACAAAACAGTTTTTATAAAAAAACAAGCAACAAGAAAGATAGTCAAAAAGAGCTTTTGGAAGAATATCTTGAAAAGCGGGCGCAGGTAAAAAAGCAGCAGCAGGAAATGTTGAATGAGAAGATTGCGAAGCGGGAACAGGAAAGAAGCCGTCTATTGCAGTCATGGAACAATGAAAGGCTGTTATCAAAAGCGTCTAATGCTTATGAAGCAAATGTTTTGACGGAAACGGTTACAGATACGGCTTTCCTGCTTGGCTGATAAAGGACATTTTGCCCGGACTTATCATATAAGTTGTATTGGGAAAATAAGTAGGGAAGAAATATATAGGAGAATTTGAAATAATGCAGGTTAATTCGTCTACAGGTTCATTACAGCAAAGGGTCTTTTCTGGAACGGGCAGTATAGGTGGTATCAATGTACCCGACTTTAACGATAAGTATGTGTTTTCCAAAAAGAAAAACGGTATTAGTGATGAAGAATACAGAAAGCAGATTGTAGAGCAGGCTTATAAGGATTTTGAAAAGGGTACATTTCAAAATAAATCAGAGGGTTTTAACAGGTTGATGAAAAACTATACATCAGAAGTGTCCCCGGACAGAAAGGGTATCATCACTTCTGGTCTTAAAGCTGTTTTAAGAAACAGACAAAATGTGCTAAAACCGATAGATTTTGTGGCTGCGCTGCTTGAGGGGAAAGTGAAATATCAGAAACTACCGTCAGATAATAGTGAGTACATAGAGTTTTATGATAAGAATGGGGAAATGGTGGCAACCTATTCCAATAATGGGTGGACAATGTATACCACTAATGCAGAAGCAGCCAGACAGACGGAAATGTGTATGATTTACAATGAAGCATGGGGAAATGCCAAAAGAGGACTTCCGATAGCAGGCGGACAGTCTGTAAATGAAGAAAATTTGCAGAACAGTTTTGATGTTAAGGCATAATCAACCTCATATCATTATCGCATAGGCAAAAGAAAGCGTTATAAGGCTTTCTAAGGGGTTTTAAGGCAAAGACGGGGGAAATTGCAGGTATGTACTTAAAGCGGCTTCTATGCGTCCACAAGGGCGTAAAAAAGATACCGGGGAATGACACTGTAATAGATAGCAGGAATCCAGTGTATATAAAGACGCTGTTAGGTGTCGGATATAAATTCGATATGCAAAGTACGGAAAAAGCGGTGCAAGGATTGTAGAAATGCAGTAAAGAAGTAGGTAAAATATTGAATATTTGACGAAAAAAAGTAATGGAGGAAATTATGCGTTATAGTTATTGTCCGCAGTGCGGAACAAAACTAATAGATAAAATAGCGGGCGATGATGGATATGTACCATTTTGCAAACAATGCAATAAATATTGGTTTGATTCATTTTCAAGTGTAAGTATAGTATTAGTGGCAAATCAATATAATGAAATAGCTCTATTAAGGCAATTTTATATGTCTGATAAATTTACATCTTTTGTTTCTGGATATATTACACCCGGAGAAAATGCAGAGGAAACCGCAGTTAGAGAGGTTAAAGAAGAATTAGGGATTGACATTGATAGGCTTGAGTATGCAGGAACATATTGGTTTGATACTAAAGAAATCCTCATGCACGGGTTTATTGCTTTTGTATCAAAAAGTGATTTCAAACTTTCAAGCGAAGTAGATTCTGCTGAATGGGTTCCTGCATTAAAAGCACCCGAAACAATGTTTCCAGATAGACCGGGAAATATGATGCATTTGATATATAGAAAATATTTGAAAATGATAGATTTATAAGTGTAATAAATTCGATATGCAGAGCAGCGGGGGATAAAGCCGACAGGGTTACTCTCCCGCTTTCTTTATGTCATAATCATATAGGCAGGAAAGCGTTATAAGGGCATTTGCAGGCATAGGCAGGGAAATAATCACTATCGCCCGGAAAGCGGCTTCTAAGCGTCCGCAAGGGCATAAAAAGATACCGGGGAATGGCACTGTATAAGCTGCCACTCCCCGGCGTTCCATTACTCCATATCTTCAGCAGGCAGAAATACAAGCTCTGCAAATTCTTCCTCGGTCAGTTTCTTCAGCTTTTCCGCTGTGCGCTGTGCAAGCTCCCGTATCTCCGTTTCCATGTAGGGCAGGGCGGCGGTCATTGCCGCCACCGTATCAGCCCTTGTTTTCCTCCTGTAACAGCAGATAAGGTTTGTTTCCTCAAAGTTGAATTGTCCCATGCGCCTATACCTCCAATCCTTTGTTTTTGGTCTTTGCCGCCTGCTTTTTCGGGGCGGCGTTTACTGTCTTTTTGTCCTGTGCAAGCTGCGCCCGTAAGGACGGCTTTTTCTCTTTCCCCTTGCCGGACAGTGTTTCGATATGCTCCTTTATGTCGCCGCTTTTCAGACGTTCCCGGCTGTGCTTCTCGCCCCGCAGAACGCCTTGCAGGGCGGCGGGGTCTTTGGGCTGTTCCTCAAAGGAAAGGAATTTCCCTAAGTCGGGGTCAGCGTCCCCGGTAATGCGCCTGTCGGCTTCCTGTGTCCGTTCCCCGTTCTCGTAGATCAGCTTGGTAGCTCCGGGGTCTACGGAAGCGTCCTTGACGTGTTCGTAGTGCTTTTGGTAGTCCAGTTCGTAGAGATTTCCCGTTACCCTGCCTTTCTCAATCCCCGTCAGCTCCACGGCGTAGGCAAGTATCTTGTCCCTTGTCTGCTCGGCGTAGAAACAGAACGTGTTATGTTCCCGTGAGCCTTTGATGAACGTGTCACGCTCCCGCAAGCACCACGTCCCGGCGGGGCGGCATATCCACAAATATTTTTTGTCCTCCGGGTTTTGGCTTTTCGCCGCCTGCTTCAACGTCTTTACGTCTATGTCAAAATCAGACTGGAAATGCTCGGTGTGGGTCTGCATGATAGCTTTGAGGGATTTTAATATATCCACGTTTTCAAATTTCTGCATGGTTCAGCTCCTTTCTAAGTCCTGTTTTCTGCTTTTCTCCGCTGCCTTTTTGGGGGCGTTTTTTAACGCTTCCTTGTCCTGTGCAAGCTGCGCCCGGATAGAGGGCTTTTTCTCCGTCTTGGCGGCTGTGCGGGCTTCTTTCTGTATCTCTACGGGGGTTTTCCCGGACAAAGGTTTTATGCAGGATAAGCGGTCAGCAACGTAAATAGCGTTGTCGTTAAGCTGCCTTTGCCACGCCCCGGCTTTAGGCGACCAACGGAAGCCGTTTTCCTTTAAGGTTTCACGGGTCTTTTCGTCCGGCTTTTCCTCAAAGAAGATTTGCAGGCGGTTGTCCTCCCGGTTGGCTTCCACCGTGCCGCCGTCAAACTCCCACCCGGCGTAGGCGGTTTCCTGCTTCTTTGTCAGCTCCGCAATGCGCCCCTTTACCCGGCGTATCTCTGCGTTGTTGTTGGATAAAGCCCATGAGGGGTAGGGCTTATCGTCTATGTGCCATTGCTGCGACATTCCGGCTTTCAGCTTTTCAATACTTTCAGCGGAAAGGTTGGGGCAGCCGTCAAGTGTCTTGTGCTTGCGGTAGTAGGCGTTTACCGCTTTCATGGTGTCCTGCGCCGATTGCAGCTTTTCCAGTTTGGCTTCTAATTTCTGGATTGCCTGCGGGTCGTCTGCGCTGATGCCGCCCATGCCCGTACTGCGTATCTTGTCAAGCAAGCCCTGTATCTCGTTCCAGTCCTCCATGTTCCTGTCACGGGCGGCGTTCTGCTTTTCCTTTTTGCGTACCGGGAAATTTGAGCCGCCCGCAATGAGGATAGAGGGTACACGGGCTTCAATGGAAAAACTGCTGTTCATGTTCTCGGCAAGTTTGCGGGCGTAGGTGTCAACAAGGCTGTCAATCTTTTCATGGTACATGGGGTCTACACGCTTTTTCTGCCGTTCCCCAATCTCCACGGCTTTGTCTACCATTTGCCTGTATTCTGCGGTTGCGCTGCCGGGCTTGTAATCGGAAAAGCTGTTCATGTCATTTGCACGGCGGGCAGCCCCCTCATTGATTGTGTAATAAATGGTTTTCGCTTCCGGGGCTGCCTGCTGTGCTTCGCTGCGTTCCGCAAGGGTCTTTTCCGCACGTTCCCGTACTTCCTCATGGATAGGGAGCGAATACAGGCTAGAGGTTGAGGAAAAGCCTACGTTGTTAAAAACATAGTCAGCGTCACTTTCTTTCAATGCCCCTGCCACAAAATAATCTTCCTTTGTCGGCATTTCGCTTACTTTCCCGTCCAGTATGGCGTGGTGCAGCCCGGTTTCCATGTGGGCGTGGATTTTACCGTCAATGGCTAACGTCACATAATACCACCCCATATATCCGCTGCTTTTCTCGTCCGTGCCGTTGTTAAATTCCACATTGAGCAGGGTATAAGGCTTCAAGCCTTTTTGTGCGGCTATCTCATTATCCTTTGTTTCCCGTTTCCTAAGTGCGTCAATGGCGGCTTTCTTTGTTGCATTGATAATCTCCGGGTTATATTGTACCAATGCACTGTTGATACATTCATTCTGTACCTTTGCGGTCTTGGCTTGCGGTGTCCTGTGGTTGCCGATAAAGAGGGAAGTGCCATTGTCAAACTTGATAGAAATGTCACTTGTTCCACGCCATTTCCCGGTACAGGGGGACGTTCCAATCTTGCCGGACGTGCAGCCGAATGACTGTGCGATAATGTCAATCCTTTCCTGTATAGACAGCTTTTCATATCCTTTCGCTATGTCTACCGCCTTTTGCTGCAATTCTGTTAATTGGGCGGTGTCCTGTTCCTGTCCGGCGGTCTTGGCGGCTTCGTCCTGCTGTATTGTCTTGGCGTACTGTTCAAGTGAAATCTGTTCCCCGGTGGCTGCTTCCAGTCCGTCAGCGGCGGGGGTATTGTTGATGATACCGTCAATCATGTTGCCGTTCTGCTCGGTGGTCTGCTCGGCTGCCTTTAGGTAGTTTTCCGGCGGCTCTGCCGCAACAGCAAAAGCCCGTGTCCCGTTCCCCATGATGTAATATTTTCCGTCCTCTGATTGGTGGTGTACGCCATATCCGGCTGCTTTCATCTGCTCCCGGCTCATGGCGGTAACAGAAAAACTCCCCCTCGGCGTGGTAATCTGCTCCCCGGTCATTAACTCGTCCGGGGTAAGCTGCTGTACCTGTCCCCGCAAAAACTCCGGCACGTCCCGGTAGCCGATACGGTCAACATAGTGCGCCGTGTTCTCCCCGTTCTGATGAAGCACCACGATGTCCGACACGGAAAGGCTGTGTCCCTTAAAATCTTTGGGGTGGTCGGTATTGAAGCGGGTGTAAATATCTTCAAGGGAAGTCCCCGGCGTAAGCTCTGCGGTATAGACAAGGTTATAATTCGTTGCTTCCACGGAAAGCCCCGCCGCTTGCAGGTGGTCATAAGGCTCAAAACGGTAATCACGCATACCGTCCCCGTCCTTTAGTTGGTAAATGCCGAAAGCGTCCCCTTTCCCGTAAAGCAGGCGCATTTCTTTTTCCGGCGCACTTGCCGCTAATTCCTCTTTCATGGCACGGTACTCTGTGAGGGCGTTCCAGTCCTCCTTGTGTATGCCGAAAATCCCGCCTTTCTCCGCATGGGCTTTTATGTCCTCTGCGTTGTCGGGTATGCTTTCGCTCCCGTCCTCATGGAGTAAGAAAATCTGCATATCCTCTTTGTCGTAAAGGTGCAGGGCGGCTTCTTCCTTTAGGGGCAGCATACCGTCCCATGAGTAGCCGTATTCCTGCATATCGGAAACAGTGATAGAGGGGTCGGGCAGCTCTGCGGCGTATGGCTCGTAACCGTTAGCGGCATATTCCTCTACGGTCATTCCTGCGGCGGCGGCTTCCTGTGCGATTTCCTCTTTGACGTGTTCCTTGTAGGCTTCAAGCTCCGTGTCAAAGTCTTTAAGCTGCGGGACGGGTGGCAGGCTGTAATCTCCGCTGTTTACCATTGCCCGGCACTCGGAAACATACTCTTTCATGGCGGTGTGGTAGGCGGTTTCGGTGGCGGTCATGCCGCTGTTTTCTTCCAGTGCCTTTGCTGCGGTCTGCTCCATTTTGGAGAGGTTATTGTGCAGTTTCAGATAGGGGACAAACTCATGTAAGAGCATTTCCCGCTGTGCCTTGTCCGCTTCCAGTGCTTCCTTTCCCTCATGGCGTAAAACGTAATTGTCCCAATCCGCATTGTTCTCATAATAGGCATGGTAGCTTTCGATATGGTCTATGAGCGTGCCGTCCCCGTCCCCTAAGTCCTGTCGCCCTATGTAATTGTCCGGCTGCCCGTCCATTACAAAGTCAATGCGGAACTTGGTTTTATAATAGCCGTCCTCGGAAACGGTGGCTTCGTCAAGATTTCCGATAAGGGCGTTTGCTTCGGAAAGGCTCATGGTTTCGCCGTCATGGAAGCGGCTGTGTTCGCTCCAAAGGATTGTTACAATCGGCTCTGCGTTGGGTTCGGGCGTGGGAAAATTATCTTCCGGCTGCTCCGTCTGCGCTTCGGCTTTGGCGGGTTCTTCCGGGGCTGCCTTTTCCGCTTTCGGGGTGTCGGCTGCGGGTTCGTCTGCGCCTGCTTTTTCCTCCTGCGGCGGCTCTGCCGTGGGTTCTGTTTTTTCTTCCTGTGGGGTGTCCTGCTCCGGCTGTTCTTCCTCCGGCGTGGGTTTTCCTGCCTGCGCTTCCTGTGCCTGCGTCTGCTCCTTGTTCTGTGTCAGCTCCGCAAAGTTTTTATCTATGTCCTTAATCAGCTCGGAAGCGGTGCTGCGGATTGTTTCAAGGGACGTTTTCAGTTCTGCAAGCTCCCGCCCGCTGCTCCACTGTGCCACATAGGAAAAGGAGTAGTCGGAAGTGTCAAGCCCGTAGTGTTGGCATACGGCGTAGGCAATGCTTTCCGCCTGTACCTCACGGGTGCGGCGGTCTGGTCGGTCTGCCTGCTTCTCTGCGGGGGC